>ERZ860668.192-NODE-192-length-53551-cov-5.134085_pt1 | contig 53551 bp, 36 predicted proteins | sample MGYA00510062_ERZ860668 | MGnify/ENA primary metagenome ERZ860668 (study PRJEB30046, sample SAMN00715258) | human gut metagenome | study: EMG produced TPA metagenomics assembly of the A metagenome-wide association study of gut microbiota in type 2...
CCGACATGGCGGCAGGTTGTTCGTTGGCGGACAGTTGTCCGGCGGATCAGTTTGCGCAGTTTGTCAAAGAGCATCCGGGGCACACCGTTATTTCGTACGTGAACACGACAGCTGCTGTGAAGGCAGTAACGGATGTGGTGGTGACTTCCACCAATGCCCGGCAGATCGTGGAAAGTTTTCCCAAAGATGAGAAAATAATCTTTGGTCCGGACCGGAATCTGGGAAATTATATCAACTCAGTTACGAACAGGAATATGCTTCTTTGGGACGGAGCCTGCCATGTACACGAACAATTTTCGGTTGAAAAGATCGTGGAACTGAAAGCACAACATCCGGAAGCATTGGTACTGGCACATCCCGAATGTAAGAGTACGGTGCTGAAACTGGCGGACGTGGTAGGTTCTACGGCTGCATTGCTGAAGTACGCTGTGAATCATCCCGAAAACACATATATCGTAGCTACCGAATCGGGCATTCTGCATGAGATGCAGAAGAAATGTCCGCAGACAACGTTTATTCCGGCTCCTCCTAATGATAGTACGTGCGGATGTAATGAGTGTAGCTTTATGCGGTTGAATACGTTAGAGAAGCTGTATGAGTGTCTGAAGAATGAATCGCCGGAAATTACGGTGGATCCTGAAGTAGCAGAAAAGGCAGTGAAGCCGATTCAACGAATGTTGGAGATTTCGGCAAAGTTGGGATTATAAGAAATTATTTCGGTTTACTTACTGGATATCTTTGAAAGAAATATCTAAAAAGAAAAGGAGAAACTTATTGTTGTCAAGTTTCTCCTTTTCTTTTTAGTGTTAATATATTGCGAAAGACTTTATGACCGGATTATCTTTAGCTTCTTCTATTTCCAACTTTACAACAGATAAGGAGTGAGTTGGAAAGTGTTCGATCCGTTTATGACCGATACAACTTCCTTCAGAAAGTTGTATCCATTTTCCATTACACAGACCTTTTAGTTTATATTTCAGAACTCTTTCTCCAAATGCTATATCTTCTGACAATACGATACGGCTTATATTGGTCTCTTTGTTTAACCGGATAGATAGTTCGTATCCTTTGCCTGATATTTTTCGGATAGGTTTTGAAAATGTTTTTCGTATAATGTCACCGAATTCTTTCGCTCTTTTTACATCAGCATCAGGAACCAAGCCGTTCTTATCTATTACTAAACCAAGCAGCATATTGGTATTACGTCCTACACTGGTTTCATATTTAAGTAAAAGCTCATCAGTAGAAAATATCAGATGATCTTCATTAGCGCGCCAAAACCAACCACCTTGGAATGAGTCATTACGGCGTAGTGTGAAATCAGCTTCTCCGGGACACCAGTAGTTTCCGTGTGGATTACCGTATAAGCCTTTTATCTTCTGTACGCCATCGGCGGAAGTTGTTGCATCGGCTGTTGCCCAACAGGGATAAGGAGAGTTACCTTCTTCATTGCCTACCCAGCGGATTAAATTCGGATATCCATAAGGGCCTTGAAATGCAATGGAATTGGGCTGTAAACGTTGAATAAGTGTCAATATATCAGCTCCTCCATTTTGCTGAGAGAGTACGCCGCCATCAAACCATATTTCAAACAGTTTTCCGTAATTACTCCAAAGTTCGGTCAATTGTGTCTCTACTATTTTGTTATATTCTTCTTGGGTGACCGGACTTCCTTTCTTGACAAGTCCAGGGTTGTCGACATGTAGAAAACCATTAGCGGTAGTACTGGCATAGATTCCTGGTTTAATTCCGTATTTTCGGCAAGAAGCGACAAATTCGGCTACAATGTCTCCCTTTCCATTTTTGTAAGGTGAATTTTTTATACTGTATTCATGAGCCGTCGTTGGCCATAATGAAAAACCGCTGCAATGTTTGGCTACTAACACTGCATATTTGGCTCCAAGGCTTTTGGCTGTGTGTATCCATTGATCGGTATCAAGGGAAGAAGGATTAAATGTAGATGGTGAAGGATGGGTACCAAATTGTCGCCAATTATAGTCGGGGTGGAATACCGGCATATCAAAGTGAATAATAACTCCTATTTCGGCATTTGCCCATTCTTGTTGTAATTCATTCGGACATACAATTATTTTCTCTTGGGCATCGAGAAAAGGACTGGTAAATGTCAGAATAGCAAAGATTATGCATTGAATGAATGTTTTCATTGTATAATGATTTAGTATATACATACTTGTGTTATGATATAGCAAAGATAAGAGATATTAAATTTTAAAGCAAATTCTTTTATTAATCTTCGATATTAAGAAGAAGAGTTTGATGAATTAATCAGCACATTCAAGATTTCTATATTTGATTAAATTTAGTATATGAAATGATATTCAATTCTTTCTTTGCATTTCAGTATCTTTTTTCTACCTTTGCCTATGGGTTAATAAATGGATAAAGAAATACTTAATAGGCATTTGAATGAGATAAACTAAGTATGAACATCAAATAAAATTAAGTAATGAAAAATATTAATATTTCATGGGCCGTATTTATAGTAGGTATATTCTTCTCCTTAAATAATATTTTTGCTCAAAGTAGTCCTCCGCTTATCGTGTTTGGTTTGATTGCAGATACACAATATGCTGACTGTGAATCTGGAAAAACTCGATTTTATCGAAACTCTTTAGGTAAATTACATGAAAGTATTGATTATTTTAATAATCAAAAGGTACAGTTTACAGTTAATTTGGGTGATATCATTGATAGAGATCAAAAAGATTTAGATTCAGTATTAATATGTCTGAAACATTTAAACAAAAAAATATTCCATACTACTGGAAATCATGATTATAAAGGTATTACAGATAATAAAGTATTATATAAGAAGCTTAAAATGCCTTCAGAATACTATTCATTTATGAAAAAGAACTGGGTGTTTGTATTTCTGAATACAAACGAAATAGCAGCTTATTCAAATGTTGTCGGAACAGCAAAAGAGCAGGAACTTTTGAGAATACAGAATCAGATTAAAGTAAATAAAGAAATTCAAGGCGCTAGGTGGAATGGAGGCGTAAGCAGCCGGCAATTGCAGTGGCTGGACAACCTTTTGAAGAAAAGCGAAAAGAAAAATAGAAACGTATTGATTTTCTGTCATCATCCGTTATATCCCAGAAGTCAATTTACTGCATTAAATAATATGGAAATATTAGATGTTATTAATCGCTATAATTGCGTAAAAGCTATATTTTCCGGCCATCATCATTCGGGAGCTTTTGGATACTTCGATCATATTCCATGTAATACTGTAGAAGGTATGATTGAAACTCCGGATAAAAATTCATTCGGCATTGTTAGAATATACAAAGACCGAATTGAATTGGAAGGAAAAGAGCGAATGACTTCTCGACTTTTCATGCTTCAACCATAGGAAAATACTTCATCACATTACAGTATTTGTAGCTAGGGGCACAACTTTAATAAGGTGTTCCTTTTATTTTTTCTTAGTCTATCCGGTTACGTTTAACACTTAAATTATAGTTGGAGGAAAAATGTGCTTTTACTAGTAATTGTATTTATAATCAGGTAGTTATATCGGATGTTGTTCGGTGTATATAAATTGTCCGGGTATAATATAAATCGTCCGTATACAATTTGTGCAGTTATAAAGGAAAATTCTAGCAGATATAATTTAAAATAAAACGCGTCCTTTGAAGCGAAAAGTTAAACAACAATAAAATCTATTACGTATGAAAAGACATTCAACAATTCGCTTACCATCAAATAGTAAGATTCTATCTAAGTATTTAACATGACAAGTATTCTGTTATTAACCTTTATTTATTATTAACTACTAAAAAATTAAAAGTGTATGAAAAGACGAGTCAGTTCTATGAAAATACCTTGTAGAATATGGCTATTGGCAGCCACATTGTCTGTAGGGCAAGCGGCTTTTTCAACGGAAATGGAAACTATTTCCTTTTCGACGGGCCAAGATATAGCACAACAAAAGAAGGTAATTGAAGTTACTGGTACTGTTACTGATAATTTTGGTCCTGTGATTGGGGCAACTGTTACAGTAAAAGGCATGAGTGCAGGAGTAATTACCGATACAGACGGTAATTTTAAGCTGAAAGTTCCGGTAGGAGCTACTATTATGGTTTCTTATATTGGATATGAAAATAAAGAAATCCATTATAAAGGAGAAAGAAGTCTGAAAATTAAATTGAATGAGAATGTTCAGGAACTTGAGGAGGTACAAATTATCGCTTACGGTTCTCAAAAGAAAGTAACTGTGACTGGTGCTCTTTCTTCTATTAATAATGAAGAACTATTAAAATCTCCAGTTGCAAGTATGGCTAATGCTTTGACCGGTAAGGTCACAGGTTTGGCCAGTGTGCAATCTAGTGGACAGCCTGGTGCCGATGATGCAACTTTGTATGTGCGTGGTGTCGGTTCTTTAAGTACTGACTTATCTCAGCCTTTGATGTTGGTGGACGGTGTAGAACGTTCCTTCTTTCAATTAGATCCGAATGAAGTCGAAAGTATAACAGTATTGAAAGATGCTTCTGCTACTGCCGTATTTGGTGTACGAGGTGCAAATGGTGTTATTCTGGTTACAACCAAACGTGGTACATCGGGAAAAGCAAAAGTAAATTTTTCAACTACTTATGCTTGGCAAATGCCTTCAAGAGTACCGGAATTTGCAGATAGCTATGGTTATGCAAATGCTTATAATAATGCTCAACTACATGATGGTGTCTCAGAGGATCAACTAGCTTTTTCTTCTGATATAATTGAGAAATTCCGTACCAATAGTGATCCTCTTGTGTATCCAAATACTGATTGGACAGATATGTTGATTAAGAAATCAGCTTTACAAACACAACATAATTTTAATATATCAGGAGGTTCGGAAAGAGTTAAGTATTTTGCTTCATTAGGAGTGTTTACTCAAGATGGACTCTTTAAAACATTTGAAGAAAACGGTAATGATAAAGGATTTAAGTATAATCGTTATAACTACCGTATTAATATGGATATTAATGTAACCTCGACAACCTCTATGCAGATTAATTTAGGAGGTTATCTTAATGATAAACAAGAACCAAATTACAATAATGGTACTTACACGCAGTTAAAATACTTATTTCGGGATATTTATACCGCTGTTCCTTTTGCTGGTGCAGGTATTGTAGATGGTAAATGGGTAGTATCGGATACTGATCTTTTTTCTATTGGTAATTATTATGATGCATTAAATACTTATTATGGGAAAGGATATAATAACCGTACTCAAAACACATTAAACTTTGATTTTCAATTAGATCAAAAATTGGATTTTTTAACTAAAGGGTTAAAGGTACATGTGAAAGGAGCATACAACAGTGGTGTAACTATCACAAAGCGTCGGGAAGGGCGTGCCAATAAGTATGAAGCGATTTATAATACAAATAATGAGCTGATATATAAAAAGAGTCAGGATTACCAAAAGCTGGGATATTCTGAAAGTACAGGTCAAACAAGAAACTGGTATTTAGAGGCTGCTGTAAACTATAAGCGTGATTTTGGAAATCATCACGTGTCTGCACTAGCTATGTATAATCAATCTATGACTTATTATCCTTATGAAGGTAGTAGTCCATCAGAATTTATTGGTATTCCAAGAAGTTATGTTGGTTTGGTAGGACGTGCAACTTATGATTATAAAACTAAATATTTGCTAGATTTAAGTTTAGGTTATAATGGTTCTGAAAACTTTGCAGAGGGACAACGATTTGGTCTTTTCCCTGCTGGATCATTGGGATGGATTATTTCAGAAGAGAATTTCTTTCAGCCAATAAAGAAGGTAATTAATTACTTTAAAATTCGTGGTTCTTATGGTATTGTAGGAAATGATCGTGTTAGTGATTATTCCCGTTTTCTATATTTACCTGATAAATATTTGATTAGCTCAGGAAGTTATAATTTTGGTATAAATACTTCAACTAATATTGCCGGAGCGGTAGAATCTAAGAAGGGGAATCCTAATGTCACATGGGAAACAGCGGCTAAGCAAAACTATGGTGTTGATATGAAGTTTCTCAAAGATCGATTGAGTTTAAACTTTGACTATTTTGTTGAACATCGTAAAAATATATTAAAGGCACGAACTGTAACTCCCGATTACTTGGCAGTTAGCTTGCCTATTGCAAATATTGGTAAAGTTGATAATAAGGGTTATGAAATCAATCTAAAGTGGGAAGATCGTATCAATGAGGTGCGTTATAACATCGGAGCTAATCTTTCTTACGCCAAGAATAAGGTTGTATTTATCGATGAGATTACATACCCCTATGAATGGATGCAAACTGAAGGAAAACCTGTTGGTCAGCAATTTGGCTATGTTTTTGATGGATATTTTACAGAAGAAGAAGCTGCCAATTATGAGAATCTGAAAGGAAATATTGAAGGAGGGATTCCTGACCAAGGTTCTGGTTATGTACCTTTAGCTGGTGATGTAAAATACAAAGATTTGAATAAAGATGGAAAAATTGATGAAAAAGATGTAAGAGATATCGGTTATCCGAAATATCCTCTTTATACAGCTGGTATGAATTTAGGCGTCTCTTGGAAAGGATTTGATTTTAGTATGACTTGGTCTGCCGCATTCAAAACTTCTCGTCTTTTGAGTTCTATGTATCGGGTACCGTTTGGTGAAAGTAATAATTCAGCTGTCATGAAATACATGATTGAAGATGCCTGGACACCAGAGAAAGGAAATTCTGCTAAAGCACCTGCGCTTTCCTTTAAGAGTAAATCACACAATTATCAGGATTCTGATTTGTGGTTAAGAGATGCATCTTACGTACGTTTGAAAAATATAGAGCTTGGTTATTCATTTCCTTCTTCATTAATGAAGAAGGCGCACATTGGTTCACTTCGGCTCTTTGTTTCAGGTTACAATCTGCTGACTTTCGACAAATTGAAAGTAAGTGATCCGGAAGCTAATCCGGATGGAACAGCCTATCCGCTTATCAAAGTCGTAAATGTAGGATTAAAAGTTGGTTTCTAATTTAATAATGTAGAATCATGAGGTCATTAAGAAAATTATTATATACAACCCTTTTGATGGGTACTTTGTTTGTCGGGGTTTCCTGCGAAGACTTGGCTTTCGGAGACAAGTTCTTGCAAAAGCCACCTAGTTCAGATGTAACGATTGATACTATTTTTTCCACTTCAGAATACGCCCGTCGTATCTTGTGGAAGAGTTATCAATATCTTCCTTATGGAATGGAAACTTCAGGTTATTGGACGCAAATGTGGTTGGGGACTCTTGAAGGTTTGACAGATTTGAACTATGATAACGTAGGTTATTCTGGATTAGCTAAAGTTTATTATCCGGGTAATTATAATGCTTCTATAGAAGATAGAAAAAGTTCATATCCTACGGGACAGAGAACTAAATGTCGTTTTAACGATGCTGATTCGCATATGTGGACAGGTATCCGTCACGCTTGGCTTCTTTATGAAAATGTTGACCGTGTACCTGATATGGATGCAACTGAAAAATCTCGCCTGAAAGCGGAAGCTAAAATGATAGTTGCTATTTATTATTCTCATATGTTGCGTCACTTTGGTGCTTTGCCTATTGTAGATCACGCTATTGACCCTGAAGATGTGAATCTACCAGGGAGGGCCACTTTACAAGCTACGGTAGATTTTATCATAGGTTTGCTTAACGATGCTATTAACTGTCCTGATTTTCCATGGAGAATATCAGATAATGATTTGGCAAACTGGGATGGTCGCATGACAAAAGCTGGAGCTATGGCCCTTAAGGCACGTGTTTTACTGTTTGTAGCCAGTCCATTATTCAATGATAATGCTCCCTACTGTGATGGAGAAGCTTCATCTAGTTTGATGACTTGGTTTGGTGGATATAATAAAGAACGTTGGAAAGATGCTATTAATGCTTGTGAAGAGTTTTTCACTGCATTGAATCAAAATGGTTATTATAAGTTAGTAGAAGTTGGTGATAATGGTACATCTGATGTTCGTGGGGCATATACTAGTGCATATTATGATCGTGGGACAACAGAAACTTTAATTTCTGTTAGAAGAAATATATTAAATGCCAACGCTAATTCGATATTAAGCAATTCTATTCGTTGGGGAGGTTATTGTCCTACTAAAGAATACTTTGATATGTTCCAGATGAGCGATGGTACTGATTTTAGTTGGGATAATCCTGAACAAGCTAAGAATCCATTTTTGAATCGTGATCCTCGTTTATATGAAACATTTATTTTGGATGGAGACAAATACAATGGTAGAACAGCTGCATTGACAGAAGCATTGGCTAGTGATCCTGTAAATTATCCACAGGGAGCAGACTGGGCACAAGGTGGAAGCACGCATGTATTGAGTTTGGGTACGGGACTGGCATGCCGTAAATGGGGTTTGGATCGGAATACGGAATGGAAAAACCGTCCTATACAATGGCCGTTCCTGCGCTTAGCAGAAATTTATCTTAGTTATGCAGAAGCGTTGAATGAGTATAATGGTTCTCCCAATGCGCAAGCATACGATGCTGTTGATAAAGTACGTGCTCGTGTAAACTTGCCTGGACTTAAAAAAGGATTGGGGCAAAAAGAATTTCGTGAAGCTTTATTGCGTGAACGTGCTTGTGAGTTCGGTTACGAAGAAGTTCGTTTCTTTGATTTGATTCGTTGGAAGCTTTATAATGTTTTTGAGAAGCAGTTACATGGTTTGCATGTATATAAACATAAAGATACAGGCGAATATAAATTTGTTCCATATGAATTGACCAAATATCCGCGTGTATGGTGGACTAGCGGTTTCGAACCTAGATGGTGCTTGAGCGCCTTTCCTTCAGTAGAAATCAATAAAGGATATGGCCTTGTTCAGAATCCGGGTTGGGAATAATTAATTAATGATATTAACAGAAAATAGAAATAACAATATACTCATGAGAAAAAGTATCAAGTTATTAGTAGCGTGTATGTTGTGTTCTCCGGTAGCTATTGTAGCTCAGGAACAGGACAGCTTGTTTGCACGCAAAAGTAAAGTAGCTATAGAGTATGGACGCGGCATTTCTTTCAATCTGAAAGAATCGACTACGGCAACTGCAGTAGCAAGTGAGGAGGAACTTTCGCATAAGAAAAGCATCAATAACTCTAATATGCTTTATGGCTTGATTCCCGGATTGCAAGTGTTGCAAAATTCCGGTAATGCCTGGGATGACGCTGCAACATTGAGAGTACGCGGATATGGAACCAGCAGTTCTACTACTCCATTAGTGTTGGTAGACGGTTTTGAACGTTCACTGGATCAAATAAGTGCTGATGAAATAGAGTCTGTCACTGTTTTAAAAGATGCAGCTTCTACGGCTCTTTACGGAATGAAAGGTGCCAATGGTGTTATCTTGGTGAAAACGAAACGTGGAAGGATGGGTAAGCCGGAGATTAATTTCTCTTATCAATTCAATATGGCTACCCCACAACGTCTGCCGGAATTTGTTGATGGATATACTTATGCCAAAGCTTTGAATGAAGGATTGACCAACGATGGATTGTCGGCACGTTATTCGGCTAAAGAACTGGAAGCTTTCAGAACTCAAAGTAATCCGGATGTATATCCGAATGTAGATTGGTGGGACGAAGCATTACGAGATCATAGCTATGGGAACAATGTAACCTTCTCGGCAAGAGGTGGTGGAGAATTTGTACGTTATTTCACTCAGTTGAATTATTTGAATGATAATGGTATATTGGAACCGACAAGTGATAATGACGGTTACTCCACTCAGTTCAAATACTCAAAACTGAATATTCGTACCAATTTGGATATTACTGTCAGTCCTACAACTACCGTACAGCTGAACCTGTTTGGAAATTTCTCCGAACATAACCGTCCGGGAGAAACGACATCGAACATTTTCAGTGCATTGTATCAAGTTCCTTCTGGAGCATTTCCTGTAAAAACGTCTCGCAATGTATGGGGTGGTACAACTGTATATTCCAACAATCCGATTGCAAGTATTTCCGGTAGAGGCTATGCTCGCTCTCAAACCCGTAATATGTATGCTGATATGAAATTGAATCAAGATTTGAGTGCTCTTGTGAAAGGATTATCAGTAGGCTTTCAGGTAGGTTTGGACAACAGTGCTTCTTATTGGGACAACAATACCATGAACTTCGGATATGAACAAGCAACGATGAATTGGGAAACCGGAGAAACTACTTATAATACTTTACGTAATGAAGGTACTCTTTCATTCAGTAAAAGTGTAGGATCTTCGGTCAATCATTTCAATTTTGGGGCCTATGCCAACTATGCTAAGGACTGGAATAAGCATAGTCTGGTTGCAACTCTGCAATACAATATGGATAAAACAAATGCCAAAGGTCAGAACAACTCGAAGGCATTTATGGATGTAGTGGCACAGGCCCATTATGTATATGACCATCGTTATGTACTGGACGCATCTTTATCCGGTTCTGCCGCCAGCATTCTGGAACCGGGACATAGATGGGGAATCTTTCCGTCGGTAGGTGCCGCATGGATTATGTCGGAAGAAGCTGCCTTGAAAAGCGACTGGTTAAACCTGTTGAAACTTCGTGCTTCCTACGGTATTTCCGGACGTGCTGATTATGGTACTGACCTTTATCTTGATGTGTATGGTACAGGGGGAAGTTATTATTTCGGAAAAAATCCGGCAAGCATCAGTGGTATGAAAATTACTCAACTGGGTATCACTGACATGACCTATGAGAAGTCTCACAAATTGAATGTAGGATTCGATTTCATAGCTTTCAACAAGTTATCTGTTACTATTGACGGTTTTTACGATCACCGCACGGATATTTTAGTAAGCGGAGATAATGCCGTGTCTTCTATATTTGGTTTGACAGCTCCCAATATCAATAATGGAGTTGTGAATAGTTATGGAGTAGAAACAAGCGTACGCTGGGCGGATAAAATCGGTGATTTTAATTATCAAATTGGCGGTATGCTGACTTTCAACCGTAACAAGATTATTAACCAGAACGAAGAATATCGCCCTCATGACTACTTGAAACGTACAGGCAAGCGTTTGGGGCAGTTCTTCGGTTATGAAGTGGAAGGTATTTACCAGAGTCAGGAAGAGATTGACAACCGCGGTGTTAAACAAAACCTTTCAGATGTTCGTCCGGGTGATTTGAAGTATAAAGACCAGAACAATGACGGAGTTGTTGACGCTTATGACCAGGTAGCTTTAGGATACAGTGCTATGCCGGAAATCTATTACTCATTCGACTTGAATCTGGAATATAAAGGTTTCGGTATCTATGCTTTGTTCCAAGGAACGGGAAATCAGAGCCGTCTTTTGAACACTTCAAGTGTGTATTGGCCTTTGATTAGTAACAGTACTATTTCCACCGAATATTATAACAATCGTTGGACTCCAGATACTCCGAATGCTAAATATCCGCGTCTGACTTCAGAAGGTTCCGCCAATAACTATACGACTAACTCCTTGTGGGTGGCTGATGCGTCTTATATGAAATTGCGTACATTGGAACTTTATTATAATTTCTCACAGGAAATGATGAAGAAGAGCAAATTCATCAAAGGTGCCAAAGTCTTTGCGCGCGGTCACGACCTTTTCTGTGTAGATAAGATTAAAGTATTAGATCCTGAAAATATCGGAACAAATCATCCGACCATGACTCAGTATACTTTTGGTGTTAACTTATCATTCTAAAAAGTAAAATGAACATGAAGTATTTTAAAATCAAACATATTGCCTTGTTGCTTGCGGTTACATCCGCTCCTCTGTACACAGCTTGTGATTTTATGGATTGCAGCGAAACAGATTATTATTCAAAGCAACAAATTCTGGATAACATGGACCGTGTGAAACAACTGGCTACACAGGTATATAGTTATTTGCCGCATGACTTCTGTAATACATCGGGAGCTATGCAAGACGCAGCTACGGATGATGCTATCCATGTTTACGAATCATCTGCTATCCAACGTTTTGTCAATGGTACGTGGTCAGCCAATTATACGGTCAATGACGTATTCGGTACTTACTACAACGCTATTCATGATGCTAACTTCTATCTTGAGAACTGTGTCGGACTGACGTTCGATGAATGGAAATATTCCGACGGTTTTGCCGATGATTATAAAAGTTACCTGAATTATGAGCATGAAGTTCGCTTTCTGCGTGCATTCTATTACTTTGAGTTGGTGAAACGTTATCAGAATATACCTCTGATAACGAAGACACTGACACAGGAAGAAGCCAACGAAGCAGAACCTTCGGATGCAGTTACTATCCTGAACTTCATCATCAGTGAATGTACTGATCTGGCTAATGACAAATTGCCTGTTAATTATAACAATATGCCTGGTGGAGAAGGTAACTTGCAACGTGCTACTAAAGGTATGGCTCTTGCATTGAAGTCTCGTGCATCTCTGTATCTTGCCAGCCCTTTGTATTCTGCCGATGATACGCAGAAATGGAAAAATGCCGCTCAGGCAGCATACGATCTTATCAGTCAGGCCGGTACTTTAGGATATAGTCTGGACCCGAAATATTCTAATTTGTACGGTGCTACCAATAACCAAAGTAAAGAAGTCATCATGTGCCGTCCCACGGGAGCAAGTACAAGTTTTGAGTCTGCAAACTTCCCGATGGGAGTTACTAAAGGCTCTACTACCACTTGTCCGACAGAAAACTTGGTAAGTGCTTATGAAATGACAGATGGTACAGCTTTTGACTGGAGTAATGCAGAAATGGCTAAAGACCCGTATGCGAATCGTGACCCGCGTCTGGGAATGACCGTAGTATATAATGGTATGGCATGGCCTAAAACGACCCCGGTAGAAGTGTTTGAAGGAGGTAAGAACGGTCAGCCTATAAAAAATGCCACGACTACCGGATATTACTTGAGAAAATATGTGAATAACAGTGTCACTTTTGAACCGGGTGAAACTACTACCAGCCAGCAGCATAACTGGATCTTGTTCCGTTATGCAGAAATTCTGTTGAACTATGCAGAAGCAATGGTAAATGCTTATGGTGATCCTGACTACACAGGTTCTTATAGTCTGAGTGCACGCGATGCAGTCAACCAAGTACGTAATCGTGGAGATGTGAAGATGCCGGCGTATCCTGCCGACATGAGTAAAGATGCCTTTTTGAAACGATTGAAAAACGAACGCCGTGTAGAATTTGCATTCGAGGGACAACGTTTCTGGGATCTTCGTCGCTGGAAAGAATTAGATAATATGCAGAATATTTATAAAGTGAAAGTAGTTAAGCAAACTGACGGTACTATTCAATATACGAAAGCTTTGCATGCCACTTACAATATTCAGGATAAAATGTATTTCTATCCGATTTCGAATACCGAACTTTTCAAAAACCATAAACTGGTACAGAACACAGGGTGGTAAATTTGGAATGAGATAACGAGTATATACCGATGAGGGTGTCAGTTCAATTCGAGGAAAGGCACCCTCATTATATTTAAAACATGAATTTCCGGCATTAACTAAAATCTAAAGTAAATTATGAAATATAGCTACAATGTATTTTTCATTATATTATGGGGACTTTTTATATCCTGTTCAAGCGATGATCCTGCAGTTGATTCTAACGAAGGGAAAGATGATAAAGAAGATCCTCTTCCCGATAAAGGAACTTTATTCGCCGACTTTGAAACGTATGATACAACCCCCTATTTCTTTCGTTATGGCAATTCAGGCAGTAGTAAGATAGACGATTATTATCCGCGTTGGGCATATTCCCATATAGTGATAGATAATCCGGTTCAGAGTGAAGAAAACACTTCCTCCAAAGTGCTGGAATATATTTCGATGGAAGCCCGGAATTACGGTTTGAAATTCCGTTTTTCCGAAACAGTAGATATTGATGAACTAAGAGGAATCCGTTTCCGAATTTATCAACCTGCCAATGTGATAGGAAAAGAAACGTGGAAGGGTACTTCCAAAGCAGTATCTCAACAATTAGGAGTTAAACTGATAGGAAGGTTTAATTCGGTGAATGATTACGAGCAGGAAGAAGGAGTTATATTAACCAATTCGTTGGTTGATTTCAAAGAAGAAGGAGCATGGAAAACATATACGTTTGCTTTTAGTAAAAGAGAATACAGTGCTGCCGCTACACAGTTGAAGAATGGTATAGCAGGTATAGTCATTCTGCCGACGTATAGTTCGGGAGTCACTTTGGCCGAGGGAAATAAGTATAAATGTTACATAGATGATATTGAAATTTTATAAGAACGGAAGGAGAGGAAAAGGATGAAAGGAAAATGTTTTCTAATATGTATGTTATTATGGGGGATGTCTTGTGTAAAGGCTCAAACCTCGGACGTGGATAAAATGTTTCCGAATGTCGTGCTCACACGTGAAAACTATGATAAAGTGAAAACAGCATTGGAGAAGGCTGATAATACCGCTTTTCCGATGAATTGGTATATCAAACAGATAGAAACTCCCGCTAAAAATATTGTAGAGAGTAACCGGAAAACGACTCCGGTTAAATCTATTGATGAAAATCCGGATAAGATAGACATTAGTAATGAGATGAAAGCTATTCATCAATTATGTCTCGCGTATGCTTTTACACAGGATAGGACGTATCTGAGTAAAGCGGTTGAATATCTGAAAGCATGGTCTGAAATCAATGTTGCCTTGTCGAAAAGAAATATTCATGAAGAATCATATAATATTGCTGTCGAAGGTTATTCATTGATTCGTAAAGTAATCGGCCAGTCTGACCGGGAATTGATTGATACCTGGCTACGTAAGAGGGCGGAGGTATTTATTAAAGATAATGACTTGAGGGTCAATAACTGGGGTACTTGTCTGTTATATCAATTTTATCTGTTCGGCACGGTATTGGAAGATGAGGCTATAGTCGATAAATTCCGTTCCTCATATGACGATTGGGTGAAGGGTAACCTGTTTCCTAACGGAACGACTACGGATTTACTCGGTCGTGATGCTTTTGCTTATCATGCTTATGATTTATTGTTCTTCGCTCGTCTTTGTCATTTGAAGGCGATGTATGAAGGTTATGAAGCTGCTGAAGCTTTCTATAAGAAGGATGTACATTGGGGAGCTTCTATCCGGAATAGTGTGGTTTTCTGGAAACCTTTTCTGTTGGATTCCAAGAAATATACTCACCTTGAATTTGTAGGTACAGAATATGAACCCGATAAGAAACGTTCGGATTACAATAAAGCTTACAATCCTTCGGGAACTTTATATGTGATCGATGAATTGTACGAAATAGATAAGGAACTTAAAGAGGTATTAGATTATTATAAACGTAATCCGGATGTTTCTTTGAAATTGGGATTAAGTTTTTTACGTTGGCATTAATGGTTGTATAAAATAAGTTTTGTATGAAAAAAATTTTTATAGTAATTGTTCTTTTGACAGTTATATCCAATTATTCTATGGCTACTACCGAAGACAATTTGCATTGGTTCAAAGATGCAAAATTCGGTTTGTTTATACATTGGGGATTATATTCTCAGACAGCCGGTGAATGGAAAGGCCATCCAACCGAAGGTGGCGAACACTTTATGCTTTATGAGCGTATTCCGTTAAAAGAATATGCAACAATAGCCAAAGATTTTAATCCGGTAAAATTTGATGCGAAGAAATGGGTACGGGCTGCCAAGCACGCAGGAATGAAATATTTGGTATATACGACTAAACATCATGACGGATTTGCCATGTATAATTCAGCTTGCAGTGATTATAACATAGTGAAGTGTACTCCTTTTGCCAAAGATCCTTTAAAAGAACTGGCGGAAGCTTGCAAAAAAGAGGGAATCAAGCTGGGACTTTATTATTCATTAGGACGTGATTGGGAAGATCCGGATGTTCCTACTAACTGGCCTGTAAAAGCAGGCCGCAGCAATACTTGGGATTATCCGGATGAAGATAGCAAGCAGTTACCGGCTTATATTGAACGCAAAGTAAAACCACAATTAAAAGAATTACTTACGAATTACGGTGAAATAGCAGTTATCTGGTTCGATACGCCTGAACTGGTTACCAGGCAACAGAGTAAGGAATTACGTGAATTAATTCATTCGTTGCAACCGGGATGTTTAATCAATAGTCGCATTGGGAACGGATTAGGAGACTATTCAATTATCGAACAGAAACTTTCTAACAGCATAAATAACAAACCTTGGGAGGCTTGCCTGACGATGGGTAAGAACTGGGGGTACAATCGTTATGATACTGTTTATAAAAAGCCGGATATATTAATCAGAAATTTTGTAGACATTGTTAGTAAAGGTGGAAATTTATTGTTGAATGTGGGACCAGACCAAGCAGGATGTTTTCCGGAGCAAACGGATATAATATTGAAAACTTTTCATAAGTGGCTGAAGAGTAATGGCGAGGCTATTTATGGAACAACTCCCTGGCGTATCTTTGGAGAAGATTTTACGGTAAATAGAGTAGAAGATACTGAACAGAAACCTTTTCACGATGCAGTATATGATGGAACTCCTAAAGATATTGTACCTGATGTCCGCTTCACCATGAGAGGTAAAAGTGTATATATTATCGTACGTCATGTTACTAAAGCTTCTTATACATTGCGTTCCTTTTCTTCGGAAAAGGATAAAATCAGGAAAGTTACATTATTGGAGAATCATAAGAAGGTAGACTGGGAATTGGATGATGACGGGTTAAAAATAAGTAATATACATCGTTCTACTAAAGACTCTTTTCCTGTTTATGTGCTAAAAGTAGAATATTTCTGATACTTATAAAATTGAGAATAAAGGTTGTGAATTTCTATAAAATTTGCAACCTTTTTTATTATATCTGACATAAGTGAAGAAAACCTTTGTTAGAATCGTAAAGGCAGGATTATAGATTGATTCGCCTATAAAAATGTTGTTTATGTCCAGTATTTTTTCGAATATTGCAAATTGTTAGTATATTTAAGCGATTAATTTGTGATTAACAGAACAACACCAAATAAAAAATAATATGAAGTTACGTCATTTATTACTGTTGTTTATTTCTTTTTTCTTTGTTTTGCCATTATATGCTGAATATTTCAAACATATTGGTTTGTCGGAAGGTTTAACACAGCCCTCTGTAATGGCTATTTATCAGGATAGGTTGGGCAGAATGTGGTTTGGAACAAAGGAAGGAATAAGCCAATATGATGGAAACCGTGTAAGAATATTCAAAGGCTGGATAAAATCTGTAGGTGAAGAACCACCGGTCTGGTTGGGCAATGAAGTTTCGTTTATCGTTGGTGACAGCTTGGATAATCTATATTTCTTAATTGATAAGAATTTAATCAAATATGACATACAAACAGAGAAATTCTCCCGACTCACGAATGAAAGTATTATCACCGCGCTTACTTCGTCCGAAGGACAAGTGTGGTATATGAAACATGATTCTTTATTTTGTTTGAAAGCAGATAAAGAACCAACTTTTGTATTAAAAACGAATATCACTTCACGTATTTGTTGCCTGACCATGATGGACGATCAGATTGGTATCGGGACATATAACGGAGTTTATTTGATTGATCGCCGTACATATCAGCAAAAGCAACTATTGGAAGGGGTGGAGATTTATCGCATATTTGAAAGTTCTCAAAAAGAGCTATGGATTGGTACCCGCATGCATGGATTATATCGGATGAACGACAAACAACAATTGTCGAAAGTTCCTTATTTGCCGGGAACTTCGGAAGGTATCAGTAGTGAACAGATTCGTGATTTTGTAGAAGATAACGAGGGAAATATATGGTTCGGTACTTTTGACGGACTTCATCGCTACAGTATTGGTAACAAACAGTATTCTCTCATTCAAATTCCCCAATATGTGGGCGGGCTGAATCATCCCTCTATCTTTGCATTGTATAAAGATGTTGCCGGAACTATCTGGGTAGGTAGTTACTATGGAGGAGTTAATTATTTCAACCCTCAACATGATACTTTTGTACATTATGACTATGGGAGAAAGATAAACTCATATTATTCTTATATCGGAGAAATTGTTATTGATAAGAATGAGCATTTATGGCTTAGTACAGATGGGGGCGGCATCACTTGTGTAGATAAGAAATGGAATACTCTTCAGCAGTTTACAGCCGGTGGAAAAAACTCTATTTCTCATAATAATGTGAAAAGTATTTGTTATGATGAAAAGAAGAATTGTCTGTATATAGGAACCTATTTGGGTGGTTTGTCACGTTATGACTTGAATACAGGTCGGTTTTATAATTATTGGAAAGAAGAGAGTCACTCTTCCGATATGCCTGATGAAATTGTTTATCATGTGAAGATATGGAAAGATCAAATATATATATCTGCCCATAATGGCTTTTTTCGGTTGGATACTCAGACACAGAAATTCCATAGGATCAACATTCCTTTTGCATTTTATGAGCATTTCGATATTGATGCGGAAGGTAATTTGTATATGGTGGGTTGGAAAAATGTTTTGTGTACTCATGTAGAACATCCCGAGTCTATAGTCTATGTTCCATTGGCAGAAGGAGATAGTAAAGCAACTCCTACCCGTGTGCTTGCCACCTCCGATGGTGTCTATATCGGTACGTTAGGAATGGGGCTCTTTTTTTATGATAGGCAGACGCGTAACATGGCTCATTATACTTCCCGAAACAATCAGTTGCCGGGTGATTTCTGCTATAATCTTTGCCGGACCCAGGATGGAAAGATTCTGATAACCGGTGATAAGGGAGTCACCTGCTTTGTTCCTTCCGAGGGCACTTTCACAACGATTGATTTGATGAGAAACTTTCCCTCGACTCATATTATCAACGGATGTGGAATTTTGGTATCCGGAGAGGGAAGTATTTACATTGGAGATACAAAAGGAGTAACCGTATTCTCAGAAAATGAGTTTAACAAAACCGGTACTGCTAATGAGAATTCTAACTTTTACTTTTCAGAACTTTGGGTCGATAATAAGACGATTATTCCGGGAGATGATACAGGGATATTGTCTCAGTCGCTCCCGTACACTCGTGAACTTAAACTTAATTATGATCAGAATAATCTGATTATTCATTTTGCTTTGTCCGATTACGGACAACAATTATCGGAAAAGTGGTTTCAATATAAGCTTGAAGGTTTGGACAGGAATTGGATTAAGACTAAACAGACGGAATTGTATTACACTAATCTGGATCCGGGAAAATATACGTTGCATGTGGCTTCGATAAATGAAAAGAGCGGGCAAAGTTTGGAGGAAATAACGATGCAGCTTGTCATTGCCTCTCCGTGGTATGATACGTGGTGGGCATGGATAATCTATGTGACAGCTTTCATTGCGTGCGTTTTCTATTATGTATATAGTAAAATAGCAAAACGCACATTGGCTCTTTCTTTGGAAAAGGAACGTTTTGAGAAACAACAGATAAAGCAGCTTAACCAGGAAAAACTGGTTTTCTTTACAAATGTGAGCCATGAGTTCCGAACGCCTCTAACTCTGATTATCAGTCATATTGATATCCTATTACAAAAATATTCATTGAACCCTTCTATATACAATCAGATAACGAAGATTAGGAAAAATGCGCAACAAATGAATAAGTTGATCTCTGAGTTGCTTGAATTCAGGAAATTGGAACAGAATTATGGAACGATACAAATAAAGCAACAGGATATAATTGTATTTTTGAAGGAAATCTATCTTTCTTTTGTCGATTATGCACAGCAAAGGAATATAAATTATGAATTCAAATTACCGGAATTGTCTGTCTTATGTTGGTTTGAACCGCAATTAATGGAGAAAGTATTCTTCAATCTTTTGTCCAATGCCTTTAAGTATACCTCCGACAAAGGGAATATTATTCTGTCGGGAGAGATAACGAATAGTGATATAAAAATTAATATAACGGATACCGGTATCGGTATTTCTGAACAAGATAAAGATAAAATATTTGCACGATTCTTTCAGGCTGACAATCAAGAAAAGAAAGGAAGCCTGTTTAGCGGAACCGGTATCGGATTGGCATTGACCAGAACAATTGTGGAAAAACATCATGGAGAGATAACAGTGAAAAGTGTTGTTGGTGAAGGTAGTACATTTACAGTGCGGCTGCCCCGCCGGAAAGATGTATTCCTGAACGATAAGAATGTACAATTTTATACTCAGGATTCTGAAAGTGATATTATCCCCGATTCAATGCCTGTATTTGTAGATGAGGGGAATTCGCCCATAGAACTTATTGAGACTAAAGATACGGAAAACAAGACTCATACGGTGCTTCTTGTGGAAGACAATGATGAGTTGCTCCAAGTGCTGAAAGAGCTTTTCGAGCCTTTCTATAAGATCATTTGTGCCCATGACGGGAAAGAAGGACTCAGTCAGATTTATGAGAACTCTCCTGATTTAGTTATCAGTGACGTCATGATGCCTGAGATGACCGGGACAGAAATGTGTCTGCAGATTAAGAATAATATAGATTTATGTCATATACCTGTAATTCTGTTGACTGCACTCAACTCTACCGAGCAGAACATTGAGGGACTCAGCCGTGGTGCCGATGATTATATCACGAAACCCTTTCATGCACAGTTGTTACTGGCACGTGCCAATAACCTGATACGCAGCCGCTTGCTGATGCAACATCAATTTGATAAGAAACCGATGTCCGAGATTGATTTGGCCAGCATAAATCCTTTGGACAAAGATCTGTTGAAACGGGCTTCACAGGTGATTGAGCAACATATTGACGATACGGAATTTGATATTCCGGCTCTTTGTAAAGAAGTAGGTGTCGGTCGGTCATTGCTTTATACTAAGTTCAAAGCATTAACCGGCATGACACCCAATAACTTCTTGCTAAATTACCGCCTGAAGCACGCAGCCACTTTATTGAAGCAATACCCTGATCTTCCCATTGCAGAGGTTAGTGACCGTAGTGGGTTCAATGCGCCCGTATATTTCAGCCGTTGCTTCAAAAACCAGTTCGGATGTACACCTCAGAATTACCGGAAAGAAAAGAAACAGGCAGACTGATTCAGGACTGTTTCTTTTTTCCGAAACAATTCGTTCTGCTATTATTCACAGGACGAATGGTGAAGTCCGGCTGAGTACCTTTGGAGTAAATGATTACTTCTTCGCCTTTCTGTAAATCTATTTTGTACATAGATTCGGATAAAGCTGTGGCCGCAAATTGGCGTTTTCCTTTGAAGACAGGTGAAGATATGTCAGTCACTACAATGCAAGGTTCGCCTGCAAGGCTTTTGATAGTGATAAACTCAGTCTTACCGTTTTTCCGGCTGGCAGTGATAAGAAAAGCACCTTCAGCACGGAAGTCTTTATAAGCAATGTCTTTCCAACTGTCGGGAACGGCAGGGAAGATGCGCAGCTTTCCTCCCCAACTTTGAAGCAACATATCATGGATAGACTGGGCGGCAGATAATGGTGTTTCTATGACCGGGCCCGATTCACGATAAAGTGTATTGACAGATAAGAATTTAGTAAACAACTTGTCAAGGTATGTAAGCGCTTCATTGCCTTTACCCAAAGCGGATGATATAGAGGATGCTCCCGTACATGAATATCCCTGATGTGCCCCGGATTTGCCTTGCCAATAGAGGAGTGATTTCTCTATGAGGTCGTATTCTTCGGGATTTTCCTTATTGATAAGATATAGAGGATAGGCAGCCAATAGATGCGAATAGTGGCGGTGCGAGAAAGCATAAGGAACATCCCGTCCTATCATAAGCCCGTTGGCCGGGTCTGTGGGGAACGGTGTAAGTTCTTCCAAAATCGTTTTCCAACGCGGGATAAGCGGATCGTCTATGTTCAGCCGGCCGGTAATCTCAAGTAATGTTCGGCAACCCCAAGATAATAATGCCAGGTCGAAGTTACAATCTTCCGCACTGCCATATTCCGGAGAATATGTTTGGGGCAGATGTATCTTGCCGTCTTTTCCTTTGTAGGTAAAGTGCAGGTAGTAGTTGATAGCTTGTTTAAGTACAGGAAAGAGTTTGTTGCGTAATAGCTCGTCATCCATTTTGTGGCGATAAATCAACCATAAGCTATGGCATGCCCAAGGCAAAAGCCCGACTTCCGCTGCTTTGTCCACACCGGGAATTCCGATTTCGCCGGATTCGCATACCAGATTCGACGAGCGTCCTATTGCCAATGCGTCTTTGCGATAGGCTTCCGGTACGTTTTTCTTAAGGTTTTCTATATTGTTGTAAATAGCATTCTCCAGAGAGGCTGCCAAATCGAGATGATTGGATGCATTGAGTGCCCAATAGGTCAGTTGTACGTTCAAGTTCCACCATGCATTGGGCCATGGAGTGACGGTCAGCCATGGGCCGGTGTTGTCTATTAGTGCACGGTCACCGCGCGTGGCACTGGCAAGCTTATACATCTGTATCCAATAGAAATTCTCTTTCATACCATCCGGTAACGTAAGGAAACTGCTCGGATAGTAATGATTCCACCAGGTACGGTGTTGTTTCTGTAATTTTCCTGTTCCTGTTGCTAATGCCTTATCCAAAATTTGAGCGGCATCCTTTTCGGCCGTGGCTTCGGGATACGAATGGGTTACGGTAATCCAGTATGTGCGTTCATTTTTTTTAGTTCGGGTTTCTTTCCATGCAACGGCTGTTTCACCTCCTGCCCGCAATTTCTGAACGGATACTTCCGGTTTTACTTCCGGTGCCGGGTTAAGAGAGTAGTCTTCAGGCACCTTTATCCATTTTCCTTCTCCTTTTGCATAAAGATATCGCGGGCTTTGGGCGGAGGCAGGTATCCATTCCCAACGGAAGTTTTTCTCTCCATCGGTGGCGTTAGTCTGAACCAGCATTACCATATCATTGGCGTGTACATAGGCGTGCAGACGGATGATTCCTTTTGTGGTGGTTATCTCTGCTTTTGTTTCGGCATTCCAGATGTCAAGATGCATCGTTCCATTTACGATTGTACCTTCAGGATGTAAGGCGAAGTGCCCGGTGAGCAGTCGGGGAATGGCAAATAAGTCCGATCCCGCTTTGTGGTCGTGTACCGAGCAGTTGCCGGTTTCAAACCGGATATAGTTCTGTCCCGGTTCCTTATAAATCATAAGTCCCAACATACCGTTGCCCATATAAGCCGATTCATACCAGTATTCGGGCAATATTTCCCAGATCAAATCTTGTTTTTGCATGAAAGCAGGCCAGTCTATATCCGTTTTTACTTTTTCTGTTCGGGCGGATGCGGATGTATATCCTGTTACTGACAGACAAAGGCATAAAATAAAAAAGCGTATTTTAATGTTCTTCATGATGTTGTATGATTATTATGTCGCAGGCAAAGATGAAAATTATATCTGTATTAATCAATATTTTCCCCGTTGATTTGGATGATTTGGAAAATAGATGCAACTATTGAGGACAATTTAGTCAGATAAGATAAAAATAAATGGTGCTATTTTGCCATACATTAATATCTTAATTAGATGATAGAAAAAATACTTATATTTGTGTTCTCATTATTTTATACAATTATATGTATTCGGTCATTCAGAAAAGGAAATTATTCATTTATAATAAAGAATCTATATCATGAAATTGAAAAACTCTATTCTTGCAGGATGTACTGCTCTTGTGGTAGCCACATCTTGCACCCAAAGAGCTGTCGAGAAACAAACATGGGTTGAAAAAGCTATTGAAAACGCACACGCTCAAATTGGATTGGAAATTGATACTATTGAAAGTAGCGGCAGATTTCTGAATCCGGTGACGCTCAATAATAAGGGTGGTGTCTATTATTGCGGATACGCTGACTGGCGGAGCGGCTTTTTCCCCGGCAGTGTATGGTATTTGTATGAACTGACAGGCGACACTGCTTTGCTTCCGCTTGCCCAGAAATATACCGAGGCTATTAGCGAAGCACAAAATCTTACTTGGCATCACGATATTGGTTTTATCATTAATTGCAGCTTTGGCAATGGCTTGCGCCTGATTGATAAACCCGGTTATAAGGAGGTAATGATCCAAGCAGCAAAATCTCTTTGTACCCGTTTTCGTGAAAAGCCTCAAGTGATTCAAAGCTGGGATGTGAAAGGAAATAGCTGGCAGTCGAAACGGGGCTGGGAATGTCCTGTGATTATAGACAACATGATGAATCTTGAATTGTTGTTTGAAGCAACCAAACTTTCCGGTGATTCTACTTTCTATAACGTAGCGGTGATGCATGCAGACCGTACGTTGAAAGAGCAATTCCGCCCGGACGGAAGCTGTTATCACGTTATTGATTACAGTATTGAGGACGGAACCGTACGTCATCGCCAGACTGCTCAAGGCTATTCCGATGAATCTGTTTGGTCTAGAGGACAAGCATGGGCGATCTATGGATATACCGTATGTTATAGAGAAACAAAGAATCGTACTTACCTTGACCAGGCAATCAAGACTTTCGAATTTATGAAAAATCTTAAGAATATGCCGGAGGACCTTGTTCCATATTGGGATATGGACGCGCCTGATGTTCCTGCTGCCCCGCGAGATGCTTCTTCGGCTTCTGTCATAGCATCCGCCTTATATGAGATGAGTACTTATGACCTGCCGGACGCTGCTTCTTACCGGGCGTATGCCGACAAAATAATGGAGTCGCTTGCATCAGAGAGCTATACTGCCAAATTGGGAGAAAACGGACGGTTTATCCTGATGCACAGTGTAGGTAGTATTCCTCATAACAGCGAAGTGGATGTTCCGTTGAACTATGCGGATTATTATTATCTGGAAGCTTTGAAACGTAAAACGGATATTGAAAAAACTGCCATTTAAAAAGAATGATTATGAAAATGAGAATTGTTTTATTAGCTCTTATTTCTTTTTGTTTCCTGAGTGTAAATGCCGCTGATAAGAAAAAGAATCAACCGGTGAACGACAGAACACAGTGGGTTGACTTATGTTATAAAATAGCGCAACCCGTTTTGGAGAATATGAGTAAAGGCGAGTTGCAAAAGAATATGCAACTGGAGTTGAGTCCTACGTGGGACGGAAGAGACAAGCGGGTGGCTTATATGGAAGCATTCGGTCGGCTCATGGCAGGCATTTCTCCCTGGCTGGAGCTGCCTGATGATGATACGGCAGAAGGAAAGCAACGCAAGCAAATACGTGAGTGGGCTTTGAAGGCTTATCAAAATGCTGTTGACCCGCAGAGTCCGGATTATTTGCTGTGGAAAGGACATCAGCAGCTTTTGGTAGATGCCGCTTATCTTGCGGAAAGTTTCATCCGTGCTCCTAAGGCCACTTGGGGACAGTTGGATGATACGACAAAAGAACGTTATATTGAATGTTTTAAGAAGGTGCGTGTCATCCGTCCTGCCTATAATAACTGGTTACTGTTTCGTGACATGGTAGAGGCTTTCTTGCTTTCCGTCGGTGAAGAACCTGACGGTTATGCCTTGACTACCGGCCTTAATAAAATAAATGAATGGTATCTTAGTGACGGATGGTATTCCGACGGAGCGGAATTTTCGTTGGATTATTATAATTCTTTCGTTATTCATCCCATGTATGTCGAGATACTGGAAACGTGCAGCAAGAACCGTTTTCCTACCCCAATCAGTTATAAGCTGGCAATCAGTCGTATGCAGCGTTTTAATACCTTCATCGAACGTCTTATTTCTCCGGAAGGTACCTTCCCGGCTTTCGGGCGTTCCGTAGTCTATCGTATGGGAGCATTCCAATCGTTGGCATTGGCTGCCTGGAAATATGGCCTTCCTGAAGGACTGACTAACGGACAAGTCCGGAGTGCATTAAGTGCAGTGATGAGAAATATGTTTTCAGTAGATGGAAATTTTGATGATAAAGGATTCCTGGCACTTGGTTTTGCGGGACATCAGCCGGATTTGGCCAACTATTATACTAATAATGGTAGCTTGTATATGACTTCACTCGTTTTCTTGCCTTTGGGTCTTCCTGCCGATCATCCTTTTTGGAGTGATCCGGCCGAGGAATGGACATCTCAAAAGGCGTGGGCGGGAAAAGCTTTTCCAATTGATGGACACCAGTCATTAAAGAAGTGATGTTTCCCCCGTCATTATCCGTTCAACGCGGGTAATGACACATCCTTCTAAAAAATAGATAGTTTAATGGCTTGAAACACTAAATATCGAAAAAGAGGCTAACGTTAGGTGAGGGCACTGAAAAAGGTATCCTCTTAAGATTTAATCCCAATCTTTAAAAAGACGAAAGCAGATTGTATTAGCCTTTATATCGGTTTTGCAATCTGCTTTTATATATCTTGATAGGAGTTTATATTCGGCCTTGTATAGTCAGTAAGGCCATCATATTATACGTGGGTAATTTTTATAAGTGTTTTTAGCTTAGTTTCAATATTCTCTTGATATTTGCGGCAAAGATGGTCATAGCACCTTGCATCTGCATACCATCCAGCCCATACGACAGTGCCTTATCATAACCGTATACCTGCTTTAATTCTGCATTCTTTGCCTCAATCTTGTATCTTTGACGAGCTATATCTTTAAATTCTTGTGATTTCTGGAATCCAAGCTGCCTTTTCTGTTCTTCATTCCTGATAGGTATACTATAGGTCTTGCTTTTAGCCCCCTCCTTGTAGCATCCTTCTCTTCGTGAACAAGTCTTGCATTTCTCTATATCAAAGAAATAAGTCATGGATTGATTCCATTTCCCATCCCTTTTCCCCTGCCTTGCTTTTCTGATTGCCATATGACCGGCAGGACAAACAAACATGCCTGCATCCTTGTTATAATCAAACTTGTCTTCATCTTTCCTGAGTCCATGACTTATGGCCGGATGTAATTTTGATACCAAAGTAAATCCCTTCTCTTCATCTTCTGCCAGTCTAAGGTTTTCCGATCCGGAGTATGCGGTATCACCAATGACAGTGTTCACTTCCATTCCGTTTTTTCTGCTTTGCTCCACAAGCTCTTTCAACTGAGGCCCATCGCCCTTTTCACCAGAAGTAACAGTTGCGGCTGTTATGATACGCTCATCACTCATTGCAATGTGAGTCTTATATCCGAAAAACGAACTGTCCTCTGTTTTATGACCAATGCGGGCATCTGCATCCTTTGAGGTCGTATAGTGATCCTCTATATCTGAAAGCGTTTCCTTGAGCATGTTAAGTCGCTGCTTTACTGCAGGCACTTCTGAAAGACTGGCATCTGAAGTGATAAGTTTCAGAAGGTCTTTGGTATAATCCAACTCATGCGCAAGATCATCCTCTTTATTCTTAGACGGCAGGGTTTGCGTGATATTATCATCCATGGCATAAAGTACCTTACGGAGTTGCTTTGAACGGAGTCGCAGAATCTCTATCGGGGAGTACGGGTTAGACCTGGCTTCTGTATGAGTAGCATCTACAATAATAGTCCTTGATTTTATGATGCCTTTCTCTATCGCTATTTCTACGCTCTTCTGGATTAGCAGGTTCATAAGATCCATGTCTTCCAGCCGTAACTTGCGGAACTTACAAAGACTGCTGGCATTAATAACGTCTTCCTCTGGAGCCATACCAAGGAAATACTTAAAGGACATATCATAACGGGAACGCTCTACGACATCTACGTCGGAAATATCGTATATGGTCTTCAGCAGAAGATACTTGAACATGCGAATAGGGGATTCTGCTGTTCGACCATTATCCTTGCAATACTTATTGGCAAGTTCCTGATAGACAAAAGTGAAATCTACAAGATCATTAATGCGGCGAAGAAGATTGTCTTGGGGGACAACTATATCGTAGAGTGAACTATATTCACTGAGCGGAAGTTCTTGTTGTTGTGATAGCATGGACCTTAAATATTATGGCATTAAGGTACAAAAAATCTGCACATAGCCAAATAATATACAGGCTATGTGCAGATTTAATTCTTTAAAAAGCTGCAAGGAAACTTTTTCAGTGCCCTCACGTTAGGTCAGCCTCTTTTTCGATATAAGAATTTTTAATTTTACTCTTCCGTGCTTTGAAGCATCTGGAACAGTTTGTCTAACTTCGGAGCCATGATAATCTCCGTACGGCGGTTCTTACTTCTGCCTTCTGCCGTTTCGTTGTCATCAACAGGCATATATTCGCCGCGGCCGCTCGGTTGTATCTGCAAAGGATTCACGTTATAGTTTTTAATCAGAATACGTACGACGGAGGTAGCACGGATCACACTCAAATCCCAGTTATCCTTGAATTGTACAGTGTTGATAGGCTTATTGTCCGTATGTCCTTCAATAAACACATCAATATCCGTCTGTTTGTTCAGTACTTCGGCCAATTTGCCAAGAGCTTCTTCACCACGCTTATCCAGACGGGCGCTTCCTGATTGGAATAATAATTTATCCGACATTGCCACATATACTTTTCCGTCTTTTTCGCGAACGGTCAGTTCATCGCTGCTGAAGCCTAATAACGCATCTTTTACGCTACTCAACAGTTTCCGGACTTTCTCATTCTGCGCATTGATCATCTGCTGCAACTCGTTGATAGTACGCTCTCTTTCGTTCAACTCGTTTTTCTTCTGGTTCAACAGGGCGTTCAGTTTTTCCTGTTCGGTCATGTTCACATTCAGCATACTTTGATACTGGCGGATACTGTTTCCCATTTTTGTTGTATCACGCATGAGGTTTTTGATTTGTACCGACATTTGGTTGCCCGTGTTACGGCAGTCGGTCAGTAGTCCTTGCAAACTATCTTTGCTTGCGGTAGCTGCCAGCTCTGCAAGCATGAACTTCTTTTTCGTTACACATGAAGTACATAATAGGATTGTAAGGAAGGTAAATAAAGTAATTTTCTTCATTGTGTTTTATGTTTTAAAAGGATATATACAATTAGCTTTGTAGAAATTCACATAGTTTTTGCACAGCCAGTGCACGGTGGCTGATTTTATTCTTGACATCATTTCCCAGTTCGGCGAATGTCCGTTCATAGCCTTCCGGTTTGAACACGGGATCATAACCAAAACCCGAATCGCCCCGTTTTTCTCTGATTATCTCGCCCTTTATCACTCCTTCAAAAAGATATTCCTTTCCGTCCAATATCAACGAAATGGCAGTACGGAATTGTGCTTTGCGATTTTCTTTGCCTTCCAGTTCGTGAAGCAGTTTGAGCATATTGGCTTGGGCGTCGTGTCCTTCGCCGCCTGCATAGCGGGCGGAATAGGCTCCGGGGGCCCCGTCCAAGGCTTCTACTTCCAGTCCGGTATCATCGGCAAAGCAATCCAGGCCGTAGTTTTTAAAGATAAACGACGATTTCAACAGGGCGTTTCCCTCCAGCGTCTCGGCTGTTTCGGGAATATCCGTATGGCAACCGATATCGTTGAGGCTCAGCAGTTCTATTTGGTCTCCTAAGATAGCGGCTACTTCTTCCAGTTTATGAGCGTTGTTGGTAGCAAATACCAGTTTGCGTTTCATCATCTTATTTTGTTTTTAACGGGGTTGTTCAATACTTATCGGGCCAATCAAAGCTTGGAACCGGTTATTTTACTTTCAGTTTTTCGAATCCTTCGCCATATACTCCGATAACTGAACTTTGGGAGATAAAAGCATTCGGGTCGATACGTTTCACCAGACGGAAGATGTCGAGTGACTGGCGTTTCTTGGCAAGTACTACCAGTACTTTTACATTGGCTTTACTGTACCAGCCTGTGCCATCGAGCACGGTTACTCCGCGATCGGCATCTTTGATGATACGGTCGGCTATTTCGTCATACTTCTTGGAGAAAATGAAGAATTGGACCGATTGGCGTGCACTGTTGATAATCCAGTCGAGCACGACGCCAATGATGAACAGGGTGACGAAACCGAAGATAACACGACGCCAGTCATGGAATATAAAGTAACAGGAACTGATGATGAATACATCGCAAATCATAATCATTCTTCCGAGTGTCACATCTTTATATTTGTTAACTATGGCGGCGATAATATCTGTTCCTCCCGTACTTCCGTTATAGTTGAACACAATGCCCAGACCTACGCCACACATGGCGGCACCGATGATACAGGCCATGAAATCCTGTCCGGGACCGAGCAGTAGCGGTTTGCCGTCGGCTGTCATGTCCGGTACTTCCACATAATTGTTGACCAGTAGTTGGAACAACCAGAGCAGGAAAGTCAGCATAAAGATAGCATACGTCGTTTTTATACTGAATCGCGGGCCTAATATCCGGATAGCAAATGTCATCAGAACGGCGTTGATAATGAAATATGACCATTGGATAGGGAATCCGGTTGAGTAGTAGATGATAGCACTGATACCGGTAGTTCCTCCGGTCGTTATCTGATAGGGCAGTAAGAATGCCGCCCAGCCCAAAGAATAGCTGATTAGTCCGAGAGTGATGTAAGCATAATCTTTCACTTCTCTCATTATTCCCGCTTTTGCTAGTTTATGCATTGATTTTAAGTATTAGGTGTCAAAGTATCAGGTATCAAGTATTAAGTATTCACCTTGCGGATATATATTTGAATCATAGCCGTGGTGATACTTAATACTTATTACTTAATGCCTGTTTAAATAACAACGTTTACAATCTTCTTCGGAACGACGATGATCTTTTTCGGAGTCTTTCCTTCGATCCATTTCTGTGAACGTTCGTCAGCCAATACGGCTGCCTGGATGGCGTCCGAAGTTTCATCTGCAGCAAATTCCATATTGAAACGTGCCTTTCCGTTGAAAGAGATCGTGTAGTTGATTGTATCTTCTTTCAGATATTCTTCGTTGTATACCGGCCATTGGGCGTCGCATACGGAAGTTTCGTGTCCCAGTACGTCCCACAATTCTTCGCAAACGTGCGGAGCGAAAGGAGCAAGCGTGATGACGAGTTGTTCCAGAATCTCTTTCTTACTGCATTTCAGGTTGAAAAGCTCGTTTACGCAAATCATGAATGCACTGATAGAGGTATTGTAAGAGAACTGCTCAATGTCACCGGTCACCTTCTTGATAAGTTTGTGGAGGCTTTTCAGTTCTTCCTTCGTTGCCGGTTCGTCCGTCACCAGATATTCATCCGTGCGGCTGTAGAACAGCGACCAGAATTTGCGGATAAAGCGGTGTACACCATCGATACCGTTTGTATCCCAGGGCTTGGACTGTTCTACCGGGCCGAGGAACATTTCGTACATACGAAGTGTGTCCGCACCGTATTTCTCAACAATCATATCCGGGTTGACAACGTTGAACATTGACTTACTCATCTTTTCAATCGCCCAACCACAGACATATTTTCCGTCTTCGAGGATAAACTCTGCCGTTTTATATTCGGGACGCCATGCCTTGAATGCTTCCAGGTCGAGAATGTCATTGGATACGATGTTAACGTCTACGTGAAGCGGTGTAACGTCATACTGGTCTTTCAGGTTCAGTGAAACGAATGTATGGGTATCTTTGATACGGTATACAAAGTTACTGCGCCCCTGAATCATTCCTTGGTTTACTAATTTTTGGAATGGTTCTTCCATTATGGATACACCCATATCATAAAGGAATTTATTCCAGAAACGAGAATAAATCAAGTGTCCCGTAGCATGTTCGGTACCCCCTACATATAAGTCTACATTCTTCCAGTACCGGTCAATTTTCGGGTCAACCAATGCTTTATGATTGCGCGGGTCCATGTAGCGCAGATAATATGCGGAAGATCCGGCGAATCCCGGCATGGTATTCAGTTCCAATGGGAAAACGGTTACATTATCAATCTTTTCGTTTTCTACCACGCATTTGTTCGCTGTGTCCCACGCCCATTTCGTAGCGTGTCCCAATGGAGGCTCACCTGTTTCGGTAGGCAGGAACTTGGCAACTTCCGGAAGTTCCAGTGGCAGACAGCTTTCTTCGATTACATAAGGCATTCCGTCTTTGTAGTAAACCGGGAAGGGTTCACCCCAGTAACGTTGACGTGAGAAGATAGCGTCACGTAAACGGTAGTTTACTTTCACGCGACCCAGATTATGTTCTTTTACATAGTTCTTGGTTTTTTCAATTGCTTCTTTGATAGTCAGCCCGTTCAGGGAGAGGTCACAGTAAGGAGTGACGTCCGGACGCGGAGAGTTGCAGACGATACCTTCTTTGGCGTCGAAACTTTCTTCGCTGACATCACAACCTTCTACCAACGGGCGGATTTCCAATCCGAAATGCTTGGCAAAGGCGTAGTCGCGGCTGTCGTGAGCAGGTACGGCCATGATAGCTCCCGTTCCGTAACCGGCCAATACGTAGTCGCTGATCCAGATAGGTACTGCTTCGCCTGTGAACGGGTTGATCGCATACGAACCACTGAATACACCGGTAACGCTGCGGTCGGCAATACGTTCACGTTCCGTACGTTTCTTAGTACGGTCGAGGTAAGCGTCTACTTCCGCTTTTTGGTCTGCCGTAGTTAATTGTTGAACCAATTCGCTTTCCGGAGCTAATACCATGAAGGTAACACCAAACATCGTATCGGCACGGGTCGTAAAGATCGTGAATTCCCTGTCGCTGTCTTTTACCTTGAAGCGAACCTCGGCACCTTCGCTGCGTCCGATCCAGTTCTTTTGGGTCTCTTTCAAGGAATCCGTCCAGTCGATCGTATCCAATCCGTCCAACAGGCGTTGCGCGTAAGCGGATACACGTAAGCACCATTGGCGCATGATCTTTTGTTCCACCGGATAGCCTCCACGCTCGGAAACACCGTTCACGACCTCATCGTTCGCTAATACGGTACCCAAGGCGGCACACCAGTTTACCATGGTCTCTCCACGATAAGCGATCCGGTAGTTGAGTAATATCTCTTGTTTTTCTTTATCGCTCTTGGCTTTCCATTCCTCGGCGGTGAAACTAAGTTCCTCTCCGCAAGCTACGTTCAGACCTTCCGTACCACTGGTCTCGAAAGCCTGTATCAACTCGCTGATCGGGCGGGCTTGCTTCTCGTCGTTGCAGTAGTAGCTGTTGAACATCCGGATGAAGGCCCATTGCGTCCATTTGTAATATTCGGGATCACAGGTACGGATCTCACGGCTCCAATCGTAGCAGAAACCGATCTTTTCCAATTGCTCCCGATAACGGGCTATATTATTCTTTGTCGTGATCTCCGGATGTTGGCCGGTCTGGATGGCGTATTGCTCCGCGGGCAATCCGTAAGCGTCGTAACCCATCGGGTGCAATACGTTAAAACCTTGCAAACGTTTGAAACGCGAATAAATATCAGAAGCTATATAACCGAGCGGGTGGCCAACGTGCAATCCCGCACCGGAAGGATAGGGGAACATGTCCAATACATAGTATTTAGGCTTATTCGTGTCCTTTTCGACTTTATAAACCTTTTCGGCAATCCAGTAGTCGTGCCACTTCTTCTCAATCTCTCTGAAATTGTACTCCATGATCGTTTATCGTTTTTGTATCGTTTTCTATTTAAGGCCACAAAGTTAGTGAATTTATTTATTTTATATGAGTTATTTACATGAACTGTTTATTTCACGTAACCAATCCGGGGGCGAGATTGATTCTCGGTTCTTTTCGCTTGTAACTCAGCGAGTGACAGATTGATTAGCTCAAGTTGCGTACGGGTATCTTCGTTGATGTCGTTGTAATCGGCAAATGCTTCTTCGATATACGCTTTGAGTTCCTTTACTTCTTGTTGGAGTTCAAGCAAAGGGGAGGAAGAACTTATTATTTGTCGTATACCGACGAAAGCACGCATGATAGAGATATTGACTTTAATGGCTGTATCGGATCTGAGTACAGAAGAAAGCATTGCTATACCTTGCTCCGTGAAAGCGAATGGAGCATATTGGTTACCTCCTTTCTTTGAGATGCCAATTTGGCATACCATATTGTTTTTCAAGTTGTTAAATTCTTGAATTGTTAATGTGAACATAAAATCATCAGGAAAGCGTTCTATGTTTCGTCTGACCGCACGTTTCAATTGGGCGGTTTCCGTTCCATACATTTCCGCCAGATCAAAATCCAGCATGACTTTTTGCCCTCTGATCTCATAAATCTTGTTTTGTATCGCTTGTAATTCCATAGTATAAGAACTTATTAGTTTACTTTATTTGATATAACCAATTTTAGGCTTTTTAGCATTGTTCTTTTTCTTTGTAGCCAGTTCGGAAAGAGCTATGTAAATATCATCCAAAGACTTTTGGGTGTCTTCACTGAGATCATTGATAGCGCAAAGGGTTTCCTCATTAGCCATTTCAAGAGATTTGATACGTTCTTGTAGTTCTTTAATTTCGATGGAACTAGTGATAGTTTGTAAGGTATAATTCCGGATAGCGACAAAGGCTCTCATAATGTTTCTGTTGATTTCTATGGCAGTTTTAGAATTTAGCACACTACTAAGCATAGCCACCCCTAATTCCGTGAAAGCAAAAGGCTTATATTTGAAATTACTACCTCTTCCTTTATTCAAGATACCAAATTGGCATCTTGAAAGTTCCTCCTTGGTTAACTCAAACATGAAATCATCTCCTTCAAAGCGTTCTATATTACGTCTGACCGCACGTTTCAGTTGGGCGGTTTCTGTTCCATACATTTCCGCCAGATCAAAATCCAGCATGACTTTTTGCCCTCTGATCTCGTGAATCTTGTTTTGTATCGTTTGTAATTCCATAGTAAAGATTTTAGTTTAATATTATGGTCGCAAAGGTTTGTAAAATAATTGAGATAAGCAATAAGCTAGTTGGATATTTATGATTGGTTGCATTTGTAAGTTGTACAATGAATTATTGCTGATCCGGCTTATTGTCTATTTTTTATGTGTTCTTATTTTCCTTATAAGATTTCCGGGAAAAACACGTACGTGATTTATGAAAAACACGTACGACTTTTCGGAAAAACATGTACGTGTTTTCCGGAAAACATGATGATGTTTTTATATCACTGATATTCATGTATATATAACTTGATACCTTTGCATGGACTTATTGTGTGTTTTTTCTTCTTGTATTTGTTATTTTGTTGTTCTATCGTTTGTTTATGAATTAAAAATATTTAATTTTGCTTATCTATAATAAAGGATGAAGTCATTTATATATATACTATTAACTTCCTTGACTTTCCTTGTGGTAGGATGCCAAAATGAATCTGAGGAAATCCGTTTGATCAATCAGGCGGAACGCCTGTTTGATGCCTATCCGGATAGCGTAATCACTACATTGGATTCCATTCCGCTCCCGGAAGAGATGAGTCCCCGTCTGATAGCCCGTTGGTGTATGTTATACGCACGTGCCGCCGATAAAATAGAGGACGAGATGCCTTATACGAACCAGCTTGAGATCGCCTTGAAATACTATCAAAAGAAAAAGATGCGGGAAGAGGAGGCTGAGATCGGCCTTTATCTGGGGCGTTCGTATGTGGAGGATAAGGAGTACGAGAAGGCAATGAGGGCTTACTCCGATGCGCTGGAGGTTGCGTTGGCGATTAAGAACTATAATCGTGCCGGGTATATTTGTAGTTATATGGGGGATTTGTATGAACTGGATGATCGTTATGTGTTAGCTGCAAAAAAATATAAGGAGAGCGGACGGTATTTTCGATTGGCCGGTAATATGAAAAGCTATGTGCGTTCGTTTGTGAATGAGGGAAGGAGTTATATGGATGTTGATTCTAATTATTTAGCTTTAACTATATTGAAGCGAGCAGAAGTGATAATAGATTCCTTGAGAGTAGATGAGGTTAGAAATTATGTATACAATGGTCTAGGTAATATATTTAATGTTTTGGAAAAATATGATTTAGCTGAAAAATATTTATTGAAGAGCATAAAAGAGGATTCGAGTGATACTGCTTCGGATTATTTGACCTTATCAGATCTTGAGCAAAAGCGTGGAAATTTAGAACAAGCGGAAAATTATCTTCAAAAGGCTAATAGTGTATCCATAGATAATGATTTTGTACCGGCTACTATTGCTTATCATTATTATAAAATAAATAAAGAAAGAGATGATTATAAAAGAGCTTTGTCTTTTTATGAAGAATATGTAGCAGCAGAGGATTCCCTTATGAATATAAGTAAATCTGTCGATATATATGATACAGAACAAAAATATGAACATTTGAAATTGCATAATGAAAATATAAGATTACTATTAAAGGGGCAAAGGAATTATACTTTTATATTGATATTGTTATTTTTATGTGCTTTACTCATTATTGTCTATTTAGCTACGATAAGAAGAAAGAATCGTTCACTTTTAAAACAACAAGAAAAAATTAATACTTTGAATCAAAGCATATATCAATTATATGCAGAACTTCGGAGAAAGAGTGATGAACTAATCCAATTGCAAAATACTCAGCATTCTTCGGTGAAAATGCAAGTGGAATATGAAAATGTAAAGAAAGAGGTAGATAGCTTGAGATCTCGATTATTCGAATTAAGAGAATCTAAAATTCTCAATAGTAATTTAGCTAAAAAAATAAAGAAAATATCTCAAACTGTGCAGCCTAATCATTCTGAAGCACCCGTTTCCGAAAAAATGTGGATTGATATTGAAGTTTTGATGATGGAAGTTTACCCTAGTGTTATAAAGGTACTGAAGGATGCAGGCTTGTCACCATCGGAGATGCATCTTTGTTTCCTTACATTATTTAAACTTGATTCAACAGCTATATCTATCCTTTTAAATATTATTCCTACTTCCGTCGATCGTACACGTTTGCGAGTACGAAAGAAATTAAATTGGGAAGGTAAACAAGGATTGTATGAATCTCTTGTTAATATTTAGTATGTAATAAACCTTCATTTAAGGGGCTCTACGATTGTTTGTCTATGTATTTGTTTTTATAGTCTTTGATTATCAGGTTTTTACGTTTTTTTCTTTGTCTATGTGGATTACATAATTTAACCCCTTTAGATCATATATAATCTCTAGATTTGCAACCGAAACATAACAAAAAAAGAGAGATTATGAAAAATGTAAAATGGCTACTAACAGTGTTGTTTATTTTTTCAATTTGTATTCCATCTTTTGCAGGTCATGTGCCTTTACATGGTCATCTTAAGAAAAAACAGCGATCTGTAAATTTGGATGTACCTATAAAAGCAGACATAGATGAAACTTCGAAAGTTTTGTCTTTGGAGTTTTTAGAATATATAGGAGAGGTACGAGTATCTGTTGTGGATGCGAATGGAAATATCGTTTATGAGGAGATAGTGGATACACAAGATGTTTCTTCTAGTATTATCTCATTAGATGAATGTACTTCTGGATCTTATGGACTTTATATATCAGATTCAGAAAACTACGCAGAAGGTTTTTTTAATTTATAATTGATTTTTAATTTGTAAAAGATGAAAAAGAAATTCTCAACAATGGTATTGAGTTTAACTGTTGCTTTGTTAAGCTCTTGTAATGGAAATGATATCGTAGAAGAAACTGCGATAAGTAATGTAAAAACTAAAGCAATAGAACAGGTAAAAAGTCGTTGTTCTGTAGTGGATGGTATATTACATTTCTCAAGTACTGATGATTATTATGCATTAACAGATTCTTTATGCAAATTGTCAGATGTAGAATTTGAGAACTGGGAAAATCAGAATAATTTTCTTTCTTATAGAACCTATGTTAATCGAATTATTAATGAAATAGAATCTGCACAAAATGAAAATGATGTAGATAAGGTTTCTTCTCTTTTGAAAGAGTATTCAAAATATGTTTATCTGTGTGACGAAGAATTTGTTCGTCCAGTTATTCAAGCACTTTCTTATAGGAGTGTAGTAAATAAGGATGGTGTTTTTTATTTTAACGATACCCGAAATGTGGTTGACGGACAGTATGTATATGCTAATAATCAATCAGCCAAACAACGTAGTAATCCTATAAAACATGAATATGTTGTATATAGTGCTCCATTAACGAAAGCGATACCGACTTCAACAGAAATAAATTATACAACTATTGCATATACAAAAAGTGATGGCACAAAAAGAGTTTATGGTGCTCCTAAATTAATTAGAAATATATTAAGTCTAGATAATGTAGGGAATTTTACTGTGCAATATGAGTTTTATGTGAATATAGATGGCAAAAAAAAGAGACCTACAGGTTGGAAACATTATTCAACAGGTTATGGAATAAAAGATGTTGTTTGTAGATTTAAAAATATACCATTAAGTTATACGAATGGTACAGTAAAAACAGGAGATATAACAATAACCCACCCAGAAGCGGAGGCAATTGCAGAAGGGAAAAGTGGTGAGTTTAGAATGAATGTTGGTATAAGTGTACCAAACTATACTGGAACACCGGAAACTGTGATATGTCTGCATTTTAAGGTATGGACATATGGTACGGCTCCAGAGGCTTTAGGATATAACTATTATCAAGGTAAATATAGTGGTGAGGATGAAGCTAATAAGAAAGGTAATCCTAGTGCTAAACAACTTTGCCCTCTCCATCATTTATATAATGGGACAGATTCTAGTTTAGAATAAATTTAAGTAGAGTAGTATGAGATTACTAGTATTCTTTTTAGGCTTGTGTCTCCTTGTCGCATGCGATAAAGACGATAAAGAGTTAAGTGAGAATGAAAAACTCGGAACATTGGGTTTTATTTTTGAGGATGAATTCTCAGACACGATCCCGGTTATTAAGATATCTCCAACAGATACATTACTGCCGGTTAAGATTGTGAGAGAGAGTAATCCCCAGTTAATAAATAAAACATATTCTTTTGATCGATATATACCGATCAAAGTACCGGAATCCAAGGATTCTACTCATGTACGACCGGGATATCATTATGATGTGGATGCGGAGTTGTCATTGACTGTTCCTGCTAACCAATACGAATATACTGTAACTCCATTAAGGATTTATCCTGAGCATATAGATAGGAGACTTTATATTAGTTTTGATATGGGGTATACTTATACTGGTATCCGGACTGTTCATTATTATCTGGAACCTATGAGATAATATATGATATTTTCGCTGATAAGCAGGGAAACTTTTGTTAATGTTCTCTGTTTATCGGCGAGTCATATTTCTGTCAAAGAAATGATTAATTCACTTTGTTTTACTCTTTTTATCTTTCAATGGATAAGGGTATTTTGTTTTTTCCTGTCTTAAAGATAAAATATGTAAGTTATAAAAAGAGAGAGTATGAAAAATGTGAAATGGCTAATAGCTACTTTATTTCTTATTTCTATTTGTATTCCGTCATTTGCCCAAGTAGAGCATGGCTTATTAGTAGGTGCCGGTGTTGGATTTCCTTTACAAGATAGTTGGAAACGAACTACTTGGGGTGATGAATCAAATTGGTCTTATCGGCACGATTATAAGTTAAATAGTATGATCGGTTATCGCTTCCGATTCCTTCCGGAACAGAAATTCTTTTATGATTTGGATATTACGATGGGATTTCAGAAGATGGAAACGACGAAGTATTTTCCTTATTATGAAAGTATAGAGGATGGTATATATGTTTCTAAGAAAGCTGATGTTTTCGATGAGTTTGTGATGCCTATCTCAGTAGCCACTAGTTGGAATTGGCGTTTTACCAAGAAATTCCATTTAGGTGTCGGTATCGCTCCTACGCTTTATGTACAGCCACAAGCCGTGTTTGATCTGTCCGTGATGGCGAAGGTGGGATATCGTTTAAGCAAGCATTGTGAGTTCGGCCTTTCTTATCAGTATGGCTGTTTCAATACCTTGAAGCATTTCAATAACGGACCGGCTAATGGCCGTCGTGGACATCTTTCGGATTTGATGCTCTCTGTATATGTTCCTTTTGTTTTGAAATGATGGAATAATAAAATATAGAAACACATAATGTTTTATTTAGAACCAAAACAAAGATGAATAACTGCCTATAAGAAAAGAGTACGTGAAAAGAGCCATGTGTAGAGAGATAATTCTATGCATGGCCTTTGCTTGTATATGATGTATAAATTTTGAATAATTATTGAGGCCTTTTTGCTTTTTTTGTTTGCGATATTGTCTCTTTCGTGATTAAGAACTATCTTTGACAAACTATTCAATATAAGGCTAATGCCAAAAAAATGAAAGCTTTAGGTATTGACTCTGGAATAATTTGGTAAGTCACGGGCCTTGAACCGGGGGAATAGGATTGAAAGTAGAATATTATAATAGTTAGGGATATGCGTATTGTTGCCTTTTTTAGTGCTATTGCCGTAATTATTCTGCTATTGGCAGGATGTGGACATGAGAAATCAAATAATTCTCAAGTTGTTAATTTAGTTCAACTTGGTGGAGTGGAGTATCCGGAAATACCGAAGTCGAATATCATTCAGCTAGAGAAATCTGATTTCCCGAAAGGGGAGATCCGTTCTATTGAGCGGATACCGATTGACTTGGAGATCGAGCTTCGGGAAGTGAATATATTGGCTAAAGGCAACTACCTCATCGTTAAACACCTTGAGTGGCGGGAGGGAGCCTATCTTTTGCATGTACTCTCTTTGCCCGATTATAAAACGGTTGCTCAATTAGCCCCTTTTGGCGAGGGACCGGATGAGTTCAATGATATACGCATGATACCCACGGAAGAGACTGATAAGCTTTGCTACGTCTGGAGCATACGTAATAATCGGATCTTTAGCTTGTCTACTACCCTTAAACTGGAGGAGTATGATCGATTGACTGAAGTCCCTGAAAATAAGATACTCCCTAGTGATCCTTTATATATGGGAAATGGCAAGATGCAGGTTAGTCTAGGTTCAAATGATGGAATGGGAATAGGATTGGTAAGCTTGAATGATACTATAGTGAAGGGAACCGTACCTTTCCTGTTCGCTGAAGGAGCAGGCTGGTTTTTCTATATCGGAAACTTGGCGCATAGCTTTTCAAGAAAACGAGAAGCATTTGCGTTTACCTTTCATGACCGGATCGTTTTCTTCGACTTTGATGGTAACCATGTGAAGATGTGCCGGTTTGGAGATAAAACATTACAAACTACCTCTTCGCCGGATAATCCTCTTTATTATTACAGTTGTTTTGCGAGTGACAAGTATGTTTATGCCGTTTACCGGGAATCAAAGAAAGATACGGATGAAACGAATCCCTTGTATCTGGAGCAATTTGATTGGGATGGGAATCCGGTAGCTCGTTATTTGTTACCCAAAGGAAGAGGCCTATACACTGGATGTGCGACAGAAGATAATTCGATAATCTATATGGTAGATTATTATGAGGACAATTTCCTGCATAAGATTGTTTTGAGCAAAGACTAATAAATTCTAGTGCTTTTCCCGTGATTTTTGTAGATTTGCGATTCTTTTGATAAAAAAATAGTATATAGCAAGGATCGGAAATGAAAAGAGGTGGAAAGGATATTGAATCGTTGGATAGCTTACGGGTCTTGTCCCTGTTCTCCGGATGTGGGGGCATGGATTTAGGATTCGAGGGGGATTTTATATGTCATCGTAAGTCTATATCTCCTCAAAGTACGTGGGTTCAAGAGGTTATTGATGAACACTGGGTTCGTTTACAGAGGAATCGTTTTCGAACGGTCTTTGCGAATGATATATTGAAAGAGGCACAAACCGCTTGGCTTCAATATATGGATCGATTCGGATATGATAAAAACGTTTATAATACAAAGAGTATCGTAGACTTGGTGAAAGAGCATCGAGCGGGGAAAAAAGTTTTCCCTAAAAATATAGATGTCGTCACGGGAGGTTTTCCTTGCCAGGATTTCAGTGTCTCTGGTAAACGTTTGGGATTTGAGTCGAATAAGGATCATACCGGGAAATTGCGTGAGGACGATGAGGCCTCGGAAGAGACGAGGGGTAAACTTTACTATTGGATGAAGCAGGTGATCGATATTACGAGACCCAAGATATTTATCGCGGAGAACGTGAAGGGACTGGTGAATCTGGGAGACGTGAAAAGTATTATTCAGAGAGACTTCGCCCATGCGGCTGGGGATGGATATATTGTTTTAGATCCTCAAGTTTTACATGCGGGCAATTATGGGGTTCCGGAGTCTAGAGAGCGTGTGATTTTTATCGGGATACGTAAGTCCGCGTTAAAGGTTAAGGCTTTAAGAGCGCTTCAAGAGGAGAAGATACCCAAAGCTTACGATCCTTATCCGAGTCCGACACATGCTTGCACCGTGGAAGATAAGAAACTATTGCCACCGGTGGTTTGTCAGGATATATTTGTAGGATTGGAGGAACCGGATAGGACAGAAGATCCATCCCAGCGGTATTATTCACAGGCGAAATATATGGGAGCTCATTGTCAAGGTCAAAAGGAGATCGCGCTGGATAATATTGGCCCGACGATTCGTTCCGAGCATCATGGAAATATAGAATACCGTCGTTTATCCCGGGAGCATGGGGGCGTTATTACGGAAGAATTAGACGCCGGTTTACAAGAACGTCGCTTAACTCCTCGAGAATGTGCTTTGATACAGACGTTTCCGCCGGATTATACGTTTGTCTCCCATAAAAAGAACAGTACACGTTTTGAGTTAAGTGCCTCAGGCGCTTATAAAGTGATCGGTAACGCGGTTCCTCCGGTATTAGCGTATCATATAGCGAATCGCATACAGACTTTATGGCCGTTGTATTTTAAAAAGAGATAATTATATCGGAATTCCGTCCAGAACTTATGTTGCCTAACCGATATGAGGTCTGGCTTAATGATATTTGGAAACTTATATCTCCGCAAACGGTTTAACGACTTGTATATGGAATTAGTAGGGGATTGAGACGGTTGATTTAGAACTAATAGCGAATCAGAAGGGTTATACAAATACGTAACATTAAAGTTTAAAGCTATGAAGTTTTTTATTGACACGGCGAATCTGGACCAGATCCGGGAAGCGAATGAATTGGGAGTATTGGATGGCGTGACGACTAATCCGTCCTTAATGGCGAAAGAGGGAATCCGGGGGATGGAAAATCAACGGAAACACTATTTGGAAATTTGCGAGATCGTGGGCGGGGATGTAAGCGCCGAGGTAATCGCTACCGACTTAGAAGGCATGATAAAAGAAGGGGAGGAGTTGGCCGCTTTACATCCCAATATAGTCGTTAAAGTACCTTGTATCGAAGCGGGGATTAAAGCGATAAAATATTTCACCAGAAAAGGCATCCGTACGAATTGTACGCTGGTTTTCTCTGTCGGTCAGGCGTTATTGGCGGCTAAGGCCGGGGCTACGTATGTATCGCCGTTCGTCGGGCGTTTGGATGATATTGCCAGCGACGGGATAGAGCTGGTACGTAAGATCGTGGAAATGTATGATTATTATGATTATGATACCCAAGTATTGGCGGCTTCTATCCGTAGCACTCAGCATATCATCCAATGCGTGGAGGCGGGGGCGGATGTGGCTACCTGTCCTTTGTCCGCCATTAAAGGCTTATTGAAACACCCGTTAACGGATAGTGGGCTGGCTACTTTTCTAGCGGATTATAAGAAAGTAAACGGATAGAAAAAAAATAGTACCTTTGTGCGGATTAATTCGTAAACGCATTTAAAAGATTACTATCGTGGCAAAAGTTGTGGAAACCCCTTTGATGAAGCAGTATTTCGATATAAAAGCGAAACATCCGGACGCTATCCTTTTATTCCGGGTTGGAGACTTTTACGAGATGTATGGCGAGGACGCCGTGATTGGCGCGGAAATACTGGGTATCGTACAGACCAAACGTGCGAATGGCGTAGGGCAGCATGTTGAGATGGCGGGATTTCCACATCATGCCTTGGATTCTTATCTGCCGAAATTGGTGCGGGCCGGTAAGCGTGTGGCTATTTGTGATCAGCTGGAAGATCCTAAATTGACTAAGAAATTGGTGAAGCGGGGAATTACGGAATTGGTGACTCCCGGTGTTTCCATCAATGATAATATACTGAATCATAAAGAGAATAATTTCTTGGCCTCTATCCATTTCGCCAAGGAGGTATGTGGTATCTCTTTCTTGGATATCTCTACCGGCGAGTTCATGACGGCGGAGGGTTCTATTGACTATATCGACAAATTACTCAATAATTTTTCCCCGAAGGAAGTGTTGATCGAACGGGGAAACAAGAAACGTTTCGAGGAGGCTTTCGGTCCTCGTTTCTTTATCTTTGAGCTGGATGATTGGATCTTTACGACCTCGGCCGCCGAGGATCGCCTGTTGAAGCATTTCGAGACGAAGAACTTGAAGGGTTTTGGCGTACAACACTTGAAATTAGGTATTATCGCTTCCGGGGCGATTCTGTATTATCTGGACCAGACCCAGCACACGCATATTTCCCATATCACCGCTTTATCTCGTATCGAGGAGGATCGATACGTCCGCTTGGATAAGTTTACGGTACGCAGCTTGGAACTGGTGGGTACGATGAACGATGAGGGAACAAGCTTGTTGGACGTGATCGATAAGACGATCTCGCCGATGGGCTCTCGTATGCTTCGCCGGTGGATACTATTCCCGCTAAAGGATGTAAAACCGATCCAAGAACGCCAAGAGGTCGTGGATTATTTCTTCCGTGAACCGGAGACAAAGGAGTTGCTGGATACGCAGTTGGAGCAGATCGGCGACTTGGAACGTATTATCTCCAAGGTGGCTGTCGGCCGTGTATCTCCTCGTGAGGTGGTTCAGCTAAAGGTAGCGCTTCGTGCGATCGAGCCGATCAAGGAGGCATGTATGGCGAGTGAGGAACCCAGCTTATGCCGTATCGGGGAGCAATTGAACGTTTGCGCCTTGATCCGCGACCGGATTGAGAAAGAGATTAATAACGATCCCCCTTCTTTGGTCAATAAGGGGGGAATTATAGCGAAGGGTGTCAACGAGGAATTGGATGACTTGCGTGCCATCGCTTATTCCGGTAAGGATTATTTGTTGAAGGTACAGCAGCGTGAGATCGAATTGACGGGTATCCCAAGCTTGAAGATCGCTTTCAACAACGTCTTTGGTTATTACATAGAGGTACGTAATACCCATAAGGATAAAGTCCCGGCGAATTGGATCCGTAAACAGACCTTGGTGAACGCCGAGCGCTATATTACCGAGGAGTTGAAGGAATACGAGGAGAAGATATTAGGGGCGGAAGAAAAGATCCTTGCTTTGGAGACTCGCCTTTTCAATGAGCTGGTATTGGCCTTGACGGAATATATTCCGCCTATCCAGATGAACGCGAACTTGATCGGGCGTATCGATTGCCTTTTATCTTTCGCTAAGGCCGCGGAGGCGAATAAGTATATCCGTCCGGTCGTGAGTGATTCCGACAAGATCGACATAAAGGGAGGTCGCCACCCGGTAATCGAGAAACAACTGCCCTTGGGAGAACCTTATATCGCCAATGATGTCTATCTGGATGACGAGAAACAACAGATCATCATTATCACGGGTCCGAATATGGCCGGTAAGTCCGCCTTATTGCGTCAGACAGCCTTGATTACGCTCATGGCGCAAATCGGTTGCTTTGTTCCGGCCGAGAGCGCCCATATCGGTATCGTGGATAAGATATTTACCCGTGTAGGCGCCTCGGATAATATCTCGGTGGGTGAGTCTACTTTTATGGTAGAGATGAATGAGGCTTCCGATATATTAAATAATATGACTTCCCGGAGCTTGGTGCTTTTCGACGAGTTAGGGCGGGGTACCAGTACCTACGATGGCATATCGATCGCTTGGGCGATCGTGGAATATATTCATGAGCACCCTAACGCGAAGGCGAAGACGCTGTTCGCTACCCATTACCACGAGCTGAACGAGATGGAGCGTGCCTTTAAGCGGATCAAGAATTATAACGTATCGGTCAAGGAAGTAGGAAATAAGGTGATATTCTTGCGTAAGTTGATACCGGGAGGAAGCGAGCATAGCTTTGGTATCCACGTGGCGAAAATGGCCGGTATGCCTAAAAGCATCGTGAAGCGTTCGAATGAGATCTTGAAGCAGTTGGAGTCCGAGAATCGTCAGGAAGGCATCGGGGGTAAACCTGTAAAAGCGATCGCCTCTGCCGCCGAGGGATATCAACTGAGTTTCTTCCAGTTGGATGATCCGGTGTTGAGCCAAGTACGGGATGAGATCAAGAACTTGGACGTGAATAATCTTACCCCCTTGGAAGCCTTGAACAAACTGAGTGAGATTAAGCGGATTATTACGGGGAAATAATCCGCTTGATCGTATTACCGATGATTGGTAATCGTTTACTTTTTAGGTCTCACCAACACTACCACCCGGTTGTCATCCTCTTCCAATGTCGCGGCCACCTCTTTTAGTTTGCCTTTCAGCTTTCCCCTTTTATAGTCCTGGCAAAGATCGGAAGCATTGATGGTAGAACACAATTCGCCTTTTGAATTGATGGGAGGAAATGTCACCATATAGATTTCTTTCTTATAAGAATAATCATCGTTGTATGTGATATAGTTGAAAAATTTCTTTTCTTGCGTATCGTATGCGAAGTACTTTCTCGGGAAACCTTCTCCTGTGTTAAAATCATATATATTCGTTACGCTTTCCATGAAATAATAACGATCGGAAATCAATCTTAAGACGACGAAAACGCCCGGATCCATGGTGTGGATAGGGGGTGTTCGTGCGATAAGCGGGCGCAAACTGTAATCAGGCATTAAGGTGTATACCGTATCTGAAGAGGCCTCAAATAGAATCCAATTACCCTTAAAAGGAATTATACTGTTATACGGACCTGGTCCGGCTGCTCTTGTTTCTCCTTTATCATAAAGTCTTTCAACGATATGGAATAATTGCTTCTCTTTATATGGAACCGTGATTTCTTTCGTTATACTTCCATCTTGTTTCGACACAAGCAAGAATGGTACCTCAAAATTAAACTTATCATAACAAATCAAGTTGTCCTTGTCATAATCAAGCATTTCCACGTAAAACGAACTTTTCTCGCTTCTTTGATTCAGACTTCGTTTGAAATTTCCTTCCAAATCATAAACCCTTATCTTTTTCGCATGAAAATCATTTACGAAAATCTCTTCGTTTTCTTCATCTAACGAAACCGATCTCATAGACACGTATTCTTCTCCACCTTGTCCCTTGCGATTTATTTTGCGAATAGCTTTTCCGTTCCGCCCATATACGAAAATATTGCCATCATCGTAAAAGTTTGTCACGATTATGTATTTCTCGCCAACCGCCTGCACGCATGCCCGATTGATAAACTCATCGTTTGTTTCCAGCGGAATATACTCCACATCCATGAAGTCTTGAAGGACCAACTCTTTTTTGGTTGAATAACTATCGTTTACATCCACGGTTATAAGACCATCGGTCGATGAATGGCCGCCTCCACATCCAGCCATTACAAACAGGATGATTATCCCTGTAAAAATGAATCTTTTCATACGCGTATGATTTTTGTTTAACTTATGGTGGTGAAGATACTATAAAAAGCCGATGGTTTTCACGAAATTATCCTATTATTTGTTGATCTCACTGGTAATTTCCTGCACATCTTGGAGCGTAAAACGCCCTAACAATTGCATGACGCTGAAACCCCCATCATCCATGTCGGCTATCATGATCAACTCCTGTATCAGTTCTCCTTGTTGCTTGACGTAGAAATTGGCTTTGGTCTTTCCATCTTTTACTCGCATGAGTTCTTCATGATCCTTTCCGATCAAGGCTTTGAACTCCCCTCGCATTCGTTCCCTTAAATCCGCTTTTTGGGTGGTGAGTATTTGCAGGGATTCTATTTTCCCTTTCAGGTTGGCAAGGTTGAGTCCGGCGGTTTCCATGACCGGCATCATCTGAAACATCTTCTTGGAGATATATACGGAAGTAACATCGTCCATATCCGCATATTTGTCGAAAAGCTTGTTCTGGGCAAAACAGATATTCACGCAGCAGAGAAGCAGTATTGTATATAGTTGTTTGAGTCTCATTGTATTAATCATTTAAATGTTTATTTACGATCTTGTTTATTTTTGTGATCTCTTGACTGGCTTCATTGACCTGCCCGAGACCTTTGTTTAAATTCCTAGACATGAACGCCAAGGCATTTTGGGCTACGACAGCTGCCTCTTCAGGATCGGTAAAGGTATCGGCCATAACGGGAGCCGGACGATTTGTCTCCGTGAAGATGAGGAATAGGGCGCCAAGAATAGCGGCGGCGATTCCGCTTATCCAATAGAAGGAACGTCTTCGTGAGACTCGGGGAGATACCTCTTCTTGGGCTAGGAAGTCGATTTGTCGTTCCAGCCTTTCGGAAAGTCCCTCCGGTAAGGCTAAATCCTCTTGGAGTGCCTTGTTTATTAGTTCATCTATCTTTTTATCATCCATGACAACTTGCTTTTTCTAGTTTCTCCCGGATCAATTTGCGTGCCCGGGAAAGTAATGTTCTTATATTAGAGGAGCTAAGCCCTGTAATCTGTTCAATGTCCTCATAGGAGCAATCCTCAATACCACGCAGGCGGATTACCTGCCTCTGGTTCTCGGGAAGCTGCTCGATCAGTTCCTGTATATGCCGGATATCCTCCTTTTCTTCCAGTTCCTTTTCCGGCGAGGAGTCGGTCGTTAATAGAACAGTCTCCAATGCCTCTTCATTGTCTCTTCGGCTTGCTTTAGGCGAGCGCAGGAAATCCAGACAAAGATTCTTGACCAATGTTATGGAAAATGCTTCCGGATTCTGGATATCTCCCAGCTCATCCCTTTTATTCCATAATTTGCAATAGGCATCTTGAAGTATGTCTTCCGCATCCGCTTTATTGTCTAATAAGGCATAAGCGATTCGATAGAGTTTAGGATGAAATGGAAGGAACCGTTGTTTAAAAACATCAACGTCCATCGGTATCGCCCTTAATGATTTCCAGTTTTGTGCTCATTGATTACCCGGTCTAGATCGGACGGGCTGATCTTTCCTTTGATACGGATTAACGCATTGTCGCTTCCTGTCGTGAATATGACCAGTTCACGGATCATATCCTCTTTTATTTTGACAAGAACTTTCGTGCGACTGTCCCTTTCATTTGCCGTGACCATCGTCTCGTAATCAGGATCTCTCAGGTTCCGTATGGCGGTAGACAGTCGGTCTTTCACCTCTTGGGCACAATTATCAAATTCAAGGATCTCTATACCGTTTACTCCCATTGTCTCGGTGAACAGGCTGGCTAGCTTCATCGTTATGTTTCCGATATTTACGGAAGTAACATCGCTTTCACCCCGGAAAGCATTGAATAATTGATCCATCTTCTGCTGCCCGTATCCTACTTGGCTGATAAGGAGGATGGCCAGTAACACTAGTAATCTTTTCATTGTAATTGACTTTTTCGTTAATACTATGTTTTTGGATAGCCCTTTGTCCGTGCGCCTTAGAGTGGGGCTTTCACAAAGAAGACGGGATAAGGGATTTGTTTGTTACAAAAATAGGCAAAAAAAGAATTATTTTTTATTCAACTTAGGTATCCAAATGCAGGCAACTAAGTCGTGAAACTTAATCTCCTTACCATCGAAGTAGAATTTGTATGAGTATTTATATCCTTTATTCCAACAGGTGCCTTCCGGAATGATGTATTTGTAAGTCTTCCCATTGATCGTAAAGATCGCCTCAACTTCTTTTTCCCGGATAGGGGAGTAGGTAGGGACTATACGGATATTTTGCTCCTCCGCTTTTGCGTGTCGTAAAGTTACGGATGGATCTATTGTAAGTAAAGTGGCCTTGTGTGCCCCGGGAGTTCCTTTGATATTTCCGGTTACGATATCCATTGTGCCGGTATACTGCAAGGTATTACCTCCCGCACGGTTACCGATCTGTATGGAGGTTAGCTTGAATAGCCCGTTAATGTTCGAATCTTGATATATTTCGAAAGAGAGAAGTGATAACGCGTAATTCATGGAGAGTTTCGCGAGCGGAGATTTACGGTTAACCTCTTTTTGACCTTGCGAGAGCCTCCCATATTTATAAAAGGGGGTTTCCGCCGCGATTGGGGATATTTTGATCGGTATGGAAGTGGGATCTAACGGTATTTGTACTTTATAAGGTGAGTAAGCGTAGATCATGACTGGTCGATTAGATCTGAGGAATACCTGCGGTGTTTGTTTCCATTTTAAAGAACCTTTTGATGAGCCTACAGCCTTTGATTTTACGTTTTTATAAAGAGATGCGCCTTTATATAAACTGTCTTGATTACCATAGGTTATAAATAATCCTATTTCAGACCCTTCGGGCAGAATTTCGGTGAATACTGAAGAACCTGCCGTATAAGACCGGGTGGTCATTTCAAGAACCGACTTTCGTGCGATTGATTTCTCTTTGGACATCCACTGTTGATTTTCATGACATCCGGTAAAGATGATTAACAAGATCGTAATTAATAATAATTTGTTCATTTTGTCTGATGTTTTAATGGAACCTTTCAAACAATAAACATTTGAGCCAATATAGTTTATTATTCTATTACTATTAATTATCATTCCTGTTATAAAATGATATTTTTATATATTATATAATAACGATTGTTTTATCCTCTTAATGCGCAAAGTAACCTGCTTTATTGTATACTATAATAATCAATATATCCAAGAGATATAAAGATATTATTAAACGGGTCTCGTCCTTGTAATAGTCAAATAGAAGAGTGTTTTTGGCGATAAGTTGAGAGGGAATGATAACCCTTGAATGTAAAAGGGTATTTGGACGAGACCCGTTGTTTCTCTTAAACATAAAAAACTTACATGATATTGCCAATCAATCCTTCCTCGTTACCCGGTAACCAGTCTGTGATAGAGACGTCTCGCAATTGTAACGACCTTCCGTTAAAGCTTAGCTTATATAAATATTTTTTCCCTTTTTCCCATTGGGTGTTAGCGGGTATGTCAAATTTGTAGGTTTCTCCGTTGATCGTAAATAAGGTCTCCACGTCTCCGGTTCCGATCGTGCCGGAAGGTGGAATTACCATGAGCCGCATAGGATCACAATATTTCTCGTTGATGAGGGTAACCGGATTCGTCAAGGATAATACCGTGGATGCGGATGTGCTACGGGCGGTAGAACCGATGATATCGCCTGTCGTGATATCGAGGGTTCCTTCGCTGACTAAAGTCGTTCCACCGGGCTTATTTCCTACTTGAACGGAACTTATAATAAAGGCACCTGTCTTGCCTTTGCTTAGGTTCAGCTGGAAAGATATAAGCGATAGGGCATGATTCATGCTGAGTAATACAAGTGGCGAGGTACTGTTGACTGCTTTTTGTCCGATCGCATGGGTTCCATACATATAATCATCGGTCTCCAATGCGTTCGGGGCCAGTTTAACAGGTATCTGTCGGGCGTTAAATTTATATCTTCTTGATATGGATAATATGCGTATATCGTAGCTTCATTAGAGTCGAGGATCACCTCTGGGCTCTGTTGCCACCGGATTTTCCCATTCACTCTATAAGCTTTTACGCTTACGTTTTTATAAGTGGATATGCCATTGTATAAATCGTCGACTGTACCGGACGTGATTTGTAGTCCGAGCATAGAGCCTTCTTTAAATTCTTGTATAAAATTGGTGGATTTTGTAGTTAGGATACGAGTCGTTATTTGGAGTGGTTTTTCATTCCAGCCGATATTCTCAAGACCTCCGAAGTCTTTGTCGCTGGAGCAACCCCAAAAGCTTAAAATCATACTGGTAAAGAGTACTAAATTTCTCATTATTTTATCTTATTTTTGTGTGAAACTTCTGGATGCAAATTTCGGGTGGTCAAGGGGAAAGGGAGGTTCATACGGTCTAAAACGTCGGTGAAATCGTATAAAATTAGATCGTTCAAATTGTCTAAGGTGTTCATATTGTTAACTGAGGGGTCAAAAAGAACATTCGGGGGGGCGTATTGTTTAATAGATAGGAGGTAGTGTTATTATGTTGGATAAAATTCAGTTTCTACTAAGCTTACAGATATTAGGCTTTTGTGTTTTTGGTGGTATGACCCTGCTACTACGGGCCCGTGAGAATAGGGCAAAACAGATTTTGGGGTGGAGTATGTTATTATGGGCGTTTTTAGCGGCGGTACGAGTATCGGTTAACCTGTATTTAGAGGATTCAAAAGAGATATTTCATCCGGATGTGCTGATTATGGGATGTATTGTGGTAGCTACATTAGCTTGTTACGTGATAGAAGTGTTACGACCTTGCTATATGACCGTTCGCCGTTTCTTTATTTTTACCAGTCCGATATGGGTATTGGGTATTTCTTTTTTGATTTACCGGCTATCCGGTGGAAATATTCATCGTTATAACTCTTTTGGCGAGGTATTCGATACCTTGAATCTGGATGTGGTTATAAGGCTTTTGATTTTATTTTTCACGCTTCTGTATATGATCGTTCCCATTTATCTGATCTTGCGCTATAGTGAGGGATTTAAGGTGTATTTAAGGGAAAATGTATCGGACCCGGAAGATTATGATCTGGACTGGTTGAAAAAGACTATGCTGATCCTTTCTTCTATGTATATTTTTTATTTGGTATTGTTGTTTACAGATCGGGTTAGCCTATATGTAATCGACAAAACGTTTTTATTGGTTTTATGGTACTATTTCTTTTATAAGGCCTTGTTCCTAAAGGTTATCCATTTGGATTACACATTCGAGAGCGGATGGGGATTACCCGATTTGGAGGAGGATACGGATGATGATCAAGGTAGTGAGGAACAGAAAGGCATCATACGCCAAAGGTATGTTGAGGAAGTACAGGCGTGGTTTGAACGTGAAAAGCCCTATCTACGGGAAGATTTGCGCTTAACGGATTTACAGCGGATCTTCCCGATGAGCCGTTCTTATCTATCCCAATTGTTTAATAAAGAACTAGGTTGTTCCTTCTCGGATTACGTAAACCATTTCAGGGTAGAGGAAAGTAAACGTCTATTGGAAGCCGAACCTCTGGCCAGTATACAAGAGATAGCCGAACGTTCGGGCTTCCATTCTATCAGTACGTTCCGTCGTGCGTTTATTAAGCAGACGGGGGTTATTCCTTCCGAATACAGGAGAGACGGGAACGAGTCAATTTAACCGGTAGCTGACGAAAGCGAATCGTTTGCTATCGGGTGCCCAAGAGTTTACGTTTATGGTACCTTGGCCGCCGAATAGTTTGACTAAAGTCTTAGGTTCTCCGCCCTCGGCCGGCATAAGGCGTAACTCTACGTTTTTATTGGCGAGGTGCTGTCCGGGTTCCAGATCTCCTTTTGTATAGGTGATGAAAACGATTTGTTTTCCATCCGGAGAGATGTGGGGAAACCAAGAATTACGGGTCTCATCGAATGTCATCTGGGTTTGTTCGGAACCATCCGCTTTCATGCGCCAGACTTGCATAAGCCCGGTACGTACGGAGTTGAACCAGATATATTGTCCGCAAGGTGAGTATTCGGGGCCATCGTCCAAACCTTCGGCTGTCGTAAGACGTTTTTCTTCTCCGCCTAGGGCAGGAATGACGTAAACATCAAAATTACCGTTTCTCTCGGCGCAATAAGCGAGTTGTTTTCCGTCGGGGCTCCACCCGTGTAGGTAGCTAGGACCGAGTGGGGTAATCAACCGGGGAACACCTCCTTCGAAAGGTAGGGTATAGATACGCGACCGGCCATCTTCTTTCGTTCCGTTACTGATCGCTATTTGCTTCCCATCCGCGGAGATCACATGGTCGTTGTTGCAACGGGTTGCGTAGTCGCTATGGATTAATTGCGGCTCGCCGGGAGATTCCGGA
>ERZ860668.194-NODE-194-length-53393-cov-5.356200_pt1 | contig 53393 bp, 40 predicted proteins | sample MGYA00510062_ERZ860668 | MGnify/ENA primary metagenome ERZ860668 (study PRJEB30046, sample SAMN00715258) | human gut metagenome | study: EMG produced TPA metagenomics assembly of the A metagenome-wide association study of gut microbiota in type 2...
GTGCACAGCCTACCGCTGCCTGCATATCTGTTGCTTTAAGATTATATCCAAAATGTGAATATACATACTTGTGGTCATATCCTAATGGAAGTTCTCCATACTGCTTGTCAAATCTGTGTCCACAGAGGTTGTCCTTTCCTGATGGGCATACACAGTCACGTCCCCAGTCTCTGAATGAACGGATACACTTATTAAGAAGTGCATTATTAGTATATACTGCTCCTCCTTCACCCATTGTCATATGATGTGGTGGGTAGAAGCTGCTTGTTCCGATATCTCCGATAGTTCCTGTGAACTTTTCTTCTCCATTGATTGTGTACTTAGAACCAAGTGCGTCACAGTTATCTTCTACAAGCCAGAGATTGTGCTTGTCACAAAATGCCTTTACTGCTGAAAGGTCAAATGGATTACCAAGTGTATGTGCAATCATAACAGCCTTAGTCTTGTCTGAAAGTGCATCTTCAAGCTTTGTAACATCAATGTTGTACTGTGGAATAGTGACATCAACAAATACAGGTACTGCACCATACTGGATAGCCGGTGTTATTGTTGTAGGGAAACCTGCTGCTACTGTGATAATCTCATCACCTCTCCTGATTCTTCTGTCTCCGAGAAGTGGTGATGTAAGTGCCATAAATGCATTGAGGTTGGCAGATGAACCAGAGTTTACTACTGATACATACTTTACTCCGAGATATTCTCCAAGCTTCTTCTCAAATTCATCTGTATAACGGCCTGCTGTAAGCCAGAATTCAAGTGCTGAATCAACAAGATTCATCATTTCCTTGCTGTCATATACTCTGCTCGCATAAGAAATTCTGTCACCTTCCTTATACTGCTTCTGGTTATGGTACTTCTTGCAGTATTCATCTACAATACCAAGAATCTCCTGTCTTGCTTCTAATTCATTCTTATTATCAAACATATCTTATTCTCTTTCTTACTTTATTAATTCCTTCCCTGCCTGTTATGCAAAGAACTCTTCTATCTCTTTATCCATACATGCAACAACATCTCCGCCTGCTGCATATACCTTTGACCATTCAACGCTCTTTTCTATTGCTGTATCAAAGTTCCATCTGGGCTTCCAGCCAAATGTTGTCTTTAACTTTGAGCAGTCTAACTTTAAGAAGTTGGCTTCGTGAGGTCCTCCGTCATATTGGTTAATCCATGAAAGACCTTCTCCCCACTTGTTACAGAAAGTATCAACAAGTGTTCCTGTTGTTATGCAGTCGCTCTCATCAGGTCCTACATTATAGAAGCCTGCATACTTCTTATCACTGTACTGCTCCTTTGCAATCATAAGATAAGCTGCAAGCGGCTCAAGTACATGCTGGTATGGTCTTGTTGAATGTGGATTACGCACAATTATATCTTCCTTCTTAACTGCAGCTCTTACACAGTCAGGAACGATTCTGTCATTGGCGAAATCTCCTCCGCCTATAACATTACCGGCTCTTGCTGTTGAAACTGCAACCTCCATATCATTGAAAAATGAATTGATATAGCTGTGTGTTACAAGCTCTGAACATGACTTGCTGTTAGAGTATGGGTCGTATCCGTCAAGAGGCTCATTCTCTCTGTATCCCCATGCCCACTCATTATTATGGTAAACCTTGTCTGTTGTTACATTTAAAAATGATTTTACACACGGGTTAAGTCTTACACATTCACAGATATTAACTGTTCCCATAACATTAGTTTCATAAGTATATACAGGGTCTTTGTATGATTCCCTTACGATAGGCTGTGCTGCAAGATGAAGCACTATCTCAGGCTGTGTCTCTTCAAACACCTTCTTAAGATGCTCAAGATCTCTTATATCACCTATTACAGAATTCATCTTATCCTCTACATCTATCATTGAAAAAAGGTTAGGCTCAGTAGGTGGAACAAGTGAATAACCTGTCACTTCTGCTCCTGCTTTAAAAAGGATTCTGCAAAGCCATGAGCCTTTGAATCCTGTATGTCCTGTAACAAGAACCTTCTTTCCTTTATAAAAACTTAAATCCATCTTAATCCTCCCGGCTTAGTCCCATTTCTTCCAAGGAGCTGTTCCAGCTGCAAGATACTTCTCGAGCATATCCATCTCTCTCTTGGTATCCATGCACTGCCAGAAGCCCTTATGCATATAGGACATTAACTGACCTTCCTTTGCAAGTTTTTCTAGTGGTTCTCTCTCAAATACAGTGTCATCACCATCAATATAATCAAATATTTCAGGATTAAGCACCATATAACCTGCATTGATAGGTGCACCGTCTGTATGGCTCTTCTCTCTGAATGACTTAACAGCGTTGTCTCCGCCGATATCAAGTACACCCTTCTGCTGTTCAAGCATTACGGCTGTAAGAGTAGCAATCTTGCCATGCTCCTTATGGAACTCAACAAGCTTGTTCATGTCTACATCACAGACACCGTCTCCATATGTCATAAGGAATGGCTCATCCCCTACATATTTCTGGATACGCTTGATTCGTCCTCCAGTCATTGTATTAAGACCTGTATCAACTACAGTAACCTTCCATGGCTCACAATGCTGCTCGTGAATAATCATATCGTTAGAACCCTTTGTGAAATCAAACGTAATATCACTGTTATGAAGAAAATAATCCGCAAACCATTCTTTAATTACATACTGCTTATATCCTGCACATATAATAAACTCATCAAAACCATAATAAGCATATTCCTTCATAATATGCCAGAGAATTGGCTTTCCTCCTATCTCTATCATTGGCTTTGGTTTAAACTGGCTTTCCTCACTTATTCTTGTTCCGAAGCCTCCGGCCAATAAAACAACTTTCATTATAATACTCTCTTTCTTTCAAATATCAGATTATAATTTCACAATTAATCTTATGTTACAATTTACCATTCGTCATTTTAACATTATCGACTATTTTCGTCAACTTTTTATACATAAAAAATAAGCAATAGCCATCGCAAACTGACTATTGCTTATTTTAATTTCTTATTCAATTTTAAACATATGGATATTTTTGTGCTTATACGATAATCACAACATGATATATCATATTACCATTTTTATACTATTAGTTAATACAGAATATGGCATTCTCATCACTGTTAACACATTTTCTTTTCCTTTTACAACACCGTTAACAATATTATACTTTATTCCATCCTGAATATATGTTCCAGTATAATTAAATTTTACCAAACCATTTTCAAGATAAAACATTCCATTTTCATTGCTTGCAACGCCATTGTATTTAAAGTTAACTTTTCCGTTCTCTATTCTCCACCAGCCATTTGCATTCTGTCTGATTCCTGTATAGTCATATCTTATATAACCACCTTTTACATATACCCAGTCTGAGCCATCCTGAATTACATTTGTATATCCGAAATTTACCTTTCCATTTTCGAGATAAAATCTTCCGTTTTCATTTGTCGCAAACCCTGTGTAATTGCTTTGCACATGACCATTCTTTACATATACCCAGTCTGCTCCATCCTGAATTAAATTCGTATATTTAAAATTAACTTTTCCGTTCTCTATGTAGAATCTTCCATTTTCGTTATCTGCCAGTCCTGTATAACTGAAATCTACTTTTCCGTCTTTTATTCTCCACCAGCCGTTTGAGTTCTGTCTGATTCCGGTATAGTCATATCTTATCTTTCCATTTTCTACATATACCCAGTCTGCTCCATCCTGTTCTACACTTGTATATGTTGTGTCAACTTTACCATTCTTTACATACATTCTTTCATTGTCACAGTCTGCAAATCCTGTAAAGCTTGTATCTACCACATCATCTGCATAATAATAGTAATTTCCATCTTCTGCCTTACTAAGGCCATTCTTCTTTTCAACAACTCCTGTTGCAGGTATCTCTGTAACATCTGTCTTCGCATCACATACTGTACAATGGTGGCTCTTGCTTCCTGGTGTTGTCTCTGTTGCTTCAACATCTACTGTCCACTCTGTACTGAAGCTGTGTCCCTTTGCTGGGATTGTTTCTGTGTATGTCTTCTTGTCACATGTTCCTGTTGTAGATGTACATGTATATGTAAGCACTCCTGCCTCTGTACATGTTGCCTGCTTTGTTATCTTTGACTCATACTTATGTGTATGTGTTGTCTCTGATGTTCCAGATGGTGTATATATCATATAGAAAAGATTGATTGCATCTCCCTTTGTTACAGTTACAGCACCCTTAGCAACATCTACTGTTAATGTACCATCAGAACCAACTTTTTTGCTTGTTCCATTAACTTTTACGCCCTTGCCAGAAGCTGCTGTTGTTCCGCCAAATACAAGTGTAAGCTTTCCAGCGGATGGTGCTGTGAACTTAATGCTTGTTGATGACTCCATCTTAAGGCATTTTGTAAGTGTAAGACCGTTGTATGTTGCTGTACCTTTATTTGTTGCTATACTTCCTGTAATACTATAGAAGTCACTTGTTGTTCCTGATTCTGTAAAGTTATGTACCTTTGCATCTCCTGATACCGGTGTGTCAGGTGTAACAGGTGTATCTTTTCCAATAGCTGGAATAACTGCTGTTTCATTATAACCACATCCTGTACATGTGCGGCTCTTAAGACCTGTTTCTGTCTCTGTTGCAGCCTTAACAACTGTCCACTCACCATATGTATGTGTATGTGAAGTGCCAGATATGCTTCCACCACCTACTGATACAAGAGATGTCTTGTATGCATTAAGCTTATCCTTTAATGGCCTATTGAGTGAATAGCTTGTATCATCAACACTGTTATCAAATGTCCACTTGAAATCTCCGCCCATAATACGTCCTGCATACTTAGTTACAATTGAAGGAACATCTGCAGGTGCATCAATATCAGCAGTATCAACACCTAAATCAACCTTAGTATCAAAATTAGAATATGTCTTTCCACCCTGCTTTGCCTTATAAGTTGAAGGTACTGTTTCACTTCTTGATGTTGCAAGATATGCATCGAAATCAGTTGCACTTGCAGTTGTTGTACCAGCATCCGAATTAGCATATATAACAGACTTCTGACCTTCCATATAGTTGTTGTATGCCTTGATGACACCACCATTCTCGCTTGAGAATATTCCGCCTGCAAGAACATCACTTCCCTGCATTGAACTGAGCATTGGATAATTACAGTTTCTGAAATAGTTAGCCTCTACGAATGCCTCACTATCCTTTGCAGCGCCTACACCATATTTAGAATTACCATCATAGTAGTTATTATATACATGAACTGACATTGTTCTGATACGAGGATGTCTTGAATCAGAATGGTCAAACCAGTTATGGTGATATGTAATCCAGTTCTCACCTGACTCTGACTTCATGCCACAAAGTGACATCTTTCCTGAATCCCAGAAATGATTGTAAGATACTGTCACATACTGAGAATTATCCTTTAAATCCATAGAGCCATCGCCCTTAGCCTGGTCACCATCTGAACCAGCATTACCATAGAACACATCGTTGTTATGTACCCATACACCAAGTGACTGCTTAAGAGATATACCATCTCCGTCTTTTCCACCGCCCCAGTTCATAAGACCAAGGTTTCTTACTTCTATGCCTGTTGACTGGAATACAGCCACACCTGCTCCATATAAAGTAGCATCATCACCAATACCCTCAAATGTTACGTTAGCTGCTCCCTTAACACCAATTGCATATGCTGATGATACATCTTTGCAGGCAAGTCCGCTTAATGTAACCTGACCTATAATACGGATAGCAACTGGCTGGCAGTTACTCTTAGCCTTAATTGCCTGTGTAATAGCTGCTACACCTGTATATTCTGTGTTACCAATCTTCATCTTAACTGTATTCTTATTAGCTTCTGTAACATAAAGAACAGATGCATTAGACTTTAATGTACCATCGTTGTTATATGCACCAACGCCATTCTTTACCGGTGAATTACTTGAAAATGTAAATCCGCTTCTGTCATGTGCATTTACAGTAAGCTTATCTGAAACGATAGCAGCTGATGTATTCTCCTTGCCATTGTTCAGCGGAACAATCTTCATAACATAATCGCCTGCTTTTAATCCTACAGCATCCGCTCTCATGTAAGATGGATACTTTCTGATAAGCTCATCGTCCAACTGGACATAAGCTGAATCTGAGGCACTTGCAGACTTAACATATACATTGTAACCTGTAGCTCCTGTTACAGGTGTCCACTTAACATATGCTGTCTCAAGCCAGCCTGATGCTTCTGTTATTGCGCCAGAAGCTGCATGTACTGGATTCATGTCAAATGCTATAACTGACACTGCCACCATTACACATGCAAGTAATGCACTCATAAACTTTTTTACTTGCTTTTTCATTTTTCCTCTCCTTTTCCTATATACACATTTTTGTGCAGATTTGATATGTTTTATTCACAAATCAAATTCATATTAACATTATTGCACAATGTTTTCAACCACATTTTACATATTAAAGAATAATTTTGTCATTTTAGCACATTATTTCTTTTTCTAATGCAAATGAATATATAATTTTTTCTTTTACAGTTTTTCCGGTAAGCTGTGCCAGCGCTTTTGCATAGTAATCAAGCTGGATTGCGTATCTTTTAACAAGCTCTTTTTCACCCGCTTTTCCCTTCATAACCCTGTCGGTCTTATAATCAACAATCACAAGTTCTCCGTCCTCTTCAAAATACAAGTCAATTATACCCTGTATAAGCTGTCCTTCGTACTCAAATACAAAAGGCTGTTCTCTTCTGACACTGCCACAGTTCACCGCATTTGCAACTCTCCTGCCTGTATCTGATTGTACAAATGTATATATATCCCACGGATTGACACTTTTCACCTGTAATTCATTCATCTTGCCTGTTTCTAACATTCTGTTAATATCTGCTTTAACTCCATCAAGGTTCACACTCACTGAATAGTCAAGACATTCCATAACCCTGTGATATGTGCTACCACGCTCATTAGCAGCAAGCTGCACTTCCTCACCGCTTATGAACTTTGGAATTATGCTGTTTGTCTCATCACATTCTTCCTTTTTAAGTGCTGCCTTCACAGATTCATCCATGTAAGCATTTTCCTCTGAATCATCATCCGCCTGCATAGCCTTAAGCTGCGAAACCGTCAGCTTCATCCTGCCGGCTGCGTTATCAGCAGGAACATATTCCGGAAGCTCATCTAATAAAGGATAAGACACAGTTTCCTTAATTCCATCAGCCAGTTCCCCGATTCCAGCAACATTCACTGCACCAGCCAGCTCTCCGGATTCATCCGCATCAGCCAAGGAATCCTCTCCGGCATCAACCATAACCTTAAAGCTGCCTTTCAATTTATCTGAATCCATAAGGCACACCGGCATTATCATATCAAGATAGTTCTTTATATTCTCACTGTCTGCGAAAGACAACATTCCATCTGCTTCAAGCTGCTTTGCACTTCCCCTGTATTTCTCAAGTATCTTGTCTGCATCTTTTACAACTCCAGTGATTATGAGTTTTTCTCTTGCTCTTGTCATTGCAACATAGAGAAGTCTCTCTTCTTCTGATATCGACTCCCTTACAATTCTTCTTGCCATGGCACCTTTTATTATGGTAGGTGTCTTCGTTCTTCTTTCAAGGTCAACATAATCAACTGCAATTCCTAAGTTCTGGTCTACAAGCACCGGCGCTGTTGCATCCATAAAGTTAATGCTCTTATGCGCTCCAGCAAGTATTACAATCGGAAATTCCAGACCTTTGCTCTTATGAATACTCATAATTCTTACAAGATTCTCATTGTCAAGGCTGGCAGCCCCCTCTGCAAAATCTTCGTCAAACTTCTTAAGTCTTTCAATATATCTTAAGAAATTAAACAGACCTGAATAACTTGATTTGCCGTATCCCGCTGCTCTTTCCAGCAGAACATTTAAGTTAGCCTGCCTCTGTGCTCCGGCAGGCATCGTTCCCACATAATCGTAGTAGCCTGAATCATATATTATCTCCCAGCACAGATCATATAGTGACTCAACACTGCTCTTGTCACGATATTCTGTAAGCTTTGCAAGAAATAATGCACATTTCCCGGACAACTGCTTAACATCCGGCTCCTGCACCTTCCCAGCTTCACCAAGCACTGCAACTGCTTTCAAATGTTCATACAGATTATTATGCACATTCGTATCCACATACTCTCTGCCAAGCTTTCTCACCATTCCAAGCTCTGCTGCCGTAAATCCTCCAAAATAAGACATCATTGCCGCCGCAAGGCTTATCTCCTGAACCGGATTATCTACTATTGTAAGCATGCTTAAGATTACCTGTATCTCACGCACGCTGAAATATCCTGTTGACGAGTCAGTATACGCCGGTATCCCCCTATCCATAAGGGCATCTGCAAATGTATCTGCCCAGCCTGTCACTGACCTTGTAAGAATTACTATATCCCTGTATTCTGCCGGTCTGTATACATTTTCATCTGCATCATACACATTTACACCAGAAGAAACTATTTCCTCAATCAGCTTTGCAAGCCTGTCAGCCTCAAGCTCTCTTGTTGTAGCCTCTTCTTCATTTTCTGAAGATATAAGAATTACATCTGTACTCTTGTTGATTTCATCACCGTAATTACTGTCACTGTATTCAGGATATGGAAATCCCGCATTAAGCCTTACAGATTCGTCATACCCGATTCCCGAAAAATTCTTATTCATGATATGACTGAACACATCATTGGCACATTCAAGCACATTTTCACGACTTCGGAAATTCTTCTGTAATTCAATTCTTACATTATCACCAGTCTCGCCGTATGTATCGTACTTCTCTATGAAAAGCTCCGGGCAGGCAAGACGGAACTTGTATATGCTCTGCTTTACATCTCCAACCATGTATATATTATTATTCTCCCCTGTCAGTCTCGTCTTCGACACCGCATTAAGAATAACCTCCTGCAGCTGATTGGAATCCTGATACTCGTCTATCAGTATCTCTTCAAATCTGTTCGCAAGCTTGTCGGCAGTCTCTGTGTATACAAGCTTTCCATCTTCTTTCTTTACAAGTATTGAAAGAGCAAGATGTTCCATGTCATTAAAATCAATTATACCCTTCTCCCGCTTCACCTCTGAAACACGCTTGGCATACACCTTTGCCACTTTAAGTAAAGTCCGAATCTGGATGCCTGCCCCCTGCATGTCTGCAAATATTCCCTCATCATCTTTCAAGAATATCTTATCATTAAGCCGTCCTATGTAATCTTTAAACAACTTTCGCTGCCCCTTAACATATTCCTTAATATCCGGGTCTGCTCCTGCATCCTTCTTTCTTGACAGGGCTTCAAATGAAAATATTCTTATTCTTCTGCCAAGCTCTCCAAAATCCTGTGAATTAATCATCTCATTAATTCCAAGCAGATCAGACTGCAAAGCACCTGTATATGCTGCAGGTCCTGCCGGCTCAGAACAGATATCTACTAATCTGTTGTATTTATCACGGTAATCGAAAAGTGCATTTTTAATTGAATCATACAGCTCCTTAATTGCAGGATTATCGTAAGTCTCATCATCATAAACTAACATGCACTCGTCAAACCACTCATCAATCCACGGATTGCTTCTTGAAAAATGGTATATTTTATCTATAATGCTCACAAGCCCTGAATCGTCCCGTCCCATGCCAAATGCATCAACAAGATTAAAGAATTCTTCATCTGCTTCGGCATAGAATTCCTCAAGCACATCTTCCAACACATCATTTTCAATAAGCTTCTTCTCCCCCTCGTCCATTATCCTGAACCCCGGGTCCAGATTAACCTCTGGAAAATGATTTCTGATTATCCATAGACAGAAACTGTCTATTGTTGTTATCTGTGCGTTGTTAAGCAGTGTTATCTGTCTTAAAAGGTTCACATCCCCCGGATTCTCGTCAAGCATTGAATCAAGTGCTTTTCTTATCTTGTCTTTCATCTGGGCTGCTGCCGCCTTTGTAAATGTAACAACAACCAGCCTGTCTATATCTATATTCTTGTCAGGGTCTGTAATCATGGAAATGATTCGCTCAACCAGAACAGCAGTCTTTCCTGAACCGGCAGCCGCCGAAACAAGCACATTACAGTCTCTTGTATCAATCGCGCTCTTCTGCGCCGGTGTCCATTTTCTTTCCATTCTCATCAACCCCTTCCTTTATATTATTCCATAACACTTCATCATCGAATTTCTTTAATTTTCTGTAATTGCAGCCTGGCAAATCCACAGAAAATCCGCACACCGCCCCATAAGGACATCTGTCACAGCTTGAAAACTGTCCGTCTTTATAAGGACTTCTCCTGATATCACCGCCTGCAATTCTATCCGCGGTATCAACCGCCCTTACATCAACGAATCTTCCAAGCATATTAAACTGCTCTGTATTCATCACCTTGCTTCTTCGTGAGTCAAATCCGCCATCAGCTTTTCTGCTTACAGGGATGTTAAGCGATGTTCCTTCTGTATTGTCCATCTTCTCGGCAATATCCTTATCAGAATTGACCATTCCTTTAAGACGCAGTTCACCCTTAATCTTATCCTCTATCTCTTCCGCACTCTCATTTGTTGCAGATACAATCGGGTCGCTTATGTTGTAGTAGAATACTCCGGCAGGAAGCACATTTTTACCCGGACGCATCTTTGCCACAAGCTTCATCGCCGCTTCCATGTAGACCATAAGCTGGATATCAATTCCATAGTAGGTCTTTACTATGTTGAAATCCTTCTTTCCAGTCTTGTAATCAATAATCCTGACATACACATCTGTGTCGTTCTCACATATGTCCACGCGGTCAATTGTTCCGCTCATAAGCTGCTTTCTGTCTCCGTCTCCGACTTCCATATTAAACTTATGCTCGAATACAAATGGCACGAAATCACCACATTTTAACTGCTCACCCATTGCCCATATAGTACGGTCTGCAAGGTCTTCCATTCGCTTAATCATGAATGAATTACGGCTTGAATCCTTAAGGATGCTGTTCTGGTATATGTCAGTAATTGCAGAAACACTTCTTTTTACCATCTCGCGGCGCTTCTCCTCTGATATCAGATAGTACGACTCACCGTTTTTCTTGATTTCGTCGCACACCTCACGGATAACCGCATGCAATACGACGCCGAAGTTTACCGGTGAAAATGTGAATTCTTCCCTTTCCTTCAAATCAACTCCATACCTTAAGTAATACCTAAGCGGACACTCTGCAAAGTTTTCAAAAGAAGTTACGCTTCCGACAAGCCTTCCGCCTGTAAGTGAATCTATAATGTCCTCATCAACATTTGCAGCAATTTCAGTATTATCAAAGCTGTTAGCCGCCCGCGGTATTGTCACATATGAATTCTGCTGTGCCGTGTCTTTGTAAGATAACTTAAGGCAATGTGAAAACATTTTTCTCATGCTTCTTATAATATATGAAGGCATCAGCGCCGCACCCTCGCTGTTTTTTACCGCATATGACATGTAAAGCTTCTCCGCACTCTTTGTCATAATAAGATACAGATAGAATCTCTGTGTAAATGCTTTCTCCCTCACGGAAGCTGACATAACTATTCCCTTATCCTCAAGATACTCCCTGTCGCTTTCTGACAGAACGCTTCTTGAATCAGCCTTTTTAGGTACATTGCCGTCATTGATTCCGACAAAGAACATGACCTTGATATTGTCAAGACGGGTTCTTTCTATATCTCCGATAACAACGCAGTCGTTGGTCTGCGGAATAAGTCCTATCTTGATCTCCTGAAATCCTGACGCAAGTATCTTGTTAAATTCTTTAATACCAACCTTCTCGCTTCCAAGAAGGGCATACATTTTATCTAATACTTCTATAACTTTCTTATATAACTGCGCATATTCATCACCAGTGTACTCGCTGTCATTAAGCACACTTACCTTCTGCTCCATATCTTCACGCACAAGGAATTCGTAAAGAGCCTTTACCATATCTGCAACATTAGATTCCTTTGACTTAAGCACTTCTTCCAATGGATCCAACATATCCGTTATCATTGTTCTTAGTGAATTAAGCTTCTCAAGGTCAGTATTATTGACTGTTCCCCTGAACTTTCTTATCCATGGTTCATGCCATTTTCCCCTGCCTCTGATTCCAACTGCAACACAGTAATTGTCTAACAGATCGATATCTTCGCGCTCCATTCCGCTCATTCCGGTTCTTAGGAATCCTAATATGCTGTCATAGCTGTAATTATTCTCTATTATTCCAAGTGCACCGTTAATTGCCGCAATAAATGGATTGTCCGTCACATGGCGCTTGTAATCTAAGAAATATGGTATATCGTTCTGCTTTAATATATTAGCCGCCAGTTTGCCGTAGCCATCCATGTCCGCAGTAACTATCGCAATCTCGTTATATCTGTATCCGCACAGTCTTGTAAGTCTTATTATTTCTCCTGCTGCAAATGTTAATTCTTCCTTGGCAACAGCTCCCTCATATATAACTATGTTGTCAGTCTTCTGATTAAATCTTCCCGAATTGTTTCTGAAAAGATTCTGTTCCAGGAAATCCAGTTCTTCTGAATTCTTAAATCTTGAATTAACATTTACGATTACATTCTTTCCCGGTACTACTTTTCCTGCAATATACACAGGTTCAAGGACTTTCACATGTTCTTCATCGCATATCTTATAAAGCTTTGATACGCAGTCCTTACTCATGAAAAAAAGTTCTTCCCTGCCTCTTACTGAATTTTCACGCTCAGATGCATCAATTGTCAGAGAAACATATATCTTCGGACACATTGATAAAAGAATTGTCAGTAAATTATACTGAACCGGCGTAAATCCTGTGAATCCGTCAAATGCTATCTCGCAATTCTTTATTCTCTCTGACTCTGTAACCTTACTGCATAATTTATCCAGTATTTCTTCTTTAGTTATATAGTTTTTGTCTATGTACTCAGCAAACGCATTGTATACAAGTACGATATCATCAAGCTTATACTGAAGTGCTGCACTTCCCTCTGAATCACTGTATGCTGCACCTGCCGCATTCTGCATAACATCCGGCTTGATATCATACTGAAGCATTTCCGATATAACAGACTTCATCTCTGACACAAATCCTGTATTAGACAGATTACTTCCAAAATATTTTAATCTGTCCTTGTTCTGCTCCAAAACTCTTTTAATAATCAGATTCTTTCCTGTGTCGTCAAGAACTTCAAGATTGTCCTCGCCCACTTCCTCAAACACCTTATATGCAAGTCTTTCAAAACTCACAACATCTATATTAAGGATTCCCTTTCTTGGGTGCATGGACACCAGTCTTTTCTGAATTGCCATAGTGTACTGCTCTGGCACAACAACAATATAATTCCTGTCAGGATTCTTCATTGATTCTTCAATTATATGTGTATACAGATAGTGCGATTTACCCGCACCTGAGCTTCCCAGAATTAATTGTAATGACATGTGTTACTCCCCTAATCTTTCTATAATAGACTTTACCATCATTTGCTTTACCATAATGCACTTTTTCATATCATGTCTCATCATGGTTCGAAATCAACCGCTTCATATTCCACCGTATCTGAATAGTCCCACCATTCTCCCTGATAGCCTGTAAATCCGTTATTTTCCATAGCATTCTGTAGAATCATCACATTTTTCACAGCCTCTTCATCTTCTATATCAGAATAATCTCTATCTGCTTTTAGAGAGAAATCATCAAATTCTGTCGGCATTGATATAACAGTTCCATCAGCAGCAACCATTGTAATATCCACTGTTCCTCCAAGATTATGCTTTTTCATTCCGTTAGCCGGATTTGCCACATAGTTAGGGTCCGGATATACTTCCCATAATTTCTGCTGTGCCTCAAATGGTCTGTATGCATCCCAAATCTTTAAGCTGTATCCCTGCTGCTTCAATTCCTTTTGTACCTGTGCCAGTTTCTTAACAGTTCCATATCGGAGGTATGCTTCCGTGAAATCGTATATCTTTACCCCTGTAAAGTTATTCTCTGTTGCATATCTTAATTCCACATATATGTCCGGTATATATTTCTTAACAAGCACATATTCGTCATTCTCTGGTTCTTTTTCAGTTGTAATCTCCTGTGTTATAATTTTCTGTGCTGTCACTTCCTGTGCTGCAGTCTCCTGTATGTTCGCCATCTCTTTTCCTGATACATCATCTGTTGTAACATTTTTCTTTTGTCCACATGCTGTCATGCCTGCCGCTATAATCACTATTACTGCAAATGTTTTGATAAATTTACTGTTCATAATCATTCACCTCTTCATAAACCTACCATTTCATCATATTTAACAATTTAGTAGGTTTTTCAAGCTATGCATTAATTTAATGTGCCGTTTTACACTATCCAATACATTTGTATTTAATATACCACATTTTAATCATAATCTCCCACTCCATACCATATATTTTGTAATAATGAATATGAAGGGCAGGTTTCTTTGTGATGAGTCAGACTAAAATTGTTGTTATTCCATTTAAAAAGCTCCTTATTGGAGCGGTTATCGCTGCTATTATAATAGCTTTTATTATATTCGCTGTTATCCGTCTTGGCAGCAATAGTTCTGATAATTCCAGGAATACTACTAAACCTAAGAGCAGCACTGTAAATGCTTCTGCTTCTTCTAATATTGAGACACCCCTTGATAATGCCGACGCTCCTAAATTCTGCCCCGGAGTATATACCGCCTCTATTCTGTTAGACGGCAACCCCGTTGATATCCAGGTCACAGTTGATTCCTCTAACATTAACAGCATTGAGCTTGTTAATCTTTCTGAATCAATCACAACTATGTACCCTAAGCTCACAACTTCATTTGATGAAGTTGCTGCTAAAGTCATGGAAGCCGGCACAACCAACATAACCTATGATTCAGCCAACAGATATACATATTCCGTCTTTATAGAAGCAATTAGCGCAGCCCTTAAAAAGGCTGCGCCATGATTAATATCTTAATATTTTCTGTCTTGTACCCCACATTCCTGCTAAATCCGTCTGCCACTACTTAGAATAAGTCACAGCCTCACTATTCTCATCATAATCAAACATGCCATCATTCTTCTCTTCAAGTGCCTTGATGATGTGATATGTATATTCATTATATGGTGTATCAATTCCAAGTTCTTTCCCCATGCGCATCATTGCGCCAGAGAACATATCTATCTCTGTGTGTCTGCCAGCGTCAATATCCTGCAGTGTTGAATATCTTGCTGTTGGCGGAACAGCGCTTCCTCGGCTTGAGTTATCTGCACACCTGCTCATATCAATGCCTTTGGCAAGAGCTACTGCTTCAACCTCCTTACGTAATCCTTCGCTGATTGCTTTCATATGCTCACTGTCAGTATAACAGCCAACACCTGCTCCAATAATAGCCTGCGGAAGATTGTTACAGATATTAAGTCTATACTTGCTCCATATCTCTTCTTTGATATGTTCAGTCACTCTGTAATTAAGTCCTGTTCCATCAAATAAATCTCTTATTGCCGCAACTCTCTCACTCTCAAATGGTGCAGTTTCCTCTCCATATATAATGCCTATTGTAGTCTCAGGATTGAACACATATTCCTTACCTTCGCGGTGTGACGCCACCTTTATAAGTGAATAAATGATATGTGATTTATCTATCTTGGTAGATATTATCTCTTCACTGTCAACACCATTCATAAGACTCATGACAATTGTATTCTCACCGACGGCTTCCCTAATATCATCTAATGCACCTGCAAGTGCGCCGTATTTTAATGATACAACAAGAAGGTCAACACCTTTTGCTTCCTCTGGGGTCAATACCTCCGGGTGGTATGTCTTTCCATTAATCAGACATCCTTCTGCCTTAAGTCTTTCCGCTCTTTCGCCCTTTGCAATAACGCTTAGACTTATATCCTTCTTTTCTGAAAGTCCCCATATAACATAAGAGCCGACTGCTCCTGCTCCAAGTACTGCCACTGATTGTATCTTCATATACATTTCCCTCTCAATCTTTGTAATTTCTTCAAATATATATACACTTCAATTCTTTCCGCGTCAAATGCTTTCATCTTCCCACAATATCGCCCTCTTCAAAATCATATGTCAGCTTCTTTCCATATGCCTTGACATACGCAGCGCATTTCTGCTCATAGTCTGTGTGCTGCATCCTTATACTGGCCGTTCTTTCATCAAGCTGCCTGTCCGGATATATTACTGGCAGAACATGCACCCTGAATATATGCAAATTCGTACTCTTAATCAACTGCTCAACAAACAACGAAATCACTGGAACATTAAACTTAACAGCATACAGATATGCACCTCTTTTGCATGGGCGTGGCTTTCTGTAATTAAACCACATTTCCTGTTCAGGATATATAAGCACAAGTTTGTTTTCATCAAGTGCATTCTTAATCTGATCAGGAAATTCTGTCTGCATAAACCATTTCAGGCTGCTTACAGGCAGTGTGTCGGCATATCTTTGCATATACCCGACAAAACCTTTCATTGCAAGGTTAGTATCCTGATTAACAATACTTATTCTTCTGAATCCAGCTTTTCTCATTGCAAACCTGACAATTGCAGGGTCTAACGGGCTGAAATGATTGCATGTTACAATCGCAGGACCTCTGATTCCAGAAAGATTCTCAAGTCCGTCAACTTGTGTTATAAGCCCCACCGCAGAAGTCACGGCATGAAATATAGCTTCTGCAATATATTTCTTCACACAAAAACCATATGCTGTGCGGTAATCAATATAATGTCTTAGTAATGCTTCTTTATCTTCGCGTAACAGCTTAGGGTCTCCCGGCTCAACCTTTGAATTCAACTGATTAAGGCTTACAGCCGTCCTAATATTTTCATAGACCTGTTCCCTATCACCAATCATATATCCTCCGACATAATTTATTTTGCAGCATCACTGCTATCCTTCATGAAACCACTATCCACAACAAATCTGCTGCCCACAACATCAGAAAACTTAACCCCATCACCGTCCGCAATATTCTCAGCCCTTGCAAGAAGCTTCTTTAAATTCTCACGGTCAGCTTTCTTTTCATTATCCCCATACTGCTTGCGCTGTTTAATCAGCAACGGATAAAATCCCGACTCCGCCGCATACTGCCAGAAATACTCCTCATACGGAATCTCGCTGTAATGCCACGGCTTGTCAAACAAATTATAATGTATCAGCTTCGGTCTTGCTATATACTCCCCGCCCTTGTTAGGCATAACATTCCATTCCTTATCAAGAAAATATATTTCTTTTGCACACATAGCATTAATATAATCCTGATCAGGTGCAACACTGTCAAAGTGATATTCAGCCATAAGCTTTAAGAATCTGTCTGCCAGATGAGCCTGTCTTATCTTATCAAGGTTCATAAGAAGCACTCCTGAATTGACATATTCATCCCGCTCTATTCCCACTACATTTTCAATGTAATGAGCCAGTATTGTATTCTTTCCTGCAAATGTATCTCTTACTGCACCAAACATTGCATCTCCCATATCAACTGAATAAAGCTTTGCAATGTCATCATTTATTACGGTATCAGAGTCAATATACACAGCTTTATTAAGCTCTGGAAAAAGCTCTGCAATAAATAACCTGAAATATATCGTCAGTGTAAACTCGCCTGAATAAAGCCTGTTTTCCTGCCTGTCAGTAACTGTCTGTCCAAAGCTTTCAGAATATTCGTACATTTTCTTTCTTATATCAACGAATTCAATATCTATGTTTTCATAATCCTTTATCACATTACGAAGCTGAATCATCGTAATATTCTTCACATTATCGCACATAACAATTATGCGGTAACGCTCATCACAAGCCACATGTACAGCCAGCGATTTAAGGCACACTGCCAGATATGGTGCGTACTGTTCATTAATCGAGAAAAACACAGGAATACGTGAAACTGCCATATACTCTTCATGCTCCCTGTTATAAGAATTCAGAAGCTCATCATATTCATGAAGCCCAAGTATATTATGCATTTTATCAATCTCCCACGGCTTGACTGAAACAGTCCTTATCACCGGAAACACTCGGAAGGTAGTTGTAAAATGCTGAAAAACAGTGTTGTCATGCAGTCTCCTCTGGTCATTAAACTTTCGTCCGCACAGATTGACTCTTGTTGCAAATGTATTAACAGCCGTCTGGTCAGGCATAAACATTTCCTTTCTTATGCACTGTTCACGACATTTTTCCAGAAGCCCGTTCTGTCTTATCATCCTCATATTCATAAGCATTACTCCGGAATTAATGTAACCATCACCGAAAAGCCATCTGCCATAATAATCAGAAACTCCCGCAATCTCTATGCCATCCATATTCTGATAATAAAAATCCCTGAAATCTTTTCTGCACAGCACATCAGTATCCAGATAAAGAACTCTATCCTTAATATCTGTCTTATCAGCAAAAAGGCGCAGCATACAGCACGCAGTAAATCTGCTCTGCATATTTGCCTCCGGCAGCTCCTCAACAAAATATCTTGTAACATCAACAAGAAAGATATTTACTTTAATGTCCGATTTATTCAATTTTTCTTTCAGATATTTTGCAAATGCTTTATCAATCGGCTTGTAATTAATACCTTTTTCCCTGTAATCAACCGTGAGAATATATATATTTAACGGTTCATCCACATTTTTAATAAGAGACATTGAAGATAAAAGAATCCCCTTCTGCATTGGTTTATCACCACAATACAATATGTTCATAAATCCGTATCCTTTCTTAATTTATTAAATATGTCTGATTTATCCTCTCTGTATTGATTTTCCCCAGTTTCTTAAGTAAAATACATATAAGTTTTAAACGATAATTAAAGAATTGAGGAATGTTATGATATTTAAGATTTTCAAAAAAGATTTGAAAGGTCTTAGCAGGAATATTCTGGCTTTAGCCATTGCGCTTGGTCTGTGCCTTATTCCATCGCTTTACGCATGGTTTAACATATATTCCAACTGGGATCCTTACGCAAACACTGCGTCTGTCCAGATTGCTATTGTTTCTGAAGATGAAGGCTACTCTGAATCTGATGATTCCACTATCAATATGGGAGAACAGATTGTTGAACAGCTTCATTCTAATGATAAATTAGGCTGGCGTTTTCCGGAAACTAAAGATGAAGCCATGAATAAACTGAATGCCGGGAAGTACTATGCCGTTATCGTTGTTGGTGAGGACTTTTCACGAAGCCTGTATGACTTCCTTGACAATGGTCTTAATCCACCAACAGTTACATATTATGAGAATTCCAAGAAAAATGCTGTTGCTTCCAAGATTACAGATACAGGAAAAAGCACTCTTCAGAACACTATCAATTCCGAATTCATTGATGTGTGTGTTAAGACTATTATGCAGGGACTTAACGAAATAGCTGAAAATGATCCTTCAATTATTGAAAAGACAGTTAAGGATTTACAGAGTGTATCTGCCAATATTAATTCTTACGATACCATGATTGACATGTTTATTAAGAGTAATTCAGACCTGGCAGATAATCTTACAAAACTTCAGGAGGTTCTTCCACAGATTAAAGATGTTCTTACCGGAACAACTGATGTTGCTGATATTGCCAATAAATCTCTTGATAATGTCACAGACGATATTGCAAACCAGATTGATGCGCAGCTTAAAGCTATGAATGAACTATCTGACAGTGTGCTTGATTCTCTTGATAAAGCTGTGCAGCTTTCAATAACTGATGTCGGACAGGCTGGCGTTGAGCTTAGCAAAGCCAACAAACAGTTAAAGGAACTTATAGACCAGAATAAGGCACTTGAAGATGCCATTGATTCTCTCAGTAAAGTAGATGGCATTGACCCGGCCGTTATAACAGCCTTAAAGTCAGCTCTTGCTTCTGTTAATGCTATGGAAAATATCGCATACAACCTGATTCAGCAGTGTGCAGACATCCTTACTGATTCACCTGAAACACTTCAGGCAAAATACCAGTTAATCAAGTCTGTTGTTGAGCAGTGCCGTGCAGAGATTCAGAAGAGTCAGACAATTATGCAGACTATAATAAGAACTAATGTTAACCTTCTTAAGGCTTCCATTAAGAATGCCGTAAGCAGTCTGGCTGCTAATATAAGCAGTGCAGGAGACAGTATTAATGGAATCTCGCAGATGCTTCTTGGAGTGAGTGATATATCAGTAAATATTAATACAACTCTGGAAAGCACACAAACATTACTTGATTCTCTCAATAAAAGACTTGATACCATATCCGGTTCAGTAGGAGATATCAGTTCATCTTCTACATATAAGTTAATAATGGATTTCATCAACTCAGACGCACAGTCAATAGCGTCATTCCTGTCAGAACCGGTACAGGTAGAAGAAATCTACGTCTATATGCAGACTAACTATGGAACAAGTGTTACACCTTTCTATACAACACTTGCACTCTGGGTTGGTGGAATTGTTTTAGTTGCCCTTATGAAAGTAAAGGTGGACTACGAAGATGACGAATTCAAAGATGCCACAGAACACCAGAAATATATAGGCCGTGCACTTCTCTTCCTTGCGATGGGACAGTTACAGGCTCTTGTAGTAGTTCTTGGTGATTTATACATTTTAAAAATCGACTGCACCCACCCGTTCATGCTGTGGCTTGCAGCCGCAATAGCAAGCTTTGTATTTACTTTATTCATATATACACTTGTTCTTACATTTGGCGATTTGGGGAAAGCTATTGCTGTAGTAATGATTGTGTTACAGATTGCCGGTTCAGGCGGAACTTATCCAATAGAACTTCTTCCTGAATTCTTCCAGAATGTATACCTTTACTTCCCATTCCCTTACGCAATTAATGCGATGAGGGAGGCAATAAGCGGATTATACCAGTGCGATTACGCTGTATACCTTGTGAAATTGTGCGTTTACGCTGTTATCTCCCTTATTCTGGGACTAGGAATCAGAAAGTCACTTCTTGAAATACGCGAGTTCTTCGAGCGTCGTATGAAAGAAACACATTTTATGTAAAGGAGGATTAGATTTATGCAGAATGATGATTTTAATATAGATGTTGTAATTGCGGAAATCACAGCATTTGCAGAAAATATGCATGCAAAGAACCAGCACAAGAAAAAGGTCTGCTTAAGATGTATGATGATAATTCCTCTCGTATTCATGGTGCTTATGTTCACTATGGATACCGCCAAGGTTGTTTATCTTCTTCTATGGGTAATCTCACTTTTTATATTCTGTGCTTATCTTATAGTTATTGATTATATTGACGACAAGCTCGCAAGAAAGCTCAATGAACTTAATATTGAGATTCAGGAAAAACAGGCTGATACTTCTCTTACAGACAGTATCAAAGCATTTTTAAGTGAGGTACAGTTATGAAAAATATATTTAAGATTATACGGGCTGACCTTCGCCACATAAAAACAAATGTAATTGCACTATGTGTAATTATCGGTCTTACCGTCATTCCTGCGTTGTATTCATGGTTTAATATCCTGTCAAACTGGGACCCATATGGACAGGCTTCCACAAGCAGGATTAAAGTTGCCGTTGTATCTGTTGACAAAGGTACTTCTCTTGAAGGAACGGAGCTTAATGTCGGTGACACCATAATTGATGCACTTAAAACTAATAACACCATCGGCTGGCAGTTTGTTGCTTCATCAGATGAAGCAATCGAAGGCGTATACAGCGGTGAGTATTATGCAGCCCTCGTTGTTCCAGAGAATTTTTCCAAGAACCTTATAAGCTTTTTAAGTGATTCCATGGAACATCCGCAGTTAAAATATTACTGTAACCAGAAGGCAAACGCTATTGCACCTAAGATAACAGACAAGGCTAAAACAGCAGTTCAGCAGCAGGTAAACCAGACATTTATAGATACAATCGTATCTACGATTGCCGGCACTGGCGACTCGGTTATCAAAGATGCAGATAAAGAAACCGGTTCTCTTATGGATGCAGTTATTAACAGACTTACATCCGCAAGGACTACACTTTCAACATATGATGTAATTCTTAACTCAATGCTTGCAATTACTGACCTTACATCATCAATAAGCAGCAGTTCAAACAGTGCTGCACCGCAAGTTTATACACAATTACAGTTACAGCAGAAGCAGTTAATAACCTTACAGGCTCTTGTAAATGGTAATTCCTCTGAATCTTTAAATGAATTATCATCTGCTCTTTCAAACCAGATGTCCCAGATTCAGAGCATTATGGGTTCATTAACAGAGCTTTATTCAGACATGAATATGGATGTTGCAGACCTTTCTGCTGCAATTAAGCTTACATCAGGCTCACTCACTCAGACTAAAGAGCTTCTCAGTGACCTTGAGACAAAGCTTGATAACGCAATTGATACATTAAACACCATCACTGAACAGGATACATATGGTTTATTATCAGAGATGTTAAATGCAGATGCCAATACTTTGGGAGATTTTCTTTCTGCACCTGTAAATATAACAACAGAGCAGGTATACGCTGTTAAAAGCTATGGAACAAGCGCTTCACCATTCTACACAATACTTGCACTGTGGTTTGGTGGACTTATACTTGTTGCTATTATGCACACACCTGTGCATCCTGCTCCAGATATTCCAGCAGATGCAAAGCGATATGAAAAATTCTTCGGAAGGTATTTTATCTTCTTTGCAGTAGGACAGCTTCAGGCACTGCTTATAACGCTTGGAAATCTTTTCTACATAGGAATCCAGTGTTACCACCCATTCCTTTACTGGGTTGCATGTGCATTCTCAAGCTTCGTATTCACCTTCTTTATGTACAGCCTTACTGTTGCATTTGGAAATATCGGTGAAGCACTTGGAATTGTCCTGCTTGTTATACAGGTTGCCGGCTCAGGCGGTACATTCCCTATAGAAGTACTTCCTAACGCCTACCAGATAATATACCGGTTCCTGCTCTTCCCATATTCAATGGACGCATTAAGGGAATGCATAGCAGGAATGTACAGATATGATTACATTAAGAACCTCGCATTTCTTTCAATATATATAGTTGTTTCGCTGATTATCGGATTGTTCTTACAGAAACCATTTGAGAAGCTGAATCATATGATTGAGAGAAGTAAGGAGAAGTCGGGGGTTATGTTGTAGGAAGTTGCTCCCCTAAAGCACGCCCAGCCGTGTATATTAGTAAAATCAAAACACGCTTCCGCTCGGATTCCGACGCAGCGGTACTAGGTTCGCTGGGATTTGCTACCACTTTGTGGCAGCTTTCCCAGCTTACCAAGTGCCGGCGTCTTCATACGGTTTTGATTTTACTAATATACACGGCTGGGCTTTTCTTTACCGGACAACTGCTCCGCCCCGCCTTTGGCAAGGTTGGGGCGGGAGAGATATTCTCATCTCCTATGTAGAAAAACTCCCGGAAGTTTGGAGGCAGGTGGTTTGTGGGGTGCGGTATTCCGACTGTAAACTGTGCGCATAATAAAAGCATTGAGTCATAAGTAAACCAAAGCGTACACACGCCATGGATGGCGTGTGAGATGTCTCGCACATGGATGTGCGTAGACATCGTTAGCGGATGGTATAATTACCTAAACACTCAATGCTTATTATTATGCAGTGCAGTTTACCGGAGGGATTCCACACCCCACAACCACCCGCCTCCCACTCCCGGGAGTCACTTTTTCTAGAATAACCCAGTTATTACCCCATCATCATTAACATCTATATTATATGCCGCTGGTGATTTTGAAAGTCCTGGCATTGTCATTACTGAACCTGTAAGCACTACTATGAAGCCTGCACCGGCTGATACATATGCTTCTCTTACATTCATCTCAAATCCTTCCGGACGGCCAAGTAATGTCGGATCGTCTGAAAGCGAATACTGTGTCTTAGCCATACAGATTGGAAGATTACCAAATCCTAACTGTTCAAGCTGTGCAATCTGCTTATTAGCTGCTGCCGAATAATTAACACTTCCTGCTCCATATATTTCTTTGGCAATTGTCTCAATCTTTGCTTTAACCGGCTGGTCTGTCTCATACAGACAATGGAAATTGCTCTTCTTTGTCTCAAGTGTCTTAAGAACCTTTTCTGCAAGCTCAATTCCGCCTTCTCCACCCTTTTCCCATACTTTGGCAAGGGCGAATTCACAGCCTTTATCTTCACAGAACTTCTGTATATAATCTAATTCTGCCTGTGTATCTGATACAAATGCATTAAGTGTAACAACTACAGGCACGCCATATTTCTGCAAATTCTCGATATGCTTTTCAAGGTTTACGATTCCCTTCTTTAATGCGTCAAGATTCTCTGCTGATAATTCTGTCTTAGGTACTCCGCCGTTGTACTTAAGTGCTCTTACTGTTGCTACTAATACAACTGCATCTGGCTTTAAGTCTGACTTACGGCACTTTATATCGAAGAATTTCTCTGCTCCTAAATCTGCGCCAAATCCTGCCTCTGTGATTACATAATCTGCCATCTTGAGTGCTGTCTTAGTTGCTCTTACTGAATTACAGCCATGTGCGATATTAGCAAATGGTCCACCATGTACTAATGCTGGAGTATGCTCAAGTGTCTGGATAAGGTTAGGCTTTAATGCATCCTTTAACAAAGCTGCCATTGAACCTACTGCCTTGATATCTGATGCTGTAACAGGCTGTCCCTGATAATTGTAAGCAACTACCATCTTGCCGAGTCTTTCCTTTAAATCCTTCATATCTGTTGCAAGACATAATACTGCCATAATCTCTGACGCAACTGTGATAACAAAATGATCTTCTCTTACAGTTCCGTCAACCTTAGAACCAAGACCTACAACTATATTTCTAAGAACACGGTCGTTCATATCCATACATCTTTTCCATGTAACACATCTTGGGTCAATTCCAAGTTCGTTGCCCTGCTGTATATGGTTATCAAGAAGTGCTGCACATAAGTTGTTAGCTGATGTGATTGCATGGAAATCGCCTGTAAAATGCAGATTAAGCTCTTCCATAGGAACAACCTGTGCATATCCACCACCTGCTGCTCCACCTTTGATACCGAAACATGGACCAAGTGATGGCTCACGAAGTGCTATAACTGCCTTCTTGCCAAGCTTTCCGAATGCTTCTCCAAGCCCTACAGTAATTGTTGTCTTTCCCTCTCCTGCCGGAGTTGGATTAATGGCTGTAACAAGAATTAACTTTCCATCTTCATTGTCTTTGACACTGTTGATGTACTCATCTGATATCTTAGCCTTATACTTTCCGTATAATTCAAGATCATCCTCGCTTATGCCGCATCTGGCTGCAACATTCTTAATTGGCTCCATTACTGCTTCCTGTGCAATTTCAATGTCTGTCTTCATAATGTTTCTCTCCTTTGCTTTAGCCTTTTCGTGCCTTGCAATCCCGCCTTATCAAGATTCCTAAGAAGATTCCCTTCCTAATATATCTTTACATAAAAACAAGAGGCTACAGGCGCACTTTAATACACCTATGCCTCTGTTAAAAACCTGAAAGATTCTCCCCAAGCAAATCAGCCTCAATATTCCTCATCCCTCTGCTTAGAAATTGCTTCTTCGGTGCTGTATCTACACAGCTCTCCAGAGTTCCGTCCATAACCGGTCCTTTTGCCTGAGAGTTTTCGCTGTCACCTTCGGCGCTGCATTTTTAAACAGTCTCTCCCGATTATATCTTCCGGATAATACCTTAATAATAAGGAAAAAGCGTCTTGCTTTATCTGCAAAACGCCTTTGTTTTCAACAATAATATATAAATTGACAGAGTTTGTCAATAAGCAACATTTAACAAAATTATTTATTATATTAGGAAATAACAGTATTCAATTGAAAAAAATGTTGTTTTGTGGTAAAATTTGTCTTAATTTTTTATAAAAAGGGAGAATACATAATATGTTTAGTAAAATCAATACTATTCTCGATACTATTGACGCATATGTCTGGGGAATCCCACTCATTGTCCTTATACTTTCAGTTGGTCTGTTTCTTACTATCAGACTTAAGGGTGTTCAGTTTACTAATCTTGGTCGTGCTTTTAAGTACATTTTCAAAGACGAAACTGATGGAAAGCACGGTGAAGTGAGCAGTTTCGCAGCACTATGTACAGCACTTTCAGCAACAATTGGTACAGGTAATATCGTAGGTGTTGCTACTGCTATTGTCTCAGGCGGTCCTGGTGCATTATTCTGGATGTGGCTTGCTGCCTTAGTTGGTACTGCTACCAAGTACGCAGAATGTCTTTTAGCAGTTAAGTTCAGACAGGTTGACGAAGATGGTCATGTTGTTGGTGGTCCTTTTAACTATATTGAACATGGTATGGGACCTAAGTGGAAATGGCTTGCCAAGATATTTGCTTTCTTTGGTATAGGCGTTGGTCTTTTAGGAATTGGTACATTTACACAGGTAAACGGAATCTCTTCTGCTGTTAATAATTTCTTTGATCCTAACAACGCATGGACTGTTTCATTATTTGGAAGAACATATTCATGGACTGTAGTTATAAGCTGTCTTATCCTTACATTCTGTGTTGCTCTTGTTCTTATTGGTGGAATCCAGAGAATTTCTAAGGTTGCTCAGGTTATTGTTCCTTTCATGGCTGCAACATATTTTTTAGCAGGTATTCTTATTATTTTATTTAATATTACAGATGTTCCTGCTGCCATCCTTACAATTGTGCAGAGTGCATTTGGTCTTAAGGCCGCTGCTGGTGGTGCCCTTGGTGCCATGGTTGTAGCTATGCAGAAGGGTATTGCAAGAGGTATCTTCTCTAATGAGGCCGGTCTTGGTAGTGCACCTATTGCCGCTGCCGCTGCCCGTACCAATGAACCTGTACGTCAGGGTCTTGTATCTATGACAGGTACTTTTATTGATACTATTATCATCTGTTCAATTACAGGTATTGCAATTGTTCTTACAGGAGCTTACGATATGGGACTTGAAGGTGTTGCAGTAACAACTAAAGCATTCCAGTTAGGACTTCCATTCCCTGATGGAGTTGCTTCATTTATTCTTATGTTATGCCTCGTATTCTTTGCATTTACAACTATTCTTGGCTGGGACTACTATTCTGAGCGCTGCCTTGAATACCTTACTAATGGTAAGAAGAAATGTATTAAGGCATACAGATGGGTATATATCCTCTGCGTATTCATCGGTCCTTATATGACAGTATCTGCGGTATGGACAATTGCAGATATATTTAATGGTCTGATGGCTATTCCTAACCTTATTGCACTCGTTGCTTTAAACGGTGTGGTTGCTAAGGAAACTAAAGATTATCTTGACAGAATTAAGAAAAAAGGAATTGATTAATTAAGCATTAACTGCTTATGCGTAAAGATAAGCCCCACTCTGGATTAGTCCGGAATGGGGCTTATCTTACGCATTATCTTCCTCTATCATACATTTTTATAAAGAAATTCAATGTAATAATATAACGCATTTAACCGATATATAATGTAGAAGTAACATTTTGAAATAAGGTCCAAGGAGGGATTATTGCAGCAAATGGAGTTATTAGCAATTCAAAAGTGTACCCAGTCCAAACTATCAGTAATCTCAAAGGGGTAGGACAGGATAATACCAGTGCAGAACACGGTAACAACGGACAGTCTCACAGACAGACAATGACTATTAGAGTTAATCCCGAAACTTATGCTGATGCGCCAGCCGATTGTTATACAGTTACCTATAACCGTAACAGTCAGCTTCAGGCATTTTATTATTGCCCTCGCCATGAGTATACTTACTAATAGTGGATGCAGGAAAACACCTCTTAATCAAAATGTATATTGCTGATTAAGAGGTGTTTTCTTATGCTCTGCGCTTCAGCTTTATATATATGAGTTGCAATATTATTGCACACGCAATGCCAACTGAAACATAAGATATTAAATCCGTATTGACATATGTCGGGTTAAGACTTGCTGTTCTGCCAAGAAATCTGTTACTGAATAACGTTCAAGACTCTGATTTAGTAGCATATATTGGATAAATTCACTATAATGTTGTTAAACATTTCCTATAAGAATATCTATATTTCAAGATTTATAGGCATATTATTATTGATGAAGAAGTGTCTTGTCTGATTTTTTTGTCATGATACCTATAGGTAGTCGTATATTCTGACAGCTTATAGGTATTTTCTATACATTCTTCTCTCGAATCAGACATTATCCTTGCCAGAAAGCTAAAGATTGCCTATAGATAATGTGGTTTTCCATCATTTATAGGCATTTACAATAAAATCTGCGCTATATGAGCAGAAATCCTAATATTTCTGCCTATAAGCAATAGAAATAATATCTTCTTATAGGTTCTGCTCTATATTCTGCGACCATGTTGCTGTCAGATGCAAATGTATTGCCTGGTTGGACGATACACTATTTTGCCCCATCATTTATGTTCATATTTTTTCGTAGTAGATGATAACATTTTTATCCCGCGATATAATATTCTCCGAAACCATGTGATTTTTGTGTAAAGAAAAAAGCACCATGTTTCAGGTGCTAATCTTCATAATGGAACTTGCAGGAATATATTATCAGATTTTGGTTCATGTCCATATTATACGTAAGTTTGTGTTCGTCTGTGATTCTTCTACTGCACATCTTCCTATGCTTTAATGGTTTCTAAAGGAATAATCATAGGTAATAATATATTTTCTTCTAAATCATCAATCCGTATCCATATACTTTAAGATATATCTCACGCCTTCTTTCCACCAACACCATTAATATACATCAACGGTATTCCGAAGAATGCCATTCCTCCCACAATATTACCTATTGTAACAGGAATAAGATTATTAAATATAAAATTCGGTATATTCAATGTACCAAGCTGCTGTGCTGTATAACCATATTGCTCCATAGCATCTTTCACATATAATGGATTAAGTTTTGCTATCATCCCTGCAGGTACATAATACATATTAGCAACACAGTGCTCATAACCGCTTACAACAAAAAGCAGTATTATAAAAAAACAGCATAACAGTTTTCCGGTTACATCCTTTGCACGTGCCGCAAGCATAACTGCTGCGCACACAAGTATATTACATAATATTCCCGATGCAAGCGCTGTTGTAAAATCAAGATTACATTTTCCAAGTGCTACTTTAATTGTATATGCACCAAGTATTCCCGATGAATAATTATACTGCCCACTTACATAATCAATACATGTAAGCATTAACGAGCCAAGAAGATTGCCAAAATATACTACGACAAGCATTCGTATAAGCTTAAGTGCTGTATGTTTCTTCTGTACAGTTGCCATAATTGCCAGACAATCTCCCGTGAAAAGCTCAGCACCTGTCATAACAACCATCATAAGTCCCATTGGGAATACAACTCCTGCAACCAGACGTGCAATTCCTACATTGACGATATCATGTGCTGCCACACTGCTTCCGGATGCGCCAAATGCAATCATCATTCCTGCAAGTATGGCTTTCATAAAAAGCTTGTATGCTGGACAGTCAACCTTCCCAACACAACCTTCCACGTAATTCTCTATCGCTTCTTTCATAGATAACATCTTTAGTTCCTCCCTGATTGTGTATTTTGTTAATTCCAATCACTTTATTTGTGTATACAAAATACATCTTGCATATTATAGCAAGCTGAATATTTATTTACAAGTATCTTATAAAGAACAATTCTACATGCTTCGGCACCCCTTTTGGACTTTCTCTGTGCATCACACCTCTCTAAGGTCCAAATCGTCAGACTGACTCTTCCCTTTTGGACTTCAACACGCCTTCCATCTACTTTAACGTCCAATCCACCACTCCATGGCTACCCCATTACACCTGCACGACAAAAAGCACCTGCCAGAATGCTATTCACAAGCATTCTGGCAGGTGCAAACCCATATATGTATCATAAATTCTACTTTCCAGATGTTGCCTTAAGTCTTGCCATAGCTCTTGCAAGTGCTGCTCTTGAGTGATAATACTCATGGATACTCTGCTTCTGGCGAAGTCTCTCCTCAGCCCTCTGCTTAGCTTCCTCTGCTCTTCTTACATCGATTTCCTCAGGCTTTTCTGCTGTCTCAACAAGAAGAGTTACACGGTTGTTAACGATTTCAACAAATCCCATTCCAACAACAGCATGAATCCACTCGTCGCTGCCCTCTGGCTGGAACTTCATCTGACCTTCATCAATTGCAATAACCATATCTTCATGATGGGCAAGAATTTCCTTCTGTCCATCGAACTCAGGCACAATCAGAGAACGGCATTTGCCAGCGAAAAACACCCGGTTAGCTGATATTACTTTTAAATAAAATGAACTTGTAGCCATTAGTTTTTCCTTTCTGGCAGGATGTTACTGCATCTTCTCAGCCTTTTTAATAACATCATCTATAGTTCCTACATTGAAAAATGCGTTCTCAGGATATTCGTCCATCTCACCATCAATAATTGCCTTGAAACCTCTTATAGTCTCCTTTAATGGAACATATACACCAGGAATACCTGTGAAGTTCTCAGCAACATGGAATGGCTGTGATAAGAATTTCTGAATCTTTCTTGCTCTGAATACTGTAACCTTATCTTCATCTGCAAGCTCTTCCATACCAAGAATAGCAATGATATCCTGTAATTCCTTGTACTTCTGGAGGATTTCCTGAACCTTTCTTGCTACCTCATAATGCTCCTCACCTACAATGTCCGGCTCAAGAATTCTTGATGTAGAATCAAGAGGGTCTACTGCCGGGTAGATACCCTGTTCAACTATCTTTCTTGAAAGAACTGTAGTTGCATCAAGATGTGCAAATGTTGTTGCAGGTGCAGGGTCAGTAAGGTCATCGGCAGGTACATATACTGCCTGTACTGATGTTACAGAACCATTCTTTGTAGAAGCAATTCTCTCCTGTAATTCACCCATCTCAGTTGCAAGTGTTGGCTGATAACCTACGGCTGAAGGCATACGTCCAAGAAGTGCTGAAACCTCTGAACCAGCCTGTGTGAAACGGAATATGTTATCAATGAATAAAAGCACATTCTGATGCTTCTCATCACGGAAATATTCAGCCATTGTAAGTCCTGTCTCAGCAACACGCATACGTGCTCCAGGTGGTTCATTCATCTGACCAAACACCAGGGCAGTTTTTTCAAGAACGCCCGACTCTTTCATTTCTGTCCAGAGGTCGTTACCTTCTCTTGATCTTTCTCCTACACCTGTGAATATTGAATATCCACCATGCTCTGTTGCAATATTGCTGATAAGTTCCTGAATAAGAACTGTCTTACCAACTCCGGCACCACCAAACAGACCAATCTTACCACCCTTTGCATAAGGTGCCAAAAGGTCAATTACCTTGATACCTGTCTCAAGAATCTCTTCTGCAGGATTCTGTTCTTCAAATGTTGGAGGTTCTCTGTGGATTTCCCACTTTTCCTCCGCATCTGGCTGTTCTTTGCCATCAATAGCCTCTCCTAATACATTAAAGAGACGGCCAAGAGTTTTCTCTCCAACAGGAGTCTTAATGCCGCTGCCTGTAGCTGTTACTTCCATGTCTCTGCAAAGACCTTCACTGGAAGCAAGCATAATACAACGGACTGTATCGTTACCGATATGCTGTGCAACTTCCATTACACATTTTTTATCACCATTATTAACTTCAAGTGCGTCCCTGATTGCCGGAAGGTTCTCATCTTCGAACGCTACATCGACAACAGGTCCCATTACCTGTATAATCTTTCCTTTATTACTCATATTATCTCCTATCCGTCGCATTATTTCTTTCGTTTCTTCTTCTGCGACTTCGCACCAGCGATAACCTCAGTTATTTCCTGTGTGATTGCAGCCTGTCTGGCTCTGTTATACTGTATATCAAGGTCGTGCAGCATATCCTTTGCACTCTTTGATGCAGCCTCCATCGCCATCATACGGGCATTCTGTTCGCAGGAGAATGACTCTACCAAAGCTCCGTATACGAAACCAACTATATAATCAGGAACAATTCTGTCCATAACTACCTCTGGGGAAGGTTTTAATGCAAGTTCCTCTCTTTTGAAATCAACCGGTATCTGGATATTGAAATCTGCCTTCTTAAGAGGAAGAAGCTGTTCAATCTGTGTTTCCTCCTGAATAGCATTAATCATACTTGTGTATATGATATACACCTCATCAAGTTCACCTTTTCTGTACAGTTCTATTATTTCTTCTGAAATATTTCTTGCTCTGTTAAGAGTAGGATTCTGAACTGTATAGTGGAACTGCTTCTCAATCTCAATACCGCGCTGTTCAAAATAATGTCGTCCAAGTTCTCCTAATACGAATAATGAATGATTAGGATTCTTTTCAAGCTGCTCCTGCGCAATCTTTAAAACATTATGGTTATATGAACCTGCAAGTCCCTTATCAGCAGTAATAACTATGTAGCCTACCTTTTTATCCGCTGCGTCTTTATCCTCATTTGTCTTAAAATATATACTGCTTATATCAGGTATATGTCTTAAGATTCGGCTCATTTCTGACTGCAGAGTGAAAAAGTATGGTTCCGTGTCTGAAAGCATTTTCTTAGATTTCTTAAGCTTGGAAGAAGAAATCATATACATGGCATTAGTAATCTTTAATGTATCATTGATACTTTTTATTCGATCCTGAATTTCCTTTGTGTTTGCCATATCTATACGCTTACCTTTCTTTTAGCACACATGCATTATGCAAATTCTTTTACTGCTTCCAGAATATTCTTAACCAGCTCATCATTAATCTCTTTCTTATCTTCAATCTGCTTTCCTATTTCAGGATGCTTGAGATCTATGAATTCAAGTAATTCTGTCTGGTGTTTCTTAACTTCCTTAGTAGGTATCTCATCAAATACGCCGTTGTTAGCCATAACAAGTGTCATAACCTGCTCATGCATTGAAAGTGGATGGCAGAGTGGCTGCTTTAAAAGCTCCATAAGGGCTTTTCCGTGCTGTAACTGTGCCTTAGTCGCATCATCAAGATCTGATGCAAACTGTGTAAATACTTCCATCTCTCTGTACTGTGCAAGGTCAATTCTTATGCTTCCTGATGCCTTCTTCATTGCCTTAGTCTGGGCTGCACCACCAACTCGTGAAACCGAAAGACCTACATTAACGGCTGGTCTCATACCTGAATTAAACAGGTTAGTTTCAAGGAATATCTGACCATCTGTGATAGAGATAACATTTGTTGGAATATATGCTGATACATCACCAGCCTGTGTCTCTATTATAGGAAGTGCTGTTATTGAGCCTCCACCTAACGCATCACTTAAACGGCTTGATCTTTCAAGAAGTCTTGAATGAAGATAGAATACATCTCCAGGATAAGCCTCTCGTCCAGGTGATCTTTCAAGCAGAAGGGAAAGTGCTCTATACGCTACCGCATGTTTGCTCAAATCATCATATACAATAAGAACATCTTTTCCCTGATGCATGAAATGCTCTGCCATTGCAGTACCTGCATATGGAGCTATATACTGAAGTGATGCAGGATCACTCGCTGTTGAAGATACAACAATTGAATAATCCATTGCACCATGCTTAGTAAGTGTTGATACAACCTTGGCAACTGTAGATGCCTTCTGTCCGATTGCAACATACACACAGATAACACCTTTACCTTTCTGGTTAATAATTGTATCTGTGGCAATTGATGTCTTACCAGTCTGACGGTCACCAATGATAAGTTCTCGCTGTCCACGGCCAATTGGGAACATTGAATCAATTGAAAGTATTCCTGTTTCCATTGGTGTGCTTACAGACTTACGGTCTACGATACCAGGAGCATCTTCCTCAATTGGTCTGTAATCTTCTTCTTTAATATCGCCTTTTCCATCAATAGGCTCGCCAAGTGCATTGATTACTCTTCCTACAAATGCGCTGCCTACCGGAATTCCGGCTTTTTTCTTGGTTCTTACAACCTTAGTTCCTTCTTTGATTCCTGTATCCCTGCCGAACAAGATAACACCTATCTCATTCTCACGGATATCCTGAACCATTCCTTTTACTCCATTATCAAATACTACGATTTCACCATACATTGCATGGTCAATACCGTATACAGTAGCAATTCCATCACCGACCCATATTACATTACCGGTCTCACGGCTTGCTTCATCCCAATTGAAATTCTCAATCTCACTCTGGATAATGGAGATAATATCTGTTGCACTAATTGCGCCCACAGGGGTCACCTCCCAGTTAATTTTCTTTCAAGCTGACAAAAACGTCCTTCAAAACTTCTGTCGTATTCCTTGTGATGTGCTCTTATAACATATCCGCCTAAGAGATCCGCATCAACTGTCTTTGTCAGTTCAATTGTATAATCCGGATATCTGCTCTTTAAGAAATCCTGTGCCTGCTTTGCATTATCATCTTCATCACTGCTGTCTGCACTTATAAGCTCTGCTTTTAAAATGTGGTTTGCTTCATCATCAATTCTGTAATATGAATCAAATATGTCTCTCATCTCATCACAATAACCAAGCTTGCACATTTCTTTAATGAAATTCTTCATAAGTTCCTTGGTATCATCAAGTGCAAATACTTTATCAATGATGTCGTATTTCTTTGCAAGAGGTATTTCAGGATTCGTGAGAATTTTCTGAAGTTCTGAAGTTTTGCTGTATAACTCATCAGCCCTTCTTACATCCTCTCTGCTCACAGACAACCGGTGTAAAACTATTGCATTATTTACTGCTGCCTGCGTCATGAGCATCACCTGTCTTTACGATTTTTCTTGCAGCTATGAGAGCGAGTCTTGCAATATCTGCCTGTGCAGCTTCCGTTGCTTTCTCTTTCTCTGTAGCTATATCAGCCTTTGCCTTTTCAAGCATTACTTCTGTTTCTTTTCTGGTCTTTTCCAAAGCTGCCTCATGCTCTTCCTGTGCTCTGTTTCTAGCATTTACAATAATCTCATCAGCTTCAGCCTTCGCACTTTCAATCTTTTCGTCATATGAAGCCTTTAATGCATCTGCTTCTTCCTGACTCTTCTTAGCACCATCAAACTGCTGCTTAATCATATCTTCTCTTGCATTGATTACTTTCATAACAGGCTTAAACAGGAACTTCTTAAACACCAGATATAAGACGAGCAGATTGACTACTGTCCATAATATATTCCATGGATCTATACTTAACACTAGCTTCGCCTTCCTTTCTATCTTGTCTTAGTTATCTTTCCCATAAATGTTATTAGCCTAAGAAAAGGATTATAAGAAGGGCGATAACGAAACCATAAATAGCTGTTGCCTCTGCAAGGGCACAACCTAAAAGAAGTGACTTACTAATCTTGCTTTCTGCCTCTGGCTGTCTTGCGATAGCGTCTACTGCACTGCTTGTTGCCTTACCGATACCAAGACCAGCACCGATACCTGTTAATACTGCTATACCTGCTCCGATTGCTACTAAAATTGTTGACATAATAATAATCTCCTTTTTAAAACATTTATTCTTGTTACATATACTCTTACTCTGTAGCCTCTTTTATAAAAAGACCAGTTAAGAATACGAAAACATACGCCTGTATCAGTCCATCGAATATATCGAAGTAACAACTGAATACTGCCGGTAAAACTGCCGGAACTACCATCTTTAATAATTCCATGATTACAAATGAACCTAAAACATTACCGAATAATCGCATGCAAAGTGATAAGGGCTTGATAAATACTTCCAGAATATTAATAGGAAGTATTATAGGCATTGGTTCTGCAAAACTCTTAAGCCAGCCTTTAGTTCCTCTGGCTCTGATTCCTGCGACCTCAATAAGCACAATACTCATCAATGCCAGTGTTGCTGTAACATTCATATCCTTAGTTGGTGGCTTGAAACCAAGCAGTCCTATCAGGTTCGCAATTCCTATGTAAATAGCAATTGCTGACAGATATGGAATGTATGCCTTTCCTTTTTCTCCTACTGTCTCAGTGAAGAAATCATTGAGTCCCTTTATTGCTGTTTCTACAACTACCTGTCTGCGACTGGGGTTTTCCACACTTAGATTTCGGCTTAGCAGAATACACAACAGGAACACAACAGCCATGATAATCCATGTAACAACAACGGATTCATATACTGGGATTCCACCAAACAAAGGTATAGTGAACACTGTCTCGCAATTAAGTTCTTCCATAAGCCCTTCTACCAAAGCATCCATCTGCACGACCTCCTTTCTAAATATGAAATATATTTCTTTTCTGTTCACGGATTTTATTCCACAAAAAAAATAATGTCAAGCCTAGATTCTGCCTAGGTTTGACACTATTTTCTCCTTTAATAATCGTACATTTTTAACAAAAAATTGTTTATGACCAGCGTTCATTTTTGTTATTTTTTACATTGAATTCTGGCAAACTTTATTTTTATTTAATAATTTCATTAAAATTTGTCAAAAATGTATCAATAAAACCTGTTAATTTTTCTACAAATTTGTCATTTAATTAAGATATAACCGGTTATTCATTAATTATATTAATCTCTATAAAGCCTTTAAAACACTTGTATTCTCTATAACAAAGTTCCTGAATGCCTCTACAACAGGAGACATGTATGTACTATTATCATTAACCATATAGAAGCTTCTTTCATATTCCGGTGACTCGATTTCAAATATTTCTACAGACATTTTTTCCAATATATCCATATATGGAACTACCGCTATTCCAAATCCATTAGCAACCAACCCGGCAATAACCTGATCCTCCTCAGTTTCATATGCAATCTTTACTGTTGTGTCCGATTTTTTCAACATTTCATCAAATATGCTTCTTATTCCAGAGTTCTTGTCAAAACATACATATGGATAGTCTGCTGTCTCTGCAAGATTAATGCTCCTTTTCCTTTTCTTAGCCAGCGGATGTCCTTTGGGAGTAATAAGCACCAGTCTCTGCTTCATAACGGGCTCAGCCGTAAAATGATATTCTTCTGATGGCTTGGAACAGAACAACAAATCATACTTCCCAAGCTGCATATCGTCAAGCAGCCTGCCCGTAACATCTGTGTGAAACGTAAAATCTATATCAAGCTTCGGATTCTTCTTTATAAATGCTGCCGCCATCCGAGGGACATAGCTTATTCCCAATGGTCTTACAAGTCCTAATCTTATCGTTCCATTTCCCATTGCACTTCTTTTAATAGAAGCGATTCCATCATCTAACACATCAAGAGTCTTTTCTGCATAAGAAAGAAACTCCTCTCCGAATTGAGTCAGAGTTATCTTATGTCCGTTTTTTTCAAAGAGTTTAACACCAAGTTCCTTTTCCATCTGTGAAATTGCATGACTAAGACTCGGCTGTGTAATGCATAATTCCTCTGCCGCCTTCGTGTACTGGCGTATTCTTGCAAGTGTAACGAAATATCTCAGATTATATATATTCATAGACAGCCTCCTAAGCACATTTATTATCTTAATTATAAACAGTTCTATAGACAAAATCTATAATTTCATTAAAATTATTCATTTGTTATTAATTAATAATGAAACTACACTTAGAGACTGTGATTATGTTCTTTATTAAAAAGGAAAGGGGATTCATTATGAGTTCAATTGATAGTGCAATAGATTTAAATGCTGGTTCTGTTTCTGAAAATGTTAAGACTACGCTTAGAGGTGAGCTTGTTCTTGCCTTTGCTGTTATAATCAACAGCCTTGGAGTTGTGCTTATGCTTTACTCAGGAACTGGAATATCTGCAATCTCAAGCGTTCCATATGCTTTTTCCGAAGTCTTCCCTAAGATTACTCTTGGTACATTTACATATATGTTCCAGGGACTTCTTGTACTCAGCCTTATGATTCTGCGAAAGAAGTTCGTACCATCATATCTGTTTTCATTCGTTGTCGGATTCATATTTGGTGAATGCATCGACATGCACAATATGTGGGTTCTAATGCTCCCAACTGCAATCGGATTCAGAATTGTGTACTTTATTATAAGCTACTGCCTGATAAGTCTCGGCATAGCTCTTTCTAACAGATGTAAGCTTCCAATCATCCCTACCGATCTGTTCCCTCGTGAACTTGCTGACATTACTAGCGTTGCATATTCACGCATCAAAATTTCTTTCGATGTTATATGCCTTGCCGTAACTGCATGTCTTACCGGTCTGATATTAGGTCATGTTAAGGGTCTTGGCATCGGTACTGTTGTTGCTGCATTTACAATGGGAAAAGCCATCGGCCTTGTCGGCAGATGGCTTGATAAGAAGTTTGATTTTGTTTCATTTATGAAGAAATAAATATCTCACATATTGTCTAATCTATCTTTAATTACATTAATATCATAATCTGGGGCAGATGAGACTACTGCATCGTATATTGGCTTTATATCTGCCTCTTCTTCCTCTAGTTCTGAGGCTATTGTCTCCAGAGTTTTTGACTTCTTTACTTTCTTTATGACCTGATTAATTACTATAGATTTAACTTCTTCTCTCATTTCTGACTTAATTTCTTCTCTGACTTCCGATTTAACTTCTTCTCTGACTTCCGATTTAACTTCTTCCATGACCTCCGCTTTAACAACTTCTTTTAATTCTTCTTTAGCCATTTCCTTTGCTTCTTCAAATAATGTCCTTCTGACATCTTCCTCATCATAATCATATATACTCACTTCGACGACCTCCTCCCTGTGCTGTTCAAAGAAATCGACAAGTATATCCTCATCTATACATTCGTCCATCGCCTCTGTTACCGCAATCCTGACATCGTCCCCTTCAACACCCATCTTGAATCTGACCTTATTAACAAATGTCATGTAATCACGCAGCGTTTTGCACTTATTAAGGATATGTACATCTTTATTAATGTTGATAACACGCACCTTAAGCTCCAGCTCTGGATTGTCTGTCGGAATCTCATACATATCTGACAGCCTGATTTCCTCCTCATCTTCAATCCATTTTTCCAAGCCATTGTAAAATGTCACAAAATGCGGAACAGGAATCTTAATCATACTTCTTCTGTGAAGCATGGAATTACTGAACAACTCTCTGAACACATCTGATACATAGTGCAAAAATCTTAACGGCATATTAGGATTCTTGCTAGACTGCTGCTCAAACATATACAGGCTCATACATAGTAAAAATGAAGCATCGTTCTTATACTTCATGTACGAACCTCCATTTAATGTTGTAACCTGCAAATCATCAACATTCGTGTAAGCTGAATTGTTAAGTGCATTATACAGTTCTAAAAGATTCTTCTTATCTCTGTATAACATACAGAATACATTGTCCTTAAATTTAGATGTTACATTGTCTTTCTTCTCTGCCATAGATATCCTCCTCGTCTCTTTCACAGGCAGATATCCACGCACATATACTAATATTATCTTTATCTATATAAATATATTAGCATTTACGGATACCTAAAACAAGCCTGCATTATTCAATTATGTGTTAATGGGTTATTGCTGAATGACTGTCTATAAATTTTTATAAAAACAAACTTTCATAAACGAACTTTCATAGATATATGTTAATCTATGAATATCCAGCTTTGATAAGCAACTGGTGTTGATTATTGAAGCAATCAACACCAAGTTACTTTAGAAAAGATTTTATTCTTTAAATATATTAATATCATATATAATTGTATATGTCAATATATATTATCTAAACATTAGAAATACCTCATTTTTATTAAAAAAGGTACAACATTCATCATGTGAATATTATACCTATAATTAATAAATATTATCTATACGCTCTCTCGTATATACCCGCAATCTCTTCATCCGTAGTTTCCTGAGGGTCTCTTACGAACAATCTCATCATTGTTGCCCTTGCGTTCCTGGCAAGTGTCATCGCTTCTTCCTTCTTTATTCCATAATCAGACATCTTAAGGTCATCAACTCCACATGCCTTCTGTAATTCAAGAAGTGCTGTTATGAAATCTTCCGGCTTAGATGCATCTTCCATTCCAAGAAAATGTGCCATATCAACGAATCGTTTATCACATACATGCTTATTAATCCAGAATGTGAAGTACTCCTTAGACAGCATGATAAGTCCTGCTCCATGAGGAAGCTCCGGATGATATGCACTCATTGCATGCTCCATAGAATGTTCTGATATACATGATGTTACAACCATTGAATAGCCAGACATTGTATTAGCGTATGCAACATGTTCTCTTGCCTCAATATCATTGCCATCCTTAACTGCTCTTGCAAGATAATGTCCGATATTTTCAATCGCGGCACGCTGAATCATATCTCCCATAATATTATGTTTGTTGCTTATATACCCTTCCAATGAATGGAAAAGTGCATCAAACCCCTGATATGCAGTGAATTTCGGTGGAACTGTTTTCATAAGCTCAGGGTCAACAATTGCATACTTTGCAAACATCCCCGCCATTCCACCAATACCAATCTTTTCATTAGTATCAGGATTAGAAATTACTCCGATAGTATCAACCTCTGAGCCTGTTCCTGCTGATGTAGTAATTGCAATCCATGGAAGCATCTCATTCGGAGGTGTCATCTTTCCACCTGATGGACTATTAGCATAATCCCACAGATTATCTGATGGCTGTGGAATGAACATTGCCATATTCTTAGCCGCGTCCATAACTGAACCGCCACCTAAAGCAACAACAAAGTCAACTCCATTCTCGCGACCAATTCTTGCGCCTTCTTCAACTGCTGACTTCAGCGGATTAGCTCCTATCCCGTTATAAAGCACATATGAAACATCAGCTTGTTTAAGTTCATCTATTGTTCTGTCAAGTGAACCATTCATCCTTGCAGACTTACCATTGCTTATAACAAGAAGTGCTTTCTTTCCTGGCATCTTAAGAGTATGCAGCTTAGAAAGACTTCCGCATCCAAATACGACATCTACTGGTGAAAAAAACTGATATTCATTCATGATTACTCCTCTCTGAAATTAATACTGCCATCTGCAGCATTCATTCCATCAACAATAGCCAGAGATTCAAGCTGGTATCCAAGGTTACGGATAATCTGTCCTCCTGTCTGGAAGCCCTTCTCAACTGCAATTCCAATACCTTCAACAGTTCCGCCTGCCTGATTGACAATAGAGATAAGTCCCTGAAGTGCACAGCCATTGGCAAGAAAATCGTCAATAATAAGTACATGATCCTCTGGACCTACAAACTTTTTAGATATAAGAACCTGATTCTTGCACTTATGTGTAAATGATTCAACCTCCGCAGAATACACATCTCCGTCAATATTGACACTCTGTGACTTCTTTGCAAATACAACCGGTACATCAAAACATTCTGCAACTATACATGCAATACCAATTCCTGAAGCCTCAATTGTTATAATCTTATTAATATTCTTTCCTGCAAATCTTCTCTTAAATTCTTCACCCATCTGCTTGAAAAGTCTGACATCCATCTGATGATTAAGAAAACTGTCTACTTTAAGAATGTTGCCTTCTTTGACAACTCCGTCCTTCATAATTCTTTCTTCAAGAAAATTCATAGTAATGATTCCTTTCGTAAGTAAATTATCTGTCATATTATAAGAAATTATTCTAACATTACAAGGCTCTATGGTCAATCAGTTTTAATTATCTTTTACACCTGCCATTGCAATCTGGTCAGGAGTTATAGGAAGCTCGTAAAATCTCTTTCCTGCCGCATGGCTTAATGCATCTGTAATTGCAGGAAGCGGTGTATTAATTACAACCTCTCCGATTGATTTCGCACCAAAAGGACCTGCATTCTCGTAACTGCTCTCAAACTCAACATTAATATGTCCGATATCCATTCTTGACGGAATCTTATACTGTAAAAATGAGTTCTCATACAGCTTGCCTTTATCTGAATATGTGATATTCTCTGACATTGTCATTCCGATTCCCTGTAAGATACCTCCCTCTGCCTGTACTCTTGCAAGGTTAGGATTAACAGGTGTTCCACAATCAACACATGCGTCATACTCAACAACACGGCTCTCTCCTGTGAGAAGGTCAACCTCGACCTCAGCTGCTCCAACCATGAATGGTGGTGGTGAAATAGGAGATGTATGTGTATTGGTAACTGAAAGTGCTATATCATTACCACACATGGATGCTGTTGATATATCGGCCAGAGTTACACATTTATCCTTATTCTCACCTGATTCACATATTACTTTCTTTCCGTCAAATGTGACATCACATTTCTCGCATCCCAACATTTTAGCACCCAGCTTTTCGATTCTGTCTCTAAGCTCTAATGCACATTTTTCAACAGCCTTACCAGTTACATATGTTGTACTTGATGCGTAAGAACCGGAATCATAAGGTGATATGTCAGTATCTGCACCAAATACACTTATATCGTCTGTGCTGCATTCAAGAACCTCTGCTGCAATCTGTGCAAGTATTGTATCACAGCCTGTTCCCATATCAGCAGCTCCGATGTTCATAGTATATACGCCTTCATCATTAAGCTTTAGTGTCGCACTGCCCACATCAACTCCTGATATACCTGAGCCCTGCATTGCCATGCCCATTCCGACAAAACGTGCCTTAGTATCAGAAATCTTTCTCATAGGATATTTCTCATCCCATTTAATCATCTCTTTGACCTTTACAAGACATCTGTCAAGTGCACAGCTTGTATTAACCTGTCCATAGTAAGCAGGCATTACATCGCCCTCTTTTACTATGTTCTTAAATCTGATTTCAAACGGGTCCATATGAAGTCTGTCTGCCAGTTCATTTACAGCCGACTCAACTGCAAAAAGTCCCTGTGTCGCACCATAACCTCTGTAAGCACCCGCTGACATTATATTAGTATATACAACATCACTTACAAAACGGAACGCCTCTGCCTTTCCATATAATGGAATTGACTTGTGTCCAGAAAGGCCTACTGTTGTAGGACCATGCTCGCCATATGCGCCTGTATTAGATAATGTGTATAAATCAATTCCTTTTACAATACCATCCTTAGTTGCACCAAGTCTTACATGCATCTGCATCTCATGTCTTGGTGATGAAGCTGACTGTGTTTCTTCCCTTGAAAATATAATCTTAGACGGTTTCTTGGTCTTCCATGTAACAAATGCAGGATATATCTCTGACACAGATGTCTGCTTTGCTCCAAATCCGCCTCCGATTCTTGGCTTGGTAACTCTTATCTTAGATGGCGATATTCCAAGTGCATGTGAGATAATTCTCCTGCAATGGAATACTATCTGTGTAGAACTTACGACATGAAGTCTTCCATAAGTATCTATTGTACAGAAAGTTCTGAAAGTCTCCATCATGCTCTGCTGGCATGCCTTAGTATGATATGTCCTGTCAATCACAATATCACACTCGTCCAGCACCTTATCGATATCTCCGTTGCTGCTCTCATCATGTGCACAAAGATTCCTTTTATTATCAGCTCCAACCGGACATAGTGCCTCCCAGTTATCCTCAGGGTGTACAAGAATCTCATTATCCTTTGCCTTAGTGAAATCAAGCAATGGTTCAAGTACTTCATATTCTGTCTTAATAAGCTTCATTGCCTTATCAACACAGCGTTCATCGGCACCTGCAACAATGGCAACAGGATCACCTATGAATCTTACATGCTTATCAAGAATAAGCCTGTCATAAGGACTTGGCTCAGGATAAGTCTGACCTGCACATGTGAATCTTTTCATATTCTGGTCAACATCTTTATATGTAAATATTGCCTCAATTCCCGGCACCTTCATCGCAATATCCGTATTAATATTCTTTACAAATGCGTTGGCATATGGTGAGCGCAGAAGCTTTACAACAAGGCAGTCCTTAGGTGCAATATCCTCTGTATACACCGGCTTTCCAAGAAGCAGTTCCATCGCATCTTTTTTTCTGACAGCTTTATTAACCGACTTCATCTATTCAGCCTCCTTCGCTTTCTTTGCTTCAAGGAAATTCATAATTCCCCTTAACTGTCCCTCATAACCTGAACATCTGCACAGATTTCCTGAAAGGAACTCCTTTATCTCCTCTTCATCAGGATAAGGATTCTCTCTGAAAAGCGCCAATGCATTCATAACAAATCCCGGATTACAGAATCCGCACTGCTCTGCTCCCTGGTCTGCTATAAATGTGACAAATTCAGATGCCTCCTCCTGTAATCCTTCAAGTGTTGTTACACTGCATTTGTCTGCTCTTGCTGCAAGAACTGAACATGAAAGGACAGGCTTATCATTAAGAAATACTGTACATAAACCACAGTTAGATGTTTCACAGCCACATTTTACACTGTAACAGCCATGCTCTCTCACGAATTCATAGAGTGTCATATCTGCCGTAATATCTGCTTTGACAGATTTCCCATTCAACTTAATATCAACTAACATATATTCTCCAATCCGTAATCACCAATTAATCTCTGTTAATATTCTGAAGTGCCCTGCCTGCAAGAACGCCTGCAAGATGGCTTCTATACTCAGCACTTCCTCTCATATTGCCCGCTGTAGGCACATTTGTCTTAACAAATGTACTGAATTCTTCTACCGACTTCTCATTAATACCGCCTGCAAGTATTCCTTCTGTATCTTTAACAACAATTGCTCTTCCCGGTCTTGCACCTATGCAGATATTGCAGACTCCAGTATCTTTAAACCTTACTCCTGCACATGTAAGCACCGGCAGATCTGTTTCTGTTATTCTCACAGCTTCGTAAAACATATTCACTGGTCTTTTCTTAACAATAATATTAACAACAATGTCCCTGTCATAATTACGGTCAGCATACTCAGTTAATGGAACAACGCCTCCCTTGTATAATTCCACATAAGAATCCAGTCCAATTAAAAGCGTAAGCACATCAGAAAATCCATATCTTCCATATATGCTTCCACCAACAGTTGCAAGATTTCTGAACTGCACACCTACAATATGCCTTAAAGCCTCCTTGGCACAGCCATCTGTATATTCATTAAAACCCTCATGAGCTTCTAACTGTCTTAAAGTAGTCATACAGCCAATCTTAAATTCTTCATCTGATTCTTCAATCTTATCAAGTCCAAGCCCTGACATATCAATAGCCGTATTCATTCTGTTGTCGCCCATACGCATCCACATCATGCCGCCGACAATGCGGTTAGCTTTCTTCTGATTAAGCTCATAGGCTTCTTCAAGGCTTTCTACTTTCTTATAATTCTGTATAGTAAGCATAAAAACTCCAATCTGTTTATTAGTGAGAGAAAGACGGACGGTTGTGGCGGGCGCAGCCCCGTTACCTGCAGGTGATGGCTCTCATGGCAGCTTAGCTTAGCGGGAGTAGCTGCCGCCATCTGCAAAGTCTATTAGTATGCAGAAAATCAAACGCGCTGCGCTTGAACGAGATTTTCTGCACACACCTTTAAGCATATGGCGGCATAACTCCCACACAGCACGCTGCAAATCGAGCCCTCGCCTGCAGTCATCGGGCCTGTGCCCGCCACAACCTGTCTGTCATCCTTCACTACTAAATTCTTTACTCACCAAGAAATCGATAAATAATCTCATTCTCTTTCCTTATATAAATATAACGGCTTGTAAAACCCTTGTCAATCTGATAAAATCCATTTGCTAATATAATTTATGAGAATTGTTTTATGAGATATTTAGAACAACAGCTACAAAAAATTGTTAAATCCAACGCAGGACGCTTTGGAGCCGCCGGTACTTGGTAAGTGGGAATAGTTGGCACGAAGTGACAACAAATTCCCGCGAACCTAGTACCGCTGCGAGCGACAAGCAGCGAAAGCGTGTCCTGCGTTGGATTTAACAATTTTTTGAGGCGTCCGTTCTAATACATCTCCACAAACCAATTCGCAGAAAGGATTTTAACATGAAGAATTTTAAAAGATTTACCGCCCTCTTTTTAGCAATGCTCATGCTTTTTTCATTATCAGCATGCGGCAATTCTACAACTTCAGATAAGGGCACAGAAGAAGCAACTACTTCAGCATTTGACATAATGTCACAGTTTAATGAGATTGGCGTAAGCTATCCTCTTACTGTTACCGACCAGGCTGGAAGAACCGTAACATTTGAAAAGGCTCCGGAAAAGATTGCATCATCTTACTACATTTCAACAAGCCTTCTTCTTGCACTTGGATTACAGGATAAACTCGTTGGAATTGAAGCCAAGGCTAACACAAGAAATATTTACAAGCTTGCAGCTCCAGCAATCGTGAGCCTTCCTAACATGGGAACAGCCAAGGAATTCAACACAGAAGCATGTGTAGCTGCTGCACCTGATGTTGTATTTCTTCCAATGAAATTAAAGAAAACAGCTGATACTCTTGAAAGTCTTGGAATCAAGGCTGTTGTTGTGAATCCAGAAGACCAGTCACTTTTAGAGGAATGTATAACTCTTGTTGGAAAGATTACTAACAATGTCGGTCGTGCTGAAGCACTTAATAATTCAATTAAGACATTTTTAGCTGATAACAAGACTAATGTTTCTGGCGAAAATACACCATCTGTATACCTTGCAGGTAACAGCTCTGTTCTCTCAACTGCCGGAAGCAAGATGTATCAGAATACTCTGCTTACTAACGCAGGTGGTAAAAATGTTGCTTCTGAACTTACAGATACCTACTGGGCAAATGTTTCTTACGAGCAGATTCTTGCATGGAACCCTGATTACATCGTTATCGCTGCTGATGCAACATATACAGTCGAAGATATCTTAAATGATGCTAATCTTGCCGGCTGCAATGCTGTTAAGAACAAAAATGTAGTAAAGCTTCCTAATGATATTGAAGCATGGGATTCTCCAGTTCCTGGAAGCTTCCTTGGAAGTATATACATTGCTTCTGTTCTTCACCCGGAAAAGGTAACTAAAGATTTCTATGAGACTTGTGTAACTAAATTCTATGAAAGCTTTTATGGATTTACACCTGCAAAATAATTAAGGATGATTTATGTTCAAGAATATTAATAATTACCGGAACAAAATTATACTATTATCTGTCATGTGGGCACTGCTTCTTATAGCAGTGTTTACATGGTCAGTTCTTACCGGACAGTATCCACTCACATTAAAAGGACTGCTGTCAGGGGACACTATGTCAATTATGGTCTTTAAAAGACTAAGACTTCCACGCGCCATTATGGGTATTATCGGAGGCTTTGGCCTTTCAATATCTGGTTATGTATATCAGATGATATTTAAAAATCCACTGGCATCACCTGATGTTGTCGGTGTTTCTTCCGGTGCAAGTGCCGGCGCAGCTTTTGCTATAGTTGCGGTTTCGTCTTTAACCCCTGTTGTATCAATATCCGCATTTGCCGGAGGAATAATTGCCCTTATAATCACATTACTTGTGGCTTATCTTGTTCCCAGCAGAAACAGTTACACAATTGTACTTGCTGGCATTGCCATTCATTCTGTAGCACAGACAATTCTTATGTTTCTCAAACTTGCTGCAGATCCTGAAAAACAGCTTGCTTCTATTGAATACTGGATCATGGGAAGCCTTAACGGTGTTTCAAAGGACAGCCTTGCTATTCCTTTCTTTGTAACATGTGCAGGCTTTATAATCATGACTTTATTATACAGACAGATTCTCATTCTCTCGATAAATGAGGATGAAGCTGCCGCTCTTGGTGTCAACGTCACAGTTCTGCGTTTTATCATATTAATGATTGCAACATTAATCGTATCATCAATTATATGTGTAACAGGACTTATCAGCTTTATTGGACTTATTGCACCTCACATTGCCAGATTACTTACAAGACGCAATGACAGATTCACATACATATCAAGCGGACTGGCTGGTGCCATCATCATGACACTTGCTGATATATTTGCAAGAAGTGTATCCTCTTCAGAACTTCCTGTAAGCATATTTACATCACTCCTTGGTGCGCCGCTGCTTATAATCCTGCTTATCAAAGCTAATAAAAAGGAGGTTGTATGATGTCCGATTTATTCAATCCCGAATTATATGTTTCAGATGTATCAGTATATTATGGAAGCAAATGTGCTGTCCAGAATGTAAGCTTTAACATTCAGCCTGGACAACTTACAGCAATTATCGGTAATAACGGCTGCGGGAAAACCTCTCTTATAAGAGCTGTTATGAATTTTGTTAAACATAGCGGAAAGTGCATGCTTGGTGAGCTTCAGCTTGAAAGTATGTCTGTCAGGAAAAGAGCCGGCATGATAAGCTACATTCCACAAAGAACCGGAATAAGCGTAAGTATGACTGTAAGAGAAGTGTGTCTGCTTGGCTTTAATCCACAGCTTCACATGCTTGAATCATACAATTCCAACATGAGACATCGTGCTGATAAGGCTATCGATTCTGTTGGCCTTGCCGGATTATATGATACAGACTTTCTCACATTAAGCGAAGGCCAGAAGCAGTTATGCATACTTGCACGCACACTTATAGAAGATTCGGCGCTTCTGCTTCTTGATGAGCCTGACAGTGCGCTTGATTTTTCTAACCGCCATATGCTTATGAAACACATCCGGAATATTATTTCTGATAACAAATGTGCCCTCATGTGTATACACAGTCCGGAACTGGCACTTGAGTACTGCGACAGGATTCTTCTTATGAAAGATGGAAAAATTGTTTCAGATATTGATGTACATGCAGCCAGTCTTTCAGAAATCAATGAGAAAATGTCTCTTATATATGATAATATCAATGTTACTGAATGCACTGATACCAAGGGAAATGTACACAGAATAGTTCTTGCTTTGTAATAGGGGGATTTATGAATAATTGTTATTTGGACGCAGAAGCCGTAATTACATTTTTCAGGATGACCGGCAGAAAACACATTTTTATAACAGGCAGCCGCGGCAGTGGAAAATCTCATCTTGTTAATAATATGTTAAAACATATGTCCGATTCTTTCAATCTGTTACAGAGTCATAGAACGGATACGCCACAGGTTGTCATTAAATCTAACCTTGTTGCTGACAATAAAGAATTCGTGATTGGCCTACCCCGGACATCCGGAATTAATCCTGCATCTAAAGGCAATAATATGACAATTAATGAAAGTGGTTTTATTAATTGCGCAATTCCTGCTATTGATACACATCTTGATACAACTCCTGAAAAGTTATTCGTTATTGATGAGCTTGGTTATCTTGAAAGCTCTTGTATTTCATTTCAGAAGGCTGTTGAAAAACTGCTTGATAATTCACATGTTTTAGCTGTAATAAGAAAACAATCCACAGAATTTTTAAACAGAATCTGTAACAGGAGGGATGTTCTTGTTATTGATATTGACAAAACATTTGAAACGCTTTCTTGCATTATTATGGCTTCCGGTATGTCAAAACGATTCGGCTCTAATAAACTGATAGCAGACTTTAACGGGCGCTCTCTTTTTGAAAATGCAGTATCTATAAGCCATTTTGCCGGCTTTGGTGAGACACTTGCAGTAACAAGACATGATGAAGTTGTCCATATATGTGAAGATAAAAATATACATTTTCTCCGACACGACATGCCCTACAGAAATGAAATGATCCGGCTTGGAGTTACCAGAATTCTATCAGATAACGCTTCTTCAGGTAATCTGCAGCCTCAGGGAATCCTTTTTCTGCCATCAGACCAGCCGCTTATTACAAGGACAAGCCTGCAGCTTCTGTGTCTTACATTTCTTTATTATGATGATAAGATATGCAGACTTTCCTACAATGAAAATGCTGGTTCTCCATGTATATTTCCTGCAAAATATTACGATGAGCTTCTAAACCTTCCTGAGAAAAAAGGCGGCGGGTTCTTAACAAAAAAATATCCCGCACAGGTTGTATTAGTTCCTGTACGGGATGAATATGAACTATATGATATCGATACTCCAGACGATATTACTCGTCTTTTGAAGTTTCTTCATTAGCCGGTTTGCTCTTAGGAAGTATCACATTAAGTAATATTGCCACAAATGCTGCAGGTACAATACCTGACTCACCAAACATAAGCTGTACTGCCTGTGGTGTATGTTCAAGAATTGCAGGGCTTACACCCATTCCGTAACCTACACCAAGTGCAACTGAAACAATTGAAAGTCTTCTTGCATCAAGCGGCTCTTTAGTAATAAGCTGGATACCACTTACTATGATTGATGAGAACATCATAACTGCTGCACCACCAAGTACTGACTGTGGCATGATTGATATAAGTGCTCCAAGCTTAGGTATAAGTCCGCATAATATAAGAAATACCGCACCTGATGCAAGTGCAACTCTGTTGACAACCTTAGTCATTGCAACAAGTCCTACATTCTGGCTGAATGATGTATTAGGAAGCACACCAAACATTGCTGCAAGTGTTGAACCAAGACCATCACACATTACGCCTCCAGAAAGCTCCTTATCTGTTGCCTCTCTTCCCATTCCACCTTCCATAACGCCTGAAATATCACCAACAGTCTCTACTGCTGTTACAACAAACATTACAAGTACAGGAAGTATTGCTCTTAAATCAAACACAGGCTTAACTGGCATAAACTTTGGAATTGCAATCCATTTAGCCTCTGCTACCTTGTTCCAGTTAAGTACCCATGATTTAGTATACTCAACTCCATCAGCTGTAACTGCTGTATGTGGAAGAACCAGTCCCATAATAATTGCTACAATATAACCCACAATAATTCCAACAAGAATTGCAGATGAACTAAGATATCCCTTAGTCCAGTGCTTAACAAATAATATAACTACAAGCACAACAAATGCCAGGAAAAGATTTTCCAATGAACCAAAATCCTTAGCAGAGCTTCCACCACCAAATGAATTGATACCTACTGAGATAAGAGACAATCCTATGGAAAGAACTACTGTTCCTGTTACTACTGATGGGAAGAATTTTCTTAATGGTTTAATAAATGCTCCAAGTACAGTCTCAAAAAGACCACCTATAATAGATGCTCCCATAATTGCACCATAAGCTAATATTCCGCCACCCATAATCTTGGTAACACTGCTGAATACTCCGATAAATCCAGAGCTTGTACCCATAATAATAGGTACCTTGCCACCAACAGGTCCGATTGAAAACAACTGAATAAGTGTTACAATACCTGCAATAATCATTGCGTTCTGTAAAAGTGCAACCTGGATAGATGCATATTCACTTCCTGCCCCAATTCCACATGCACCTGTAATAATAAGCAGCGGTGTAAGATTACCTACAAACATTGCCATTACATGCTGAAGTCCAAGCGGTATTGCCTGTTTTAGCGGAAGCTTTCCATTAAAGTCATATGCTTCCGGCATAAGCGCTTTTATTTTTTTCATAAGTCCTCCAAATATTTATAAGAATTTTATAAAGCACTAATACTATAATTCAAAATTCATGTGTTGGCAATATTTTAGTGTTATTTCTAATATTTTTTAATCTAAGATTTTCCCATCAGTTGAAATCGTCACAACCTGCCATGGAATGAATTTTCCACTGTTCTGTAATGCTGTCTTTGCAGCATATTCAAGTCCTCCGCAGCATGGAACTTCCATTCGAACAATAGTAACGCTCTGAATATTATTGTTACTTATTATCTGTGTAAGCTTTTCGCTGTAATCAACATCATCAAGCTTCGGACAGCCGATAATAGTAATCCTTCCCTTCATGAAATCCTGATGCATATTGGCATATGCATATGCTGTACAATCCGCCGCGATTAAAAGCTTTGCTCCGTCAAAGTATGGTGCATTAACCGGCACAAGCTTAATCTGACATGGCCATTGTGCAAGCTGGGATTCTGGTGCAACCGGGGATGCATTTTCCTGATTATTCCTGTTAAACTGTCTCATCATGCTTCCAGGGCATCCTGAAAAATGTGGTTTATGTGCTGCTGCCTGCTCCTTTGCAGCTTTATTGGCAAGAACCGCAGCTTCATCATATGCTGCCGCTTCTCTTTCTACAAATGAAATTGCCCCTGTAGGACACTGTGGCAGGCAATCACCAAGGCCATCACAGTAGTCGTCTCTCATAAGTCTTGCCTTTCCATCAACCAATCCGATTGCCCCCTCATGACATGCTGTCACGCATGCTCCGCACCCATTACATTTATCCTCATCAATATGAATAACTCTTCTTATCATCACTTAATCCTCCTGTGTTCTCATTGATTTCGTGATTAAAGAATAATATAATGAGCATAATAAATATGTTGTTTTAACCACATTTTTGAAAATTTATTAAAAATGTACTTTAAGTCAGAAAATTGGATTTTACCGGGGCAGTATAAGGAGAACTTATGGCAATTATCAAATCACCAATATTTAAAGATATCAACGAATCTGAAATATCAGAAATGACCGCAGCCGGATTTCTGCGTGCCAGAAAATTCCGCAAAAATTCGTTTATATATCATGTAACAGACAGCGTTCACGAAATTGGAATTGTTGCATCTGGTCAGGTAACTATTGAATATATAGATTTGTGGGGCAACAAAGCTATTATGAGCAATATTTCTACGGGACATGTATTCGCTGAAACATATGCTCTGACTGGCGAACCGCTCATGGTAGATGCGGTCGCTTCTGAAACAAGTGTGATTCTTTTTCTTGATATAGATAAATTGATGAGTTCACAATTTGAAAATACGCACTGCAAAGATACAATCCTTAACAATCTGCTGCACATTTCCATTCAGAAGAATCTCACCCTGTCTAACCGGATATTCTGCACATCACCTAATACAATCCGAGAAAGGCTTCTTATATATCTGTCCAATGAGTCAAGAAAAGCTGGCAGTCAGGAATTCGTAATTCCATTCGACCGCCAGCAGCTTGCCGATTATCTTAATGTTGACCGTTCAGCACTTTCCAAGGAACTTGGAAAAATGCGTGATGAAGGGCTTATTGAATTCAGAAAAAATGCATTTCATCTGCACAGCATTTGCTAAGAATTCTGTTCTATAAACCGTTTCACCACTGGTCTTATCGGTGGTGAAATGTTATCCATTTCAACCTCGGCAATATTAAAAAACTTCAGTTCTTCAATTTCTTCTTCCTGTCTCTTTAATTCTCCATGGTATTTTCTGCACACATATATAATCTCAATATTAGACACTTCATCTCCATTAGGATACACGTAATGCACCTCCGGACCGGAATTCACCATAAAAAATTCTATCTCATCTGCAATAAGACCTGTCTCCTCAAACAGTTCTCTTCTTGCACAATCCTCCACTTTCTCGTCAAGTTCAATAGAACCCCCGGCATATCCCCATTTGTGATTATCTGTACGCTTTCCTAAAAGAATCTGGTTCTTTTCATTCACTATTATTATGCTTGCGGCGCACTGCATCAGTGTCCTGTGTCCTACAAGCTTTCTTAAATCCATTATGTAATTAGGCATGTGGTTTCCTCGGCTTTCTGTTTAATGTTGTTCTTGATTCGAAGTGTTTATCTTTATTTAGATTTTACTCTCCAGACAATCCTTTAAGTCTCTATTTTTCAATAACTATTGCAGAATTATATCTTGTTTAAGAAACTATTTTAATTTTAAAGATAAAATATTCTTCATCCTGCAATGCTTTATATTCCATATTGTAATTATTCAGAATATTACTTACAATATATAAACCTAATCCATTACTAT
>ERZ860668.204-NODE-204-length-52767-cov-13.337969_pt1 | contig 52767 bp, 40 predicted proteins | sample MGYA00510062_ERZ860668 | MGnify/ENA primary metagenome ERZ860668 (study PRJEB30046, sample SAMN00715258) | human gut metagenome | study: EMG produced TPA metagenomics assembly of the A metagenome-wide association study of gut microbiota in type 2...
CAACAAGAATGCCGGAGCATTCTTGAATTATAAGATGAAGAGAAAAGCTATCCATCCATAACTTGCGGTTATGGATGGATAGCTTTTCTGTATTTGTGAAGAAAGTGTGAACACCGTATAATAAAGCCATCGGACATAGGGGTTCGGCAATGAAGAAGGAGGATTTTTTCTATGAAAAAGAAAAAAGTAATGGCTGCATTGATCGCAGTGGCTGCCTGCCTTACTTTTACAGGTGTGGCAGCACCTTCTGCTCTGACAACAACGGCTCAGGCAGCAGGTTATACCGGACTGAAAAGAATTTCAGCAGGTAACTGGCAGTATTACAAAAATGGACAGAAAGTAACAAGTGGTACAGACGTAGTAAAAAACGAAAATGGCTGGTGGTATGTAAAGAACGGAAAAGTTGATTTTTCTGCAAATACAGTAGCAAAAAATCAGAATGGCTGGTGGCTGATCCGCAATGGTAAAGTAGACTTCACGGCAAACACCGTAGCAAAGAATCAGAACGGCTGGTGGCTGATCCGCAACGGTAAAGTAGACTTCTCTGCAAACACCGTAGCGAAAAACCAGAACGGCTGGTGGAAGATTATCAACGGAAAAGTAGATTTTGGTTACACCGGAATCGCGAAAAACGAAAACGGCTGGTGGAGAATCGAGAACGGAAAAGTAAACTTTGACTGCAACAGCGTAGAAAAAAATGAAAATGGCTGGTGGTATCTGGCAGGCGGAAAAGTAGACTTTGGCTATAACGGACTTGCAAGCAACAAAAACGGTCAGTGGATGATCGAAAACGGTAAAGTAACATTCCATTATAACGGTGCTTACATGGATGCAGAAGGCAAAGGATATGTCATTGAAAACAGCAAAGTCAATGATAACCTTGTAGCAGACATTGATTACCTGAATGCAAAACAGAATACCGCACAGTATTTTGATTATTCAGAGAAAATTGCCGCTCAGATGAACAACTATCCGGTAAATCCGGAAGCTGCAAACATTGATATCGCAGCAGCAGACGAGAATGGTGCTTCTGGCGTTGTACTGACAGCATCTAAAACATCCGAAGGTGATTACTATCTGAATGCATTAGTTGCCGGAGACAAGATCAATCTGACAGCAACAGGCGACAACAAAGTAGCATCTGCCGTAAGTGATAAAACAGGTGATCTTGAGGTGGTTGATGGAAACGTATCCTTTACACCGGCTGCTATCAAAGCAGATACTCCAGAAGATGAAGTTATCACAGTAACCATGGAAGATGGTAAAAAGTATCGTGTACATACTGTAAATGAGCTGCTTCCGGGAATGGACATTACAGGAACAGGTGTGAAAGCCTCTGATGCAGGTGTATACACATTTGCACTGGATCATTTCTTCCTTCGTGTAAATACAGATGGAGAATTAGTATATTATCGCTATATTCCGCAGTATGAAGTAACAGTAGATGATCGTAGCGGTGATGCTGAAAATATGGCAGAGAACTTTGCAGCGCAGGATGCTGTTGATGGAAGCCGTTACTATACTGCATTCATCGAGCTTGAGCCGACATTCAGAAATGCTATGGGTGGCTTCTCAAGTGGTTATTATCTTGTAATGGATGATAATTATGTAGATATTGATCAGGCTACTTTAAAAGCAAACAGTGACGAAAAACACTATCATGGTCAGGGATATCTGGATCAGCATGAGTTTGTCGTACTTGGAAAAAATCATTACATCAACCTCAGCTATACACCGGTACTGGCAGACAACCTTCCGGAGACTGTAAAAGGTCTTGACGGTGGAAATACTGCTTATGTATGGGTGGGAATCATTCAGGAAGTGAAAGACGGAAAAGTAATCAAAGAGATCAACACAGGTGATTATCCGTTATTATATGATTCTGCTGTAGAGTCTATCAATTATGATGAGAGTACATTGGATGGTGCATATGCATCTGTTGGTCAGAAAGATCATGCGGATCATAACTTTGCGGCAGGCGTAAAAGATTATGTTCATGTAAACAGTGTGGACTATACATTAGATGCAAACGGCAATACAGACAAGATTCTTGTTTCCATGCGTGATCAGAGTGCAGTTTACCAGTTTGATTTTGATACAGGCGCGATCGACTGGATTCTTGGTGGCAAGGCTTCTACTCTGAAAGGATATGAAGGATATACCACTGACCGTAAGGATGATAATGGTAAAGACTTTAAAGCTCTGACATTCGGACAGCATTTTGCACGTTATACAAACAAAAATGCGAAAGGTATGATCAGCGGAAATACACAGATCAGCGTATTTGATAATCAGACTGGTACAGCACCTTTTGTCAGCGTTGCATTAGGACCAAATGCTTATGCGACACGTACACGTACCATTGAAGTAAGTATTAATGAAACAAGCGGAACTGCTAAGGTTTACAATGCGATCAACGGTACAGATTTAACAAGCAAAAATGGTAAATATCATATTGCCAGTCATTGTGGAAGCGTACAGTATGACAGTGATACATCTGTGACAATTGGCTGGGGATTACATGGTGCAATTGATAATATTCCAGCTGTAGCTGCCAGTACATTGAGAGATCCGCAGTTTTCCTCTATCGAGTTGAAACAGGGATGTCGTCCGGTATTTACAGATTACAACATGGCGGCAGGCACAATTTCCTTTGAGTTGACACCTGCCAGAAATAAGATGAACATGGCTAGTCCTGATGCACTGTTCTCTTACAGAACTTATAAGACAGCAGACTAATCGATCAGAGAGATCATGAATGCCGGAGCATTCTTGAACTTAGGATAAATACAATAGTCCCGGGGATTTAATTTCCCCGGGATTATTGCGTTTGAAAAGAAAACAGTGTAGACTTGTGTTTTAAAGGGAGGAAGTAGTTATGAGGTTGGAACAGATCACGTATTTTTTGCGTGTGGCAGAGCATGGAAATATTACTGCGGCTGCAAAATCACTCTATATTTCACAACCTGCTCTGAGTAAACAGATCACCCTTTTGGAACAGGAAATCGGTCTGCCGCTGTTTGAACGTCAGGCACGCGGGGTGGTGCTGACACAGGCTGGTATGCAGTTTCAGAAGGATTTGCAGAATATTTTAAAAGAATTGGAAAATGCCAAGAAAAATGCGGTACTGGCAGGTCGCGCACAGAAACCGTTGCTAAATATGGGCTGTTTTGATGGCGCATATGCAGATGATTTCCTTCCAACGGTTTATGAATATTTGAAGAATGCTGCGTCAAATCAGAAGCTGGTGATTCACAAATGCAATTTTCTGGAGGGACAGGAGTATCTTGAAAAAGGAAAAATTGATCTGTGGCTGACGTTGGAACCGTCCTGGCAGACCAGACCGGGATTTTTAATAAAGAAAATCGCATGGAGAAAAGGTGCTTTGATTTATTCTGAAAAATTGCAGGTTGGTCAAAAAGAGAAGCTTTCCTGGGAAGATTTTCAGGATGAGACATGCATTCTGGTGAAAAAAAGTCAGAGCCCGGGGATGTTTCAACATACGTTAGACACCATGGAATTGCTGCATCTGGATGAGGGGATTATTGAAGTCGTGGATAATATCGGAACGCAGATTAGTTATGTAAAACTTGGAAGAGGGTATTGTTTTCTTTCTGAAAATATCATACAGGGAAGTAAAGAATTGAATAGCATTCCGCTTCCGGGAGAGCGTGGGATTGACATTATTGCGGTTTGGTCTGAAAAAAATGAAGTGGTGACAAAGTTGATGGAAAATTATCATGCCTGACTTCGCGGATAAAAGTTTCACTTTTTACTTGTGTTCTGCACAAAGATATGAGAAAATAAGAGATAATTGTGTATTCATCTCTGTTTAAGCTGTTATGTCTGCTTCTACAGGTAGCGAAATGCAGCAGATTTTCTTATTTGAGTTGAAATTGCTTTAGCGAGATGAACACAGGTAAAAAAGTGAAGGAGATAGATAGATGGACGTAGACCTTGGGCAGTTAAGAGAGCCGTGCGCCTGCGGAAAAGCACATAATATTGACGTTGGGAAGATCAGCATCGAATCCGGAGCAGTCAGAGAACTGACAGACATTCTGGAAGCATTTCAGAATCCGGTATTTATATGTGACAGCAATACGAGGGCGGCGGCGGAACCGTTTTTAGAGGAAGAATTTAAAGATTATCCGGTCATTGAGCTGAATCCGAAAGGACTTCAGGCAGATAACCGTGGTGTGGACAAAGTGATGAAGCAGCTGGATTATTGTGACAGAGGCTTAAGCAGTGTGTCAGTAGATGTGCTGGTGGCAATCGGAGCAGGAACCATTCATGATCTGACCCGCTATGCGGCAACCGAGTATGATATTCCGTTTGTATCGGTGCCGACAGCAGCAAGTGTGGATGGATTTGCGGCAAATGTGGCAGCATTGACACTGGACGGATTAAAGAAAACCGTTGCAGGTGTTTCACCACGCTGGATTCTTGCGGATACTGATATTTTTGCAGCAGCACCGTCCAGACTGACGGCATCCGGAGTATCAGATTTTCTTGGAAAATATATTTCGATTCTGGACTGGAAGATCGCGCATCTGATCACAGACGAATATATCTGTGAGGAAGTATGTGATCTGCTGGAAAAAGCACTGAGGGATGTAAGCCGCGTACTGGATGATATCCGTTTCGGAGACAGAGAGGCGATCGAAAAACTGATGTATGCACTGATCCTGTCCGGACTGTGTATGCAGATGGTAGACAGCCCACGCCCGGTATCTGGAGCAGAACATATGGTATCCCATATGTGGGATCTGAATGTATTAAATGAAAATACAAAGGCGTTGCATGGTGAGCAGGTTGGAATTGGTCTGCTGATCATCACAGACTATTACAAACGTCTGGCACATGCGATCCGCCATAAAAGAGTAACGGTCAAATCAGAAACCGCCAAAGGACTTGAAATGAGTCTGTTGGAACATACATTTGGAAAAAAAGGACTGTTAGAAGGAATTCTGGCAGAAAATACACCGAATCCGTTAGAGGATATTGATTTAGAGCAGTTAGAAGAACAGCTTCCACAGATCGAAGATCTGATCGATGACCTTCCGGATGCGGATGATATGTATGCAAAACTGCATGATGCAGGATGCATGCATGAGGTTTCAGCACTTGGTATTGATAAAGATACCGTAGAGCTGACTTTGCAGAGCAGTCCATATGTCAGAAACCGTCTGACATTGCTGCGTCTGGCAAAATTATTAGAGTGGTAAAAAAACTGAAATAAAAAATCCACAGATATTATCTAAGAGGGGCGTCTTAGCCCGCGTGATCATATCTGTGGATTTTTTCATAACTTAAATCATAGCCACATAAGAATTTTTCCATAACCTAAATTTCTGACACAAAAGACTTCATCACCTACACAAATAATCCCAGATCTTGAAGGACAACTCATACAAAAACAGAAGATGATTGTCTGTGAGTGAAATCTCCAGCAGCTCTTCTATTTTTTTTACCCGATAAAAGAACGTACTGCGGTGAATATGCAGAAATTCCGCCGTTTTCGCTGCATTCCGATCGTGATCCAGATATGCCCGCAGCGTCTCAATAAAATCCGTATGATACGTTTTATCATAATCCTGAAGCTGAAAAATGTGATAGTGGATCCCCACTTCAAGTCCCTGATAATCACAGTTGGAAAACAGATATTCCGGCAGCGCATCCGTGCTGTAATACAGATACTGATCCGGTGTCTGCAAATCTGACAATTCCAGTGTATGAAGTGCCTGATTGTAAAAAATCCGGATTTTCAGTACATCAGCAAAAGGCTGGCTCAGACTGACTTTCAGTTGATTGCGCTGTGCAAACCGCTCCAATGGATCCGTTAGTTTTTCATTTAACTGCACCGGCGTATCCTGATTGATCAGCAGGATAATGTTATTTTTATAAACTACGGACATGGCATTTGGATAGACCTGCCGCAGTGCTGCCATCTGCCGTTTGTTAAACAGATCACTGTTATGCGGATGAGGGCAGTACAGGATCGCCAGACAGAAAAATTTTCCAAAGTGGCGGTTTAAGAGTTTCAGTCTGGCTTCAATGACATTGACATCGTTAAAACGTCCTTCTAAAAGTTCTGTCAGAAACGTTTCATATTGCAAACCGGTATTTTGCACAAAAAACTCATGTTTCTGCATTTCAATGGCACAGATATCAGAAAAAGCGGTGATCAGGCGCAGTTCGTGTTCGCTGGCATCCGCCTGATCCGGCAGACAAAGTGCCACATAACCGGTCATAACATGCTGGATGCGGATGGCACAGAAAATCCAGTTTGTATCCGGATGATCCTCTGTCTGAATAAAAAATGCCTGATTGTTCTGGTAGATCTGGTGCTCAATCTGCAGACGGCGCAGACTTTCTACTTCCTGAGAACTTAAAAACGTTCCTTCTTTACTTTTTTCCATACCAAAGGGCAGTTGATGCATCAGCGGAGAGATCGCGATCAGACTGTAGCTGGCATCCAGAACGGACATGGGGCGGTGCAGAAAGGATTCTGCACGGATAATCAGATCTTCCAGTCCGCGACCGCTGTAAAGCAGGTGGTAAAGGTCGTTGATCTCCTGCTGCAAGCGGAATTCAAAGTTCAGCCGGTGATTCAAAAAGGAAAACAATTCTGAAATATCCGGCATATGCGTCACAAAAAGGATAGAGCTTTCCATAAAAGCGGTATCTATATGCTTTGATGAAACTGTATCTTCTGATGAAACGCTGCAGATAGATTCATGATCTGAACAACCGCTGTCAGGCATTTTCATCATAATAACCGGAGACAGCATCGGATCTTTTTCCATCTGTGCAAACTGTGTCTGTAAAGCAGCATATCTGCACAGCATTTCGGGATTAGAAGCCATTTCTGGCGGACACAGATACAGCGTATTTTCATCAAGAATCGTATCAATCTGAAGCACATCTACACGACTGATAAAACGATTGGTATCATAGCCATTTTTTATGCTGCAGGAATATGTTTCCTGTAGTTTTTCAAGTAAAGTCTGTAAGGTGATCATAAGCATCTCCCTGTGTATGGATACCGATTTTTCCATTCGACATTTGTTGAAAATAAAGAAAACAGGATAGCAGATTTTCAACAGTTGTCGGAAGATTGATGATGACTTTATTATCTTTCGTCGGTCTCCACTCTTCCAACACTGCATTGCACACCTCCAATGCATAATCAACCTCGGTTCCAGGAAAGCTCTCTGGGCTGTATTGAAATGTAAAGTTTCCTTCTGTCTCATCCGCAAGTTTTTTTAACAGTTTTGCACCGTCGATTGCAATCTGCTTTACTTCTTCTTTTGATTTTTTGAACACCTGCTCTCGTTGCGCTACCGATGTCGAATTATATAAATGAATTACTGCATGCGGTGCTCCTTTGACTGCCTCAAATGTCTTCTTGATGATATGTTCACGCGCCTGCGTCAGAACCTGAATCGTCACATCATCCGGAATCATATTCTGCTCAATCAAGGTTCGCAGAAACTGATACTCTGTCTCTGAAGCTGCCGGAAAACCAACTTCAATCTCTTTGAAACCAACCTTTACTAAAAGTTTAAAAAATTCAACTTTTTCATCAAGACTCATCGGAATGATCAGAGCCTGATTTCCATCACGAAGGTCAACACTACACCATGTAGGTGCTTTTGTGATATATTCTTTCTTTGTCCAGTCAAGGGACGTTTCAGGTGGCATAAAATATTGTCTTTCATATTTGCTTGGGTTCATCATTGCTGTGAAGCTCCTTTCAAAAATTAATGATTGTTGTAGGTATGTTTTAAGTATTGAAAGGTGGATACGGGGTATCATGTATCGGATGAAATAAATGTACGATAACATAAAAAAAACTCCGAATCTAATCCTTATCAGGATAGAGACGAAGAAACTTCCGCGGTACCACTCTAATTCACGTTATAAAGAAACGTGCACTTCTTACTGATACGGGTTATAAAACCGATATCTCTCCATTATAACGGTTGGACTCCGGCAATACCTACTGTAAGTTCAGCATGCTACTCAAAGGCGAGTTCAAATATCATCAACAATTGCTTCGCACCATCCAGCAACTCTCTGAATGTCTTAAATATTCTACTATTCCTTATCATTGTATTTAAATCATTTACAATAATGACAATCTAACATAAAAATCAGGAAGTGTCAACTGATAAAATGTAAAATATAAAGAGAACTTTCTTTACAGAGAAGACTTTCATATGGAAACAAATTATGATAAAGTAGAACAGAGCAATGGAGGAAAGAGCATGAGATTTTTTGAATATTTAAAAAAACAGGAACCTTCAAAAGAAAATGAAGAAGCAAGAAAACGAATTTATAAGCTGCATCAATTAGAAGGAAGCCTTACTTATATTGAACGAATGGAAATCATCGAAGAAGGGAAAGGCTCCATGGAAGTTGAGTTTGTCAGAGGAGAGTTGAGTGAGGGAATGACACTTTGCTTTTATGATAATCAAGGAAAAGAATCTGGAAGAGGAGAGATTCTCGAAATTTATATTGGAAAGGGAGAAGATAAAGGGAGATTCTCAGAACAAGGGAATAAGGGGAAAATCATATTTGAATATTGGCAGCCAGTAACGGACCGTTTCTGGAACAGTCAATATCTGAAAGAATTCACTCTTGAAAAATAAATTTAAAAAAATTCAAAAAAAGTGTTGACAGTTGTCGGAAACATATGATAATATAAACGAGCTGTCGCATTGATGGGGTATCGCCAAGTGGTAAGGCACAGGATTCTGACTCCTGCACCGCTGGTTCGAGTCCAGCTACCCCAGTTTAAGGGTGTGTAGCTCAGGTGGTAGAGCACTTGACTTTTAATCAAGTTGTCCGGGGTTCGAATCCCCGATGTCTCATTAGAAAAAGAAAACCATCACTCGTAAGAGTGGTGGTTTTCTTTTTCTATTGATATATGGTGAATTGAACTCCGGACAACGTAATTTGATATGGATTTTGTAGCAACACTCTATCCGACTAAAAAGATAGTTCATCTTCAATACAAAAAATAGTAAAACTGCACAAAAAATAATTGAAAATTTGTGCATGTTTGTTAACACTTTCAGAGACCAAGGTGATACTATAATAACTGTAAAAACCCCCCAATACATTATATATTTTTTACTATCCCCATAGTAAAATACCTTCTCCTAAAAGACAGCAGAACGATGGCTGTCTTTTTTTTGCTTTATTTTAATCATAAAATCAATTACACCATCAGATTTATTTTGCTTCCAGTCCGCAGAGATGTGTAGTAATCATCATATGACGAGCTGCTCATCTGGCGTGAGACACGATACAGACTGCTTGTGAAGTCATTGTTTTTCCGAACAGAGAATTAAGTGTGTCTGCGTCGGCTTTTTTGACGAGCTCCTCATTTGCTTTCAGGGTACCGTCCTTGTTTATTGTGATTCCAATGTCTTCAAGCTCGTCACTGTATTTGCCTGCGAGCTTTTTGAGCTGTTTGGCGTAACGCTTCATGGAGGTTGAACTGCTGTTTGAGGCGGAATCAATGGAATTGTTGTAAGTGTCAACAAGAGCCATGACTGTTTGTCGGATGTTATCCGTATTTTCGTCATCTGAATACTTGTAGTTCTTTAATTTTTTAGCTGCGCGGTGCAGGGCGGTTGAATCATCGTAAGCGAGCTCTGTAATACTATATTCTTTGCGTTTGGATGATTTCATGGCATCGCGGTTGTTTGAATAAAAATTTCTCATAAAATATGTTGCTGAAAGATTTGTTGCTGAACTTACTCGTGTACTCATGTTAATCCTCTTTATATTTTTAAATTTTAAAGTTTAAAATAATTGCGTTATAACTGCGATTTTAGGTTCTATTTTGAAGGTATAATCGCACTTAAATAATTGTTATAAATATTTTATCGGATATTTGCACGAAAAAGTTTACTTATGCGATTAAAAGAAGTAAAATATAGGGGAATGCGTAGAATAAGAAGACGCAATTATGCAATCGAAAGGCAATCAGGCAAAGAGCAGCAAAACATAATGTAAAAACATAATGTAACCAAAGGAGGATATGGGGCATGAGTAAAAAAGCTTTCGGTACAACATCAAAAGGAGTGGAGGCATCGCTTTACGAAATCAGCAATGGCGGTGGATTGAGAGTACTTTTGACAGACTATGGCGCTGCAGTTGTATCTATTTTTGTAAAGGACAAGGATGGCAATGAGAGAGATGTCATTTTAGGATATGACAATGTGAAGTCATACGAGAAGGAGTATAGCTATTTTGGTGCTACTGTCGGCAGATATGCAAACAGGATATCCGATGCAAAGATTAATATTGATGGAGTGGAATATAAGCTTGAGGCTAATGACAATGAGAACAGTCTTCACAGTGGATCAAATGGTTTTTCTAAGCGCTTCTGGACTGTTAAGGAGCAGAAGGCAGATGAGATTACCTTTGAGATAGAGGATGCAGATTTGGAGCAGGGCTTCCCGGGAAATGCAGTCGTTGATGTGACATTTAAGGTAACAGAAGAAAATGCACTTGCTATTATATATAATGCAAAGGCAGATAAGACAACTACCTTCAATATGACAAACCACAGCTATTTCAATCTGAACGGTCATGCATCAGGAAGCGTATACACTCACACATTGCAGATAAATGCTGAGCATTACACACCTGTAAAGGATTCCAAGGCTATTCCTACAGGTGAGATTGCACCGGTTGAGGGTACACCATTTGATTTTACAGAGGCTAAGCCAATCGGAAGAGACATTGAGGCAAATGATACACAGCTTCATTATGGAAGCGGATATGATCACAATTTTGCAATAGACAAGACCGCTCCGGGAGTAGAAAAGGTCGCAACAGCATACTCTCCTGAGAGTGGCATACAGATGGAGGTATACACCGACTGTGTCGGAATCCAGCTTTATACTGCCAACTTTATCGTGGGACAGGAAGGCAAGGGCGGAGTTAAATACAATAACCGCGATGCATTCTGCCTCGAGACACAGTTCTATCCAAACTCAATAAATGAGACCAACTTCAGTACACCTGTTACAAAGGCTGGCGATACATACCACACAGAGACAGATTACAAATTCTCTGTGAGATAAAATGCTGCTTTGCATGCAAGTATGATGCAGAATATTAAAAGCTCACCATATTGATGAAATTTATCATTAATATGGTGGGCTTTCTTAAGCTTTGTTTAATCAAACACTGATACAGTGGTTTTATTTCCGGAAATGTGGTATAAATATATTTATATTTATGTGTACAATTATGTGTACATTTATATGTATAATTATATTTATATGTATATTGAGACGACTTCGCACACGCAAACCTGCATTATCGCTGGCATATGTCCGGCGCACCATCACAGCCTGCAAGTGCGAAGTCCCCTAAAAATAGAAATTAAAACAAATAAATATATAGCACAGAGGAAACAAACCATGAAAATAGTATTTTTAGATTCCAAAACAATTGGTGACGACATCGACCTTTCCGAATATGACAAGCTCGGAGAGGTTGTCAAATATGATTTTTCGACAACAGAGGAAGCAGCGGAGCGCACAAGAGATGCTGATGTGATTGTTTTAAATAAGGTCGAGGTAAATGAGAAATCTATAGGACAGGCAAAAAATTTAAAGCTCGTATGTGTGACCGCAACAGGCACCAACAATCTGGATAAAGAATATCTGGAAAAGAGAGGCATTGAATGGAGAAATGTCGCAGGGTATTCTACAGAGACCGTGGCACAGCATACGTTTGCGCTGCTATTTTACCTGCTTGAGAAGCTGAGATATTATGATGATTATGTGAAGAGTGAGAAATATGTGGGTGATACGTCATTTACGCATTTTTCCAATGTGTTTCACCAGATTAGCGGTATGACCTGGGGCATTGTGGGGCTTGGAAATATCGGAAGACGCGTGGCTGATATCGCAAAGGCTTTTGGGTGCCATGTGGTTTATTATTCTACCTCAGGAAGAAATTCACAGCCGGGCTATGAGAGAGTGGATTTTGATACTCTGCTTGCCTCATCTGATATTGTGTCGGTGCATGCACCTCTCACGGATGACACACTTGGTCTGATGGACAAGGCTGCGTTTGAAAAGATGAAAAAATCTGCGATATTTTTAAATCTTGGCAGAGGACCTATAGTGAATGAGGCGGATCTGGCACAGGCGCTTATGGATGGAGAGCTTGCGGCGGCAGGTCTTGATGTGCTGGCGCAGGAGCCTATGAGTGAGGACAATCCGCTCCGTGTGATCAAGGATTCAAACAAGCTGATTATCACACCGCATATTGCGTGGGCAAGTGTTGAGGCAAGAACAAATCTGATGCACATTATATACAGTCAAATTGAGGACTTCTTTGCTAATTAGGAAATATAATTTAAAATCAAATCGCAACATTAAGAGGTAACATTAAGAGTCAATATTAAGAGGCAGCATTAAGAGGCAACATTAAGAAGTAACATTAAGAAGCAATATTAAGAGGCAGAAATGAGCATCAAATTTGAGATAACAAAACAAAACAACATACATTTTGGAATTGCAGCAGTGGCGGCCGCGCTGGTAGGTTACTTTACATCGGCAAGCTGGTGGGTGATTCTTTTGTTTGCGGCAGTATATTTTGGACTTGTAAATGTGAAGCTTGAGCTTCCGGTGAAGCTGTCGTGGCTTTGGGCTGCGATACTGCTTGTCATCGGAGCGATACTATCTGTTTTTTCGGTGCAGTATGTGCTGCTGACGGATGAGGACTTTGTGAAAACCACCGATATGGTATGCGTGGTGAATGTGGTTCTGGCGCTCGCCATATATCTGGTGATACTTTTTATCACAAACAACACGAGGCTGACATGTACCATAGCATCAATTGCCATACTCGCGTTTGGATTTATAGATTATTTTGTCTATGAATTCCGTGGCAATGAGTTTACGTATGCGGATTTGAAGTCAGCGGGAACAGGACTTTCCGTCGTGACAAAATACAAATTCGTCATAGACTACAAGTTTTTGTATGTGATTCTGGCGGCTGTTTTGTATATCATGCTGGTAAGGCGCATAGAAGTGCAGTTCGAGTCAGCTATCCATATGAGGATTATTTCGATTCTTCTCACAATAATATGCGTGCTGTATGTCATCATGAATTCCATGTCACTGAACACCGAGACCTGGGAGAAAAAGGGCACGTACAGAAACGGCTATCTGCTGAACTTTGTGCTCGGCATAAGGGATAGCTTTGTGAAGGCACCTGATGGCTACAGCAAGGCAGCAGTTGACAAGATAGCGGGCAATTTCAAGGAAACGGACAGCTCATATTCTCAGTCTGATGCAAAAAATCCAACAATCATTGTTATCATGAATGAGTCGTTTGCAGATTTGTCGGTGGTGGGAGATTTTGAGACCAACACGCAGGTCACGCCTTTTATGGATTCTCTGAGTGAAAATACGCTTAAAGGCTATGCACTTTCGTCCGTGTACGGTGCGAAGACGCCAAACTCTGAGTGGGAATTTGAGACAGGAAACTCGATGGCATTTCTGCCGGACGGCTCGGTGGTTTATCAGCAGTATATAAATGATGACCCGACCTCCATAGTCTCAAACCTGAAGAATATCGGCTATACGACGGTTGCGATGCATCCGTACTATGCGACAGGCTGGAGCAGAAACAAGGTTTATCCGCATCTGGGCTATGATGAGACTTACTTTATAGATGATTTTGACCAGACAAAGATACTCAGGGAATATATCACTGACCAGGAGCTCTATGATAAGATTATTGACCGCTACGAGAAAAAGAGCGATGATGAGAAGCTTTACATCATGGGTGTCACGATGCAAAACCACGGTGGCTACGGTGAGAGATATGACAACTTCAACCAGGAGGTTTACAAGGTTGGAGCGTCATACACCGATGCGAACCAGTATCTGTCACTTTTGAATGAGAGTGACAAGGCACTCGAAAATCTCATCACATACTTTAAGGGGGTGGATGATCCGGTAGAGATTGTGTTTTTTGGAGACCACCAGCCGGGATTATGCAATAATTTTATCAAGCTTTTAAATGGCAAGGGCAATTCCGGACTTACGGAGCAGGAGCTTGAGAATCTGTACAAGGTGCCGTTTTTCATATGGACCAATTACGAGACGGATGCACAGACAGTTGATGTGACGAGCCTCAACTACCTGTCCACACTGACGCTTGAGAGAGCCAACATAGATCTGCCGGCATACAACCGGTTCCTCGCAGAGCTGATGGAGAAGATTCCGGCCATAAATTCAAGGGGCTATTATTCGAAAAAGAATGAGTGCTTTATGCATGTGGATGACGCAACAGGAGACGAGGCAAAATGGATAAAGGCATACAATATCCTGCAGTACAATTCGATGTTTGACGAGAAGGACAGAAGCTCGCTGCTGTTTCCGTACTTGAAATAATGTTATGATTTGAAGCAGCCATAAATACACATATGAGAAAATGAATTAGTATAACTATTCAGGGAGCTAATAATGAAGCTAAGTGATTTATTACAATTTGATAACATAATTGTGCAATGTCATGATAATCCGGACGCAGATGCACTGGCAAGCGGCTTTGGAGTCTATGAATACCTGAGGATGAATGGAAAAAGTCCCAGACTTGTATACGGAGGCAGGAATATCATACACAAGAGCAATCTGGTGCTTATGGTAGACAGTCTTGGCATACCGATAGAGCATGTGGATTTTTTAGACAATCCGCAGCTGCTTGTGACTGTCGATTGTCAGTACGGTGGTGGGAATGTCACATTTTTCAAGGCAGAAAATGTAGCTGTCATAGATCACCACAGAGTATCGGGAGAGCTTCCTGCTATGAACCGTGTCATGAGCTATATGGGCTCATGTGCGACAATTGTGTGGGATATGCTGCGTGAGGAGGGCGTAGAGATAAATCGAAACCTGGCAACAGCACTGTATTATGGACTTTACACCGACACCGGAGAATTTACCGAGATAACACATTCGCTTGATAGGGATCTGCGCGATGAGGCGGATTTTGACAACACTATAGTGGCCAAATTCCGAAATGCCAATATGTCACTTGAGGAGCTGGACATAGCCGCAACAGCATTGCTGGGGCGCGATTATATAGAGGAATACCGTCTGGCGATCGTAAAGGCAGGGGCATGTGACCCGAATGTACTCGGCATCATAAGCGATTTTGTGCTGGAGGTGGATGCTATTGACATATGTATGGTATTTTCAGTGATTAAGAATGGAGTGAAGCTTTCGTTTAGAAGCTGCATAAAAGAGGTGAGCGCAAGCGAAATGGCGCAGGAAGTGTGCAGGGACATAGGCTCCGGCGGAGGACATTATTACAAGGCCGGTGGATTTATTCCGATGGATCTGCTGATAGACAGCTATAATGTCTACTGCAAAGAAAAAGACGTGACACCAAGATTTCAGTACAGCAGCGATGATACACACAAGCGTCCTTCGGATTCTGCAATCAAATCTTTTTTGGAAGAGAGGATTTTTGATTATTTAAACGATACAAAGATAATTTACGGAGAAGATTTTGATACGAGTGGCTTCAAAAAAGTGGATTATAAGAAACGCCCGATACCGATGGGATATATCATTGCAAAGGATATACTGCCTGTGGGCTGCAGCATGGGAGTGCGGACAGCCAAGGGGGATATCTTTGCACCGGTTGGGGAGGATACGGTAGTCATAATAGGAGAAGACGGCAGGGTACGGATTTTAAATCTGGACAGGCTGAACAAAAGCTTCAGGATATACAAGGACTGGCGGTTTACTGTGAAACAGACAGATTATGTGCCGAAGTTCAAGAATAAGGATACGGAGACTATAGTGGATGGAATTGCATATGCCAGAGTATGCATACCTGTAGAGGAGGATTTTTCAAGGGCATTTGTGCTAGAGCACAAGGTAAAGCTATTTAAGAATAAGGATGACAGCAGTTATATATCAGGCAGACCTGGAGATATTATGGTTCTGTCAAATGATGACAGGAATGAGGCATATATGATAAGCAAGACAGAATTTGAAAAGACACATATAGCAAAGGGTGAGGAGGAAAACCGTAAAAAAGCGGTCGTTTTCGACCTTGATGGAACACTTCTCTATACACTTGAGGATTTAAAAAATGCAACAAACTATGCATTGAAACAAAAGGGCATGCCGGAGCGCACACTCGATGAGGTGCGCAGATTTGTGGGAAACGGAGTCAGACTGCTGATGGAGCGTGCAGTGCCACAGGGTGCAGACAATCCAGAGTTTGAGGAGACCTTTGCATTATTCAAGGAATACTATGATGCGCATTGTAACGACAATACATCGCCATATGATGGTATCATGGAGCTGCTCGAGGAGCTTAAGGTGCGTGGCATCAAAATGGCTATCGTATCAAACAAGATAGATTTTGCAGTAAAATCGCTGGACAAGCTGTATTTTAAGGATTACATGACAGCAGCCATCGGCGAGATGGAGGAGGAAGGCATCCGCAAAAAGCCGGCACCTGATATGGTGCAGAAGGCACTAAAGGAGCTTGGAGTGACACAGGATGAGGCAATCTATGTGGGGGATTCTGATGTGGATATCGCCACAGCGAAAAACTCAGGTCTGGAGTGCGTATCTGTCACATGGGGCTTCAGGGATGTAGAGTTTTTGAAGGAGCATGGTGCAACAAATCTGATAGATGAACCGGTCGAATTATTAAATTACGTATAATCAGGAGAACTTTGATTTATGCTTTCAGAAAAGGGACTATTGATAATTGAAAAGCTGGCAGAGCACAACAATGAGCTTGTCACATCAAAGGCTCTTGCTGCGTCCACAGGTATGTCAGAGCGAAGTGTGAAGACATATCTGAAGGAAGTGGCTGATTTTTGTGAGCAAAATTCCATGGTGCTCGACAGAAAGCCCGGCAAGGGCATGAAGCCGTGCTTTAGCGATGCACAGATAGGAAAGATTCTGGATGTGGCAGGGCGGAGATCGGCAGCAGTTTCGCAGAAGAAGCGACAGAACTACATATCGTATATTCTGCTAAGCGGCTGGGATACATACACGTATGCGCTTTTTTCGGAGGAATTAAATGTAAGCAAAAATGTCATCATGGATGATATAAATGAGCTTGACGCAGAGCTTCTGCTCTATGGCATTAAGGTGCACAGAACGGCGGGCTACGGAATATATGCGACAGGCAGTGAGTTTGATATCAGAAAAGCCATGAGGCATTTCTGCAGATATCCAATCAGTGATAAGCAGGTTATCAAGACTGATGACCACAGGCTTTCAAGACGCGCGGCCGAGGTGATAGCCAATAATTTCAGAAGCGTAAATCTGTCGATGGCGGTTGACATGATACATCATGTGGAGAGACGCTTTGATATCATCTTTACGGATTACACATTTCAGATGCTGGCAGAGTACATAGCCATTGCGCTTTTCAGGGTGGATGTGGAGAAGGAGCTGAAGCCGGATGAGTTAGATTTGTCGAACCGAATGTGTGATGATGCAAATGATGGGGAAGCGGGCACCGAAACAGAGCAGCAGGTACAGAAAAATGGATTCATAATGACAGAGCATGAGAACATGGCAAAGGAGGCAGCAGGCTTTCTGGAAAGATATCACGGCATCAGCCTCTCACAGCCTGAAATCATGTATCTGGCAATGCTTTTTTCCTGTGCCGAGGGACAAAACCGCGTTGTCATGTCCTGTGAGGAGGCGCTTAGCATAGAGGATGAGATGATAGTGTATCTGTCAAATCTTCTCGCTGCCAATCTGATTGAAAATGAGCTTCTACGTGAGAGCATGCGTAGCTTTTTACCGGGCTCCATTGCGAGGACTCATTTTGGCATAGAGATAGACAATCCGTTTCTTTCTGATATCACACAATCGTATGCCAGTCTCTTTACGGTATGCTTTACGGTATCGAGATACTATGAAAAGTACACAGGTGCCATGCCGAGCGAGAATGAGATAGCATTTATTGCATTGCAGGTGGGCGGAGCTCTGCACAGGAATCCTATGACAGTGCGTGCAGTGTTAATCGGTGCAGCAGGCTATGCGACCGGCAGTATAATAGCGGGCAAAATAGAAAACAGGGTGCCGGATGTAAAGATAGTAAGTATTTTGTCGTCAGACCGTATAGAGCACATTGACGAGTATGACTGCGACCTCATACTCTCGACCATAGACACACAGGCAGATATCCACAATGATATGAGATTTCTGTATGTTTCTCCACTAATCAGTGCGCAGGATGAGAAAAATATCAGAAACAAGTGCTTTGAGCTAATGACCGGCCAGAGCGCGGAGGTCAGCGAGTTTTCACAGATGCTGTCGGAGGAATTTATCATATTTGAGAAAAAGGCGAAAAACCGCAAGGATGTTTTAAAGCGTGCGTGCCAGCTTCTCATAAATAAAGGAATAGTGCAGAGCGAGTTTGCGAGGGATGTACTGGAGCGTGAGAAGGTGGAGGCAACCGCCGTGGGCTGCAATATAGCCATACCGCACGGAAAGCCTGAGCATGTAAACCGCTGCCAGATACTTGTTATACGTCTCGACAAGCCGATAGAGTGGGGCGAGAGGATGGCAGACATGATATTTCTGCTTGCGATAAACTTTGACAGTGTCAACACGACAAAGGCATTTTTCCATGACTTCACGAAGCTTCTAAATGAAAATGGAGCGACGGATAGGCTCAGGGAGGCTGCGACACCTCATGAGCTTTGTGCAGCTGTCAGGAAAGAACTGGGGTGGAACTGAATATCACATTAATACAAAATTGCACCAGAGATGGTGCAATTTTGCATTTTGGGGAATATTGAAAAAACTCATGGCGCACAGTACAATAAAACCATAGAAAGCAACGGACATATGACAGGCTGATGAATAGCAGAGGGCAATACAGTTAATCATATGTGTGAGCGAAATAGACAAATAAACCAATAAATTTTAAAATTCAGGAGGACAAAACTATGGTAAGCAAGACAATGGTAGTAAAAGCAGCAGAGGGACTTCACATGAGACCGGCAGGAGTTATCGCAAGAGAGGCAGGCAAGTTTGATTCAGATGTAACAATCGTATTCGGAGACAAGAGAATCAACGCAAAGAGCCTTGTAAACATCATCGCAGCATGCATCAAGAAGGACGCAGAGATTACATTCGAGTGTGAGGGCGCTGACGAGGAAGCAGCACTTGCAAAGATGGAAGAGCTCGAGGCAGACAACTTCGGAGATTAATCAACAAACAAAGTTAATCGGAGGTGTGATATGTACAAAGGAATCGCCGGCTCAGAAGGAATCGGAATCGGAAATGTGGTCATTATCGAAGAGCATGAGATAGTGATTGAAAATAAGAAAATTACAGATACAGACGCTGAAATCGCACGTCTCCAGGGAGCCATTGAGAAATTTGTAAATGATACAAACGCCATGGCAGACAGAATGGAAAAGACAGTTGGAGCAAAGGATGCGGATATCCTTCGCGGACATATCCAGATGCTTCAGGATCCGACCATAGAGGAGCAGATTACAGCGCTCATAGTCAGTGAGAAAATCACGGCAGAGAAGGCACTCGACCAGGTGCTTGAGCAGACAGCAGAGATATTTGCACAGATACCTGATGAGCTTTTGCAGCAGAGAGCAACAGATTTCAGGGATATCAAAGCCAGAATCCTTAAGATTCTGCTTGGAATCGAGGACTACGATATCTCGGCAGCTCCGGCAGGCACAGTGCTCGTGGCACATGACCTGACACCATCCATGACAGCGGGTATTGTGGCAGAGAATATCGCAGGAATACTCACAGAGGTGGGCGGCAGAACCTCCCACTCAGCAATACTTGCAAGAGCTATGGAAATCCCGGCAGTTCTCAGTATTGACGGAATCTGCACATCTGTCAAAAATGGTGACAGAGTGGTACTCAACGGAACAAGCGGAGAGGCAATCGTAAACCCTGACGCTGAGACAGAGCAGAAATTCGCTGGGCTGCTTGAGGAATACAAAAAAGAGAAAGAGCTCTTAAAGAAATTTGCGGGTGTGCCAACAGTATCAGCAGACGGCACAAAGGTAGAGCTTGTATGCAATATCGGAAAGCCGGAGGACGCAAAGAAAGCTGTAGAGTGTGACGGAGAGGGAATAGGACTTTTCCGTACAGAGTTCCTTTTCATGGACAGAGACACAATTCCTACAGAGGAAGAGCAGTTTGAGGCATACAAATCAGTAGCAGAGACGATGAAGGGCAAGCCTGTCATCATCCGTACACTCGATATCGGAGGCGACAAGGAAATCCCATATCTGGGTCTTGAGAAAGAGGACAACCCATTCTTAGGTTACAGAGCTATCAGATTCTGTCTCCAGAGAACAGACATCTACAATACACAGCTTCGTGCACTTTTGAGAGCCAGTGCATTCGGCAGGATAAAGATAATGGTTCCGCTTGTGACAGGCGTAGATGAGCTTCGCAGTGTAAAGGCAATGGTAGCTGACATCATGAAAGAGCTTGATGCAGAGGGCATTGCATACAACAAGAATCTCGAAATCGGTATCATGATGGAGACACCGGCAGCCTGCATGATGGCAGATGTACTCGCAAAAGAGGCAGCCTTCTTCAGTATCGGAACAAACGACCTGACAGGCTACACGATGGCAGTAGACCGTGGAAACTCAAAGGTAGCATACCTTTATTCAGCCTTCAATCCGGCAGTGCTTCGCGCAATCAAGCGTATCATCGAGTGCGGTAAGAAAGAGGGTATCATGGTAGGCATGTGTGGAGAGGCAGCAGCAGATCCAAAGCTCATTCCGCTGTTACTCGCATTCGGACTCGATGAGTTCTCAGTGAGTGCCACAAGTGTGCTTAAGACCAGAAAGACCATCGCAGACAGCAGCATGGCAGAATGCAAGGCATTGGCAGACAAGGTAATGGCATGCGCTACAGAGGCAGAGGTACAGGCAGTGCTTGCACAGCAGTAGATGCTAAATCCAAACAAGTATAAAAGTTAGTAAAAGAGTATAAATAAGAGTAAAATATAAAAGTATAACATTGAAATTTATTATAAAGACGGCTGAAACGGTGGGGACCGGGACGGCCGTCTTTTTTGTGTACGCGAAATGAAAGATGAATATTTAGTCATTTACGATTTAGTTATTTACGATTAACTAAATTACGATTGACTAAATTATATATAAGTAATAAAATATTGTGTATAGAGATGGAGGGAGAAGAGCTATGTTTATAGGAAGAGAAAAAGAGCTTGCAACTTTAAACGGATTATATAATTCGGATAAATTTGAATTCGCAGTAATCTACGGCAGACGAAGAGTGGGGAAGACAGCTCTCATAAGCCATTTTATACAGGATAAAAAAGCAATATATTTTATGGGAGTAGAGAGCAACGAAAAGCAGAATCTGGAGAACTTTAGTCAGGCAATCATGGAATATGCTTCAGGAATAATGCCGGGGACTTCATTCGTGTCATTTCAGGCTGCAATAGAATATGTATTTAAATTATGTGAAAATGAAAGACTGGTGCTTGTCATAGACGAGTATCCATATGTGGCAAAAGCTTCGAAAAGCATGGCTTCAACCTTGCAGATGCTTATTGATAAAAATAAAGATAATTGTAAAATGATGCTTATATTATGTGGCTCATCTATGTCTTACATGGAAGATAATGTGCTGGCGTATAAGGCACCTTTGTATGGCAGAAGAACTGCCCAGATGAAAATACTTCCGTTTGATTTTGAGGATAGCTGCAAATATTTCAACGGATTTTCAGCAGAGGATATGGCTCTGATATATGGTATTGTTGGTGGTACTCCGCAATATCTTTTACAGATGAATGACAGCATAAGTGTAGAGGACAATATAAAAAATGTGTTCCTCAACCCCTCATCAGCAATCTTCGAGGAACCTGAAAATCTGTTAAAGCAGGAAGTCCGTGAACCTGCTGTATATAATGCAATAATAACAGCAGTAGCAACAGGCAGCTCACGTATGTCGGAAATCGCAACCAAGATAGGCGAAACGACAAGTGTATGCTCACAGTATATGAAAAATCTGATTAATCTTGGCTTAATACGGAAAGAAACTCCATATGGCGAAAAGGAGTCCAGAAAATCAATATATGCAATAGCTGATAATATGTTTAGATTCTGGTATCGGTTTATACCTGATAATAATTCTATCATTAGCAGAGGTGCAACAGAACTTGCGTATAAAAGAATTGCTCCAAATCTGTCAGATTATATGGGCAGGATATTTGAAGAAATATGTATGCAGTATCTGTGGAAATTATTGATTAATGGAGAAGCACCTGTGGAATTTAATGATCTTGGACGATGGTGGGGGACAGATCCACAAGAGAGAATACAGACAGAAATTGATATAATGGGTGATCAGGATAAAAGCACTGCATTGTTTGGAGAATGTAAGTGGATAAATGAAAATGTGGATGTAAAAGTACTCGAAAAGTTGAAGAAGAGAAGCAGATTATTTAGATATGAGAATGTCCATTTATTTTTATTCGCAAAAAAAGGATTTACCCAAGGGTGCATTGAGGAAGCTGGAAAAATGGGAAATGTATCGCTGGTGACATATGATCAGATATATGAATATTTAAAAGATAGAGGGATAACTGCTTTTTAAGTATATATGGATTTTTTACTGAATTTAATCAAAGTTGAGGATATAAGATGTACAAGATATTAATAGTCGAGGATGATGAAACAATTCGTAATGGAATAAAGACATTATTAGAATTACAGGGATATTATGTTGATATTGCTGTAAATGGTGTGGACGGTTTAAAGAAATTCGATGAAACATATAGCCTGGTTATTATGGATATAATAATGCCGTTGTTATCAGGTATAGATGCCTGCAAAAAATTGAGGGAAGAATCAAGTGTCCCAATTTTATTTCTTACTGCAAAGTCATCAGAAATAGATATAATGCAAGGCTTTGAAGTGGGCGGTGATGATTATCTTGTGAAGCCGTTTTCCAATATGGAGCTTATATCGCGTGTCAAGGCATTATTAAGGCGTAGAAATGTATATGATAGAGAAATAATTGAAGACAATGCAGGAAATGAATATATAGAAAGAAAAGATATAAGGATATACGAAAATAAGAATAGAGTAGAAGTGAATGGCGTAGATGTCAAATTTACACGAAAAGAATATGAAATAATCAAATTGCTTGCAGAGCATCCTGATAGAATATATACACTTGAGGTGATTTATTCAAATATTTGGGAAGAGCTGTATACATATAATTCGGGAAATACAGTTATGGTACACATAAAAAACATAAGGAATAAATTCTATGAAATATGCAACCGGGCTGTTATAGAAACTATATGGGGAAAGGGATACAAATTTGAAAAGTGATTTTAAAGCAGTAAAGGCAGTTCAGATTATATTTGGTGCAATAATATTATCGTGCTGTATATTTTGGGGGATATATGGCATAGGGATAAATGGTCTTAATCTTTTTTTTAATAATTCAAAATATATTTATGACCATGAATTTCCATATGTTCAGGAATTTCAACAGTATGTCTCTAAGAATAATATAGCTGCATCAGATATATCGGAATGTGATGAATGGATGGATTATCATTGTGTTTTGTTTTGCAGTATAGAAAAAGATGGGGAAGCTGTATATAGTAAATTGAATGTAGATAAATTTATTGTATCAGCGAAAAACATGTATGATAGTAGAAAAATTGCTAAATATCAATTACCGGTAAATTTTGCTGACGGAGAGGCTAATGTGTATATATATGCCGGATATACTGAAAAGTATTATTTAGGAGTCATAATTTTAGGATTTGTATTATCAATCTTAAGCGGAGCTTATGTGATCTATAGATGTGTTAATAATATCATAAAAGATTATAAAGTAAATATTGGTAAGGCACATGAGCAGGAACGGAAAGCACGGGATGAAAAAGATCAATTGATGAGAAATATGGCTCACGATTTAAGAACACCATTAACGGGATTGATGACATACATTGATATCTTAAAATTGCAAAACAAATCAAATGAGAGCATTAACAAAAATTTGGATATTCTGACATCTAAAGTTAATGAATTAAGAGATCTTTCTAATCTGTTACTGGATTTTTCTATTGCAAGTTCAGACGAGAATATACATTTGGACGAGCCTTCTTTCGTAGAATATGCAATAGGAGATTATCTTTCTGAAATGCATACCATTATAAGCCGGAATGGTTTTTGTGTTAATATTGATGGCATTTATTGGGAAAAGGTTAAAGTTGCTGTAAATGGAAGTTTACTATCAAGAATATTTAGTAACCTTACTAATAATATTTGCAAGTATGCTGATATTGATGAGCAAGTGGTCATGGAAACAGTATATTCAAAAAATATATTTGAAATATGCATAAGCAACACGGTGTGTAAGGAAAAAAGCTTATTGGAGAGTACAGGATTAGGACTAAAAAATGTTGAGCTGTTGATGAGGCGTATGCACGGCAGAGCAATTTACGAAACAAAAGAAAACAGCTTTTATGTAAAATTGCGATTCCCGAATACGAACTGAACTATAAACTTCAGAAATCTTTAGAAATCTTTAGAAAATTTCAGAAGTTCCTTTCTTTTTCTTTAAAATATTGTGATACGATTTTTTTGTAGATATCTATAGGAACGATTAATAAATAAATGAAAACGGAAGAGGAAAATATGCTATATATAAAAAAGTATTCGGGGTTTATTATTTCTATTGTTATTGGACTGCTCCTTTATGAAGAAGCAAATTACGCATATACATATAGAGCTGCAACTGCTTATTCTGATCATATGATATACAGACTGATACTTAGTATGGGATCCGGAAGCAGTGGCTGGAATGGAATCCTCTTTCCGATACTGGCGGCACTTCCTATGGGAATATCATATGTCAGAGAATATAGAAGCGGATATTTGAAGCTGCGCCTGCAAAAAATGTCAGGAAATAGGTATGTTGCTGTAACATTAATACAAAACGCAATACTTGGCGGCTTGGGTTTGCTTATTCCGTATGTTGTATATTGTCTGCATTTATATTTTGAGTATGGAACTAAGGCTTACTTAAATATAAAAGAGGGAGAGACAGTTATTATGTTTCATCCTGAACTGGCAGCCTCGAATACTATAGCATATGTTTGTTTACTTGGTGCGTTCGTTTTATTGGCAGGAGTTACATTTGCTACATTTGCAATTGGTATATCGGCATGGATTAAAAACACTTTTCTGACACTGATACTGCCGTTTGTTCTTTGCATAGCCATGGCAATATTGATACCGGATAACAGATTTGATCTGCTTTTAATATTTGCACCTAATGGATATGCATGGGCATCTGTTCCGATAATATTAATTATGTCAGGTATATTGATATTAACCGGTATCATTTTGTTTGCTGTAGGAGTAAAAAATAATGAAAAGTAGATGGTTTCATTTATTAATAACTATATTCATTATTTTTAGCTATATGCAATTTGAATATGTTCGTTATTGTATGGAATGTGATGCCGGATATCAGGAGTATTCATATGCCAATGCAGTTATAAATATTGTTGGAGACAGATATTTAATATTGCTTGTCAGCGGAATTTTAATTGTATGGAGTATTGCCGGATTATTGACGGTTACACAAAATAATTTTTATCTCAAATTGCGGATTGGAAGTGAACCTGGGGCAAATGTCATTGAAGTAGTGTATGCATTCAAATATGCAGTTATCATTGCAGTTATCCAGTGGGTGGTAATTAATATGATTGCTGTTGTAAATAGTTTTTATAATGTTCAGTCGCAGATGCTTCATGTGACAAAAGTGTATCAGCTATTTGGCAACTTATTGTTATTTTACTGGCTGCTGGGTTGTGTTACCATTTTATTTAACAAATTGATAAATACAGGATGGGCAGCTAATATCTGCAGTATTGTATGCCTGCTTATAAATATTGTTATCAGCAATTGGATAAGCTTTAAAGATTCTTTTATTGGAAGAAAATCATGGATTGCCCATTTGATGGTCACAGATGTAAAAACATATAGCTTTTATATTGTTTATTGGGCTGTGAGTATTGCGTTTGTTATAATGGTTATATTTTATAGAGCCGTTATACTCAACTTTTTTAAAAGACTGATTGCAATATGTGTTAAGTCATATTATGGTCTTACGTTTATGGCAGCAGTTGCTATATGGAGCATATACGGATTTGTTTCAAAACAATATATGTCAGGCATTACAGACTATTTTGCCGGATTTAAAAAGCTTGATATTTTTTTACTGCTATATTTGTTTTATCAAATGCCAATCTGGATTTTATTGTATTATTTTTTGACAAAGAACTTTTCGTTTTACTATATTCAGTTTGCCTTGAGAAAAGGAAATACAATTAGCTGGATGAAGCATCTGGCGATAATATTTCTGGTGTGTACTTATCTGTATTACGGAGTGGGAATGATGGTAATAGCATTTATATCGGGAACGGTAATAAATGTAAATTTGATAATGGAAATGAGTAATATGATTTTACAGACAATAGCCTTGTTACTGCTGGTATTTCTATGCTGGTTGCATGAAGCCGGAGATAAACATATGGGATTTATAATAATTACTATATGCCATATTGTGGCAGGAACATTATTTTCGTGGCTTCCGCTTACACAGGGGCTGTATATTTCACATATGACATCTCAGCCTGAGTGTATGGTATTTCAAATAGCAGAGTGTCTGGTTATAGGATCGGGTGTTGCTGTAATGTTAAAAAATAAACAAGAGGATATAATTTTACGCAAGTGGAAGGCAGAAAATATATGAATATAGAGCTGGATAATGTATCAAAGAATTTTAAGAATCAGACCGTGTTGGAAAATGTAAATTTAAAATTGGAATCCGGGAAAATATATGGTCTCGTTGGGAGAAACGGTAGTGGAAAAAGTGTTTTATTGAAGATAATGACCGGGTTAATGGAGCCGTCGGATGGAATAATAAAATACGGAGGTGTCCCTCTGAAAAAAGGACAGTATGCAAAGGATGTTGGAATAGTGCTGGACTGCATAGGCTTCATGCCGGAGTATACTGCAAAGGAAAATTTACTTTTACTGGCAAAAATTAATAAGAAAACAGGAGAAGAAAGAATCAGTGAAATTCTCAAACAGGTGGGCCTTGAGCCGGATTCCAAAAAGGTTTATCGTAAGTTCTCTTTAGGTATGAAGCAGAAGCTGGCGATAGCTCAGGCTTTTATGGAAGAGCCTAAGGTATTGCTCTTGGATGAGCCAATGAACGCACTGGATGAGCAGTCTGTTCAGGATATGAGAATAATGTTTAGGGAATATGTGAATAAAAAACCTGCTATTATGGTTATAACAAGTCATCACAAGGAAGACATAGAAATTTTGTGCGATCAGGTTTATAGTATAAAAAATGGGTATGTGAATGATGCCAAGGAGAATGGTTAGAAAATTTATGTTATTAGAAGAACTAAGTGAATAATTTTTTATAAAAACCTCCATACTGATAAAAAAGGTATGGAGGTTTTTCTATGAGCAGAAATATTGAGAATCATGATTCAGTGCTCTTGCTTCAGGATTGCATAGCGGGCTGTAAGATGGCACTTGAGAGCATGGACGATATAAGAGAACACACAGATGACAAGCAGCTTCGTGAGCTGATAGACAAGTACTATGATGAGCACACCGGGCTGTCAGTGGATTGCAGGGATATGCTTGACAAAGCAGGTGCAGATATTAAGGAACCGAGTGCGTTTGCAAAGATGGCTGCGAAGCTGCAGACAGCAATGAAGATGGCAGTGAATGATGATCAGTCCCAGGCAGCAAAGCTTCTGACGGAGGGCTGTAATATGGGCATAGAGACCATCAGTGGCAGTCTCAATGAATATCGCGATGCAGATTCAAAGAGTGTGGCAATTGCAGAGAGGCTCAGGACGCTGGAGGAAAAAATGGTGGGAGATTTGCAGCCACTATTATAAAAAATATAAAATAACGGCTGTTGTACTGATTTGGTACAACAGCCGTTTATGCGTAGCTGTCAAGCATCATGCCTGAATAAATTGACGAAATATATGGTGTGTTGAAATTGTGCCCGGGATTCTTATATGCCACAACAACCTTCTGTACATAGTTCATAGGATTGACTGTCACAGAGTTTGCCTTGTCACCTATTGCATCCTTTAGTGCTGTAAGTGTATTGAAAGTGTCGTCAGCTCTGTCCGGACGAAGCGCGCCGGCGAGGATGTCGCGGTCGATAGTGAGCTTACCGTCATCGTCTGTCATGAGACCGATGTAGGAAAGCTTTGACTGTGAGCCCTTTGTGATGGAGCTTATATCCCGAAGCAGCCTTGTGGCATCTGCAGAGTCGGTCATTGAAAAATTATCTGCCACGTCTATCATCTTATTGTATGCGTCAACCAGAGTCTGCACATTGTCGGCAACTGCATCGGAATTGGTCTTAAAACCGATGGCTGCGGCTCCTGTATCTGTGGTCGGCTTTTTGAGCGTGAGCTCAAAAGTATTATTGATGGTAAAGGTGTTTGACAAGGATGAGTGCGCGGTGCCATTCAGCGAAAAGTCAGAGTTGTGGGCAGGGGATGATACCTTATCAATACCCAGCTGCTTCATCATGCTTATGGACTCTGCGGTAGCTGACGGTGCCACACTAAAGAGAGAATCCTCAGTCTCGCTGAGACCTGTCTGCATTGATGTAAGCTGAAGCGCTGCCTTGCCTGAGTCATCATGGACTATGTCTGCCTCAATGCCAAGACCGGATGCGTTTATGAGCCTCTTGAGCTTGTCCTGCACCTCACCGTTTGTTTCACCGGTGCTCACTCCGAACTGGAACTCATAGGATGATGCATTGGTATTTATGTCAAAGGAATAGCTGCCCGGTATAAAGGACAGGGCTTTGCTGTCTAAGTAGCTGCCGGTATTGACCTGTGGAGCTGCGAGCTGTCTGACCTCTATATCAAAGCCGTCTGCTCCTTTATTCTCTGAGCCGTCACCCACGTATCGCACGCCTACAGCATCCTCATTAGATGACTCTGCAACCTTCTTCTGGAAGGAGTCAGATGAGCCTGCGTATTTATCAGAAAGCGAATCCACGGCATTTAAGATGGCCTTAGAGCTTTCCTTTATATCGATAGCATATTTCTTGGCCTCGGACATATTGGAAATCTTGTACAGAGGGGACTCTTTATTTGTCTTTATTATTCTGTTGTATATCTTGCGCAGGTCGCTTTTCTTGTGCGAATCATAGCGCGATACCTCTTTATTGGCATAAGTGCTGGCATAGTAAGCGTAGGCACTGTCTATCTTTGCCATAAAGACCCCTCCTTTCATCCGTGAAAATCGTTTAATCCGTTAAATGGTAATCCTTTAATTATCAAATTCTACTTATACACATATATTATATCGTCATAATTGAGGATTTACAACAACAAAATACTTGAAAAATTCAGATAAATGTACTATATTTAGTAATATATGTAAAAGATTATCGCTGACAGCCCTGCAAGGAGGTGCAGACAGCGGCACTGTTCAAAAGAATTTACAATAAATTTTAAAATAGCTATTGACGGTTACGGCTCAACTGTGATATAGTATACAGGCTTGGAAATAGGTCTTTTTTTTATGCCTTTTTTTAAGGGTACAAACAACAAAGAATTTAAACGGAGGTGGAAGTCGTGCGTACAAAGATTACATTAGCGTGCACAGAATGTCAGCGTCGTAATTACAACATGACAAAGGACAAAAAAACTCATCCGGACAGAATGGAAACCAAGAAGTATTGTAGATTCTGCAGAACTCATACAATGCACAAGGAAACAAAATAGTCTAGGAACTGAGTGAAGGAGTACATTATGGGACAGAATGAAAAAGTCGAAAAGGCTCCAAAGACAAGCTGGTTTTCAGGTCTGAAAGCTGAATTTCAGAAGATTATCTGGCCTGAGAAGCAATCGGTCATCAGACAGACCATTGCAGTACTGGCGGTTTCAGTAGTTACCGGTCTTATTATTGCGCTTCTTGACTGGGGTATCCAGCAGGGCGTAGATTTCCTTATTGGTTTACATTTTTAAAACGGAGGCAAAGTGATTATGACAGAAGCGAACTGGTATGTAGTTCATACCTATTCAGGTTATGAAAACAAAGTCAAAGCTAATATTGACAAAACAATCGAAAACAGACATCTTGAGGACCAGATCCTTGAAGTACGTGTTCCATTGGAGGACGTCACAGAGGTGAAGAACGGTGTTCGTAAACAGGTTTCCAAGAAGATGTTTCCAGGCTATGTTCTTATTCATATGATTATGAATGATGATACATGGTACGTTGTACGAAATACCAGAGGCGTAACTGGATTTGTAGGTCCGGGAAGCAAACCGGTTCCTCTCACAGAAGCCGAGATGAGACCTTTGGGTATTAAGACGGAAAACGTGGTAGTTGATTTTGCTGAGGGTGACATGATAGTCGTTATCGGCGGTGTCTGGAAGGATACAGTCGGTGTTATCACAGCTATGAATTATCACAAGCAGACAGTTACAATCAATGTAGAGCTGTTCGGTCGCGAGACACCGGTAGAAGTAAGTTTCGCAGATGTTAAGAAAACAAATTAAGGAGGCAATTCCAAATGGCAAAGAAAGTAGAAGGATACATTAAATTGCAGATCCCTGCTGGAAAGGCAACTCCAGCTCCTCCAGTTGGACCTGCACTTGGACAGCACGGTGTAAACATCGTAGAGTTCACAAAGCAGTTTAATGCAAAGACAGCCGATCAGGGCGACTTAATTATCCCTGTAGTTATTACTGTATATGCAGACAGAAGTTTCAGTTTCATTACTAAGACTCCACCTGCTCCGGTATTAATCAAGAAAGCTTGCAAGATTCAGTCTGGTTCAGGCGAGCCAAACAAGAAGAAGGTTGCTAAGATCACAAAGGCACAGGTTCAGGAAATCGCTGAGCTTAAGATGCCTGACTTAAACGCAGCTTCACTTGAGTCTGCAATGAGCATGATCGCTGGTACAGCAAGATCAATGGGTGTTGAGGTGGTTGACTAACACTTAGCGAAACCGAGCGTGCAACGCGATGGTTGAGGTTAGTGTGCAACCGTTCTCTGAGATTAGCGAAAGCGAGCCCGCCTTTTGGGCGAAGCTTGAACTTAGCGAAGAGAACATACCCATAAAACTGACGAACCGACAGGAAAGTTAATCATTAATGAGGATTGATAAAAACATCGGTTAAACAGTATTATTTTAAGATAACAAAGAAACGTAAATGTGGGAGGGTCCTCTCCCGATATTACCACCAGGAGGTTATTTTTTCATGAAAAGAGGAAAGAAGTATCAAGACGCTGTTAAGGCATTTGATAAGAAAGAGCAGTACGATGTTGCTGACGCTATCTCTATCGTAAAGAAAAATGCTACAGCTAAATTTGACGAGACAATCGAGCTTCATCTTAGAACAGGCTGCGACGGACGTCACGCAGAGCAGCAGATCCGTGGTGCGGTTGTATTACCACACGGAACAGGAAAAACAGTTAAGGTTTTAGTTTTCGCTAAGGGAACTAAGGTTGACGAGGCACAGGCAGCAGGAGCTGACTTCGTTGGAGGCGAGGAGTTAATTCCAAAGATCCAGAACGAGGGATGGTTAGACTTCGACGTTGTAGTTGCTACACCTGACATGATGGGTGTTGTTGGTCGTTTAGGACGTGTCCTTGGACCAAAGGGCTTAATGCCAAACCCAAAGGCAGGAACAGTTACTATGGATGTAACAAAAGCTGTTAACGATATCAAAGCCGGTAAGATTGAGTACAGATTGGACAAGACAAACATTATCCATGTGCCAGTTGGAAAAGCATCTTTCACAGACGAGCAGTTAAACGACAACTTCCAGTCTCTTATGGGTGCAATTAATAAAGCAAAACCTGCTAGCTTAAAGGGTCAGTACATTAAGAGCGCAACTCTTACATCTACAATGGGACCTGGCGTTAAGTTAAACGTGGTTAAGATTACACAGTAAGATAGTTAAACAGTTACAGTAAAACAATTTACAAGACCTATCAAACGCCAAGCAAAAGTTTTGCGGAAAGTAATTGACATCCGTAATATAGTTTGATATAATTGCAATGCATATTGCCGAAGACAGTAGGTGCCGCAAGGCGTAAACGTAGAACCTACCGAGGGAATTTTCGAGATTTATCTTGAATTTTGACTTGTACCCTTCTGTCGACAGGCAGGAGGGTTTCTTTGATTAATAAATCAAATACCTCATGTCTTTTATGCGAAAATCTAAAAGGAGGTAAATGAATCGTGGCAAAGGTAGAACTTAAACAGCCAATCGTAGATGAGATTTCCGGTGTTATCAATGGTGCACAGTCAGTAGTAGTTGTTGATTACTTAGGACTCACAGTAGCAGAGGATACTCAGTTACGTAAACAGTTAAGAGAAGCCGGTGTAACTTACAAGGTATACAAGAATACTTTAGTAAACCGTGCAATCCAGGGAACAGAGTTCGAGGGATTAAAGGATGTCCTTGAAGGACCAAGCGCATTCGCTGTATCAGCAGAGGATGCAACAGCACCAGCCAGAATCTTAGCTAAGTTCGCTAAAACAGCTCCGGCTTTAGAGATTAAAGCAGGTGTAGTTGAGGGAACATTTTATGATGCTGAGGGTATGAAGGCAATCGCCGCTGTACCTAGCAGAGATGAGCTTCTTGGAAAATTACTTGGAAGCATTCAGTCACCTATCACAAATCTTGCTCGTGTACTCAATCAGATTGCAGAGCAGGGTGGCGCTGCAGATGCAGCCGTAGAGGCAGCACCAGCAGAGGATGCTGCAGAGGAAGCTCCAGCAGCAGAATAATTCAAATATTATATTTGAACCTTATTATCATAATTAAATTTTTAAATGGAGGAAATTATAATGGCAAAGTTAACAACAGCAGAGTTTATTGATGCTATCAAAGAGTTAAGCGTATTAGAGTTAAATGATTTAGTAAAAGCTTGTGAAGAAGAGTTCGGTGTTTCTGCAGCAGCAGGTGTTGTAGTTGCAGCAGCAGGAGCTGACGGAGCAGCAGCTGAGGAGAAGACTGAGTTCGACGTAGAGCTTACAGAGGTTGGACCAAACAAGGTTAAGGTTATCAAGGTTGTTCGTGAGATCACAGGTCTTGGACTTAAAGAGGCTAAGGACGCTGTTGATGGCGCACCAAAGGTTATCAAAGAGCAGCTTGACAAGGCTTCAGCAGAGGATGCTAAGGCTAAACTTGAGGCAGAGGGTGCTAAGGTTACTCTTAAATAGTCGGATAGGCTACGAGCGGAGTAAAAACATAAAAAAGAGCCAAGGGCAAATTCTATTTGCGCCTTGGCTCTTTTTTATGTTTTTATTGCGCGACAGTCGGAGCGCGTCCCGAAAATGCCTAAGCATTTTTGGGACCTCCGCTCGTAGCCTATCCGACGGCGATGAAAATTATTGCGCGACAGTGAAAAAAATAAAAAAGTACTTGCAATTGTCGGTGATTTGTTGTATAGTATACGTTGCACTATTGTGGTGCAGTGGCATTTTTATGCAATTTTTTAAATGATGCAAATTTGTCAATAGGTAAATTACACTAAAATGCATTCGCAAATATGTGCACAAGAGAAAAACCACAAGATATAGTAACTGGGGTGGTTTTTGAATCATTATCTAGATATTTGCTAGATTAAAATAAAAACGAGAGGTGAAACGTCAATGGAGAAAAACAGAATACGTCCGGTCACATCCGGAAAAAGCATGCGTATGAGTTACTCAAGACAAAAAGAGGTTCTGCAGATGCCAAATCTGATTGAGGTCCAGAAGGATTCTTATCAGTGGTTCTTAGACGAAGGTCTCAAGGAAGCTTTTGCGGATATCTCTCCAATCACAGATTACAGCGGAAAGCTTAGTCTTGATTTTGTAGATTTTACATTATGCGAAGATGATGTAAAGTATACAATTCCTGAGTGCAAGGAAAGAGATGCAACATACGCAGCTCCTTTAAAGGTTAAAGTCAGACTTCACAACAAAGAGACAGATGAGATTAATGAGCATGAAATTTTCATGGGTGATCTGCCTTTAATGACAGAGACCGGTACATTCGTAATCAACGGTGCAGAGCGAGTTATTGTCAGTCAGTTAGTTCGTTCTCCTGGTATTTATTACGGAATTGCTCATGATAAGCTCGGAAAGACCCTGTATTCTTGTACTGTTATTCCAAACCGTGGTGCATGGCTTGAGTATGAGACAGACTCTAACGACGTTTTTTATGTAAGAGTAGATAGAACACGTAAGGTACCTATAACAGTACTTTTACGTGCACTTGGAGTAGGTACAAACCAGGCTATTCTCGATATGTTCGGAGATGAGCCAAAGATCCAGGCATCATTCAGCAAGGACCCTGCAATCACAGAGCGTGAGCCACAGGGAAGCTATGAGGCTGGTTTATTAGAGTTATATAAGAAGATTCGTCCGGGCGAGCCGCTTTCAGTTGAGAGTGCAGAGAGCCTTATCACAGCAATGTTCTTCGATCCTAGAAGATATGACCTTGCCAAGGTAGGACGTTATAAGTTTAATAAGAAGCTTGCTTTAAAGAACCGTATTAGTGGACAGGTTTTAGCTGAGGACGTAGTGGATCCTTCTACAGGTGAGGTTATCGCTGAGGCAGGTACTGTTGTTGACCGTGCGCTTGCTACACAGATCCAGAACGCTGCCGTTCCTGCTTTATGGATTCAGACAGAGACAAGAAATGTCAAGATTCTTTCTTCTATGATGGTTGACATCAGAAGCTGGATTCCTGAGCTTGAGGATCCTAAGTCTATCGGTGTTACTGAGCTTGTTTACTATCCGGTACTCGCTCAGATTCTCGAGGAGTATGATTCTCTTGAGGACAGAATCGAGGCTATAAAGAGAGATATATCTGACCTTATTCCAAAGCATATTACTAAAGAAGATATCTTCGCAACTATCAACTACAATATGCACTTAGAGTGGGGCGCAGGAACAGATGACGATATCGATCATCTTGGAAACAGACGTATCCGTGCGGTTGGAGAGCTGTTACAGAACCAGTACCGTATCGGTCTCTCAAGACTGGAGCGTGTTGTTCGTGAAAGAATGACTACACAGGACTTAGAGGGAATTTCACCTCAGTCACTTATCAATATAAAGCCTGTAACTGCCGCTGTTAAGGAATTCTTCGGTTCTTCACAGCTTTCACAGTTCATGGATCAGAACAACCCTCTTGGAGAGCTTACTCACAAGAGACGTTTATCAGCACTTGGACCTGGTGGTCTTTCAAGAGACCGTGCCGGATTCGAAGTTCGAGACGTACATTATACTCATTATGGTAGAATGTGTCCTATTGAAACACCTGAAGGTCCTAACATCGGTTTGATTAACTCATTTGCAACTTATGCAAGAATTAATGAATATGGATTTGTAGAAGCTCCTTATAGAAGAGTTGATAAGTCAGATCCATCAAACCCAAGAGTAACAGATGAAGTTGTATATCTTACAGCTGATGAAGAGGATAATTATACAGTAGCACAGGCTAATGAACCACTTGATGAAAATGGATACTTTATCCATAACAACGTATCAGGTCGTTACAGAGAAGAAACATCTCAGTTCCCTAAGAAGAGAATTGATCTTATGGACGTTTCTCCTAGAATGGTATTCTCTGTTGCTACATCAATGATTCCGTTCTTGCAGAACGATGATGCTAACCGTGCGTTGATGGGATCTAACATGCAGCGTCAGGCTGTTCCACTTATGACAACAGAAGCTCCTGTAATCGGTACAGGTATGGAAGCAAAAGCAGCTGTTGACTCAGGTGTATGTGTTGTCGCTAAACGTGCCGGTGTAGTTGAAAGAGCTACTTCAAAGGAAATTACTATTAAGTATGATGATAATGGAGAAAAGGAAACATATCATCTTTTGAAATTCCAGAGAAGTAACCAGGGTAACTGCTATAACCACAGAACAATCGTATTTAAGGGTGATCATGTGGAAGCGGGAGAAGTTATTGCCGATGGTGCATCAACATCTAATGGTGAAATCGCACTTGGAAAGAACCCATTAATTGGTTTCATGACATGGGAAGGTTATAACTACGAAGATGCTGTTTTACTTAGCGAAAGATTAGTACAGGATGATGTTTATACATCAATTCATATAGAAGAATACGAAACAGATGCAAGAGATACAAAACTTGGACCTGAAGAAATCACAAATGATGTTCCGGGTGTAGGTGATGAAGCACGTAAAGACTTGGATGAAAGAGGTATCATCAGAATTGGTGCTGAAGTTCGTGCCGGAGATATTCTTGTTGGAAAGGTTACACCAAAGGGTGAAACAGAACTTACACCTGAAGAAAGACTTTTAAGAGCTATCTTTGGTGAAAAGGCAAGAGAAGTAAGAGACACATCACTTAAAGTACCACATGGTACTTCAGGTATCGTTGTAGATGCTAAAGTATTTAAGAGAGAAAATGGAGATGAATTAGCTCCTGGTGTAAACGAATCAGTTCGTATTTACATCGCACAGAAGAGAAAGATTTCAGTTGGTGATAAGATGGCCGGACGTCATGGTAATAAGGGTGTAGTTTCACGAGTATTACCAGTTGAAGATATGCCATTCCTTCCAAACGGAAGACCACTTGATATCGTACTTAACCCATTGGGTGTACCTTCTCGTATGAATATTGGACAGGTGCTTGAAATCCACTTTAGTTTAGCTGCTAAGGTATTAGGATTTAACATTGCTACTCCGGTATTTGATGGCGCGGATGAAAATGATATTATGGATACTCTCGAATTAGCTAATGATTATGCTAATATGGAATGGGGAGATTTCAAAGAAAAATATAATGATACATTACGTGAAGATGTAATGTCTTACCTTGAGGAACATCTTGACCACAGAGAAGAGTGGAAGGGTGTACCAATTTCAAGAAATGGTAAGGTAAGATTAAGAGATGGTAGAACAGGTGAATATTTTGATAGCCCGGTTACAATCGGATTCATGCATTACCTTAAACTCCATCACTTGGTTGATGATAAGATTCATGCACGTTCAACAGGTCCTTACTCACTTGTTACTCAGCAGCCACTTGGTGGTAAAGCTCAGTTCGGTGGACAGAGATTTGGTGAAATGGAAGTTTGGGCGCTTGAAGCTTATGGCGCATCATATACTCTTCAGGAAATCTTAACGGTTAAGTCTGATGATGTTGTTGGACGTGTTAAGACATATGAAGCAATTATTAAAGGTGAGAATATTCCACAGCCTGGAATTCCAGAGTCATTTAAGGTTCTTTTGAAGGAACTTCAGTCACTTGCCTTAGATGTTAAGGTATTAGATGAAAATGACGAAGAAGTAGAATTAAAGGAAAGCATTGATTATGGTGAAACAAACATAAATGCAATTATTAACAACGATAGAAACTTTAATTCAAATAAAGAAAATGCCAATGATTTTGAAAAAGCTGGTTATACAACACAGGAATTCGTTAACGAAGAACTTCAGGCAGTTGGCGCATCAGAAGATGTTTCTAGTGACGACAACGAGTAGTAGAAGGGAGATTTGATCATGACAGATAACAACATTAGTGAACAGGTGGCATTTGACAAGATTAAAATCGGTCTTGCATCACCGGAAAAGATCAGAGAATGGTCAAAGGGTGAAGTGACAAAACCAGAGACAATTAACTACAGAACTTTAAAGCCTGAGAAGGACGGATTGTTTTGTGAAAAAATCTTTGGACCTAGCAAAGACTGGGAATGTCATTGTGGAAAATATAAGAAAATCAGATATAAAGGTGTCATTTGTGACAGATGTGGTGTTGAAGTAACTAAAGCCAGCGTTCGTAGAGAGCGTATGGGTAGAGTTGAACTTGCAGCTCCTGTATCACACATTTGGTACTTCAAGGGTATCCCATCAAGAATGGGATTAATCCTTGATATATCACCAAAGGTATTGGAAAAAGTATTGTACTTCGCATCGTACATTGTACTTGATCCAATGGATACAAATCTTGAGTACAAGCAGGTTTTATCTGAAAAAGAATTCAGAGAAGCTTATGAAGAATATGCAGGAAAATTCAGAGTAGGCATGGGTGCTGAAGCTATTAAAGAATTACTTGCAGCTATAGATTTGGATAAAGAAGCTGAAGAACTTAAAGCAGAGTTATTTGAAGCAACAGGTCAGAAAAAGACTAAGATTGTTAAAAGACTTGAAGTTATGGAAGCTTTCAGAAGTTCAGGAAACAAACCTGAATGGATGATTCTTGATGTAGTACCTGTAATTCCACCTGACTTAAGACCTATGGTACAGTTAGATGGTGGTAGATTTGCTACATCAGATTTAAATGATTTATACAGAAGAATCATAAATAGAAATAACCGTCTTAAGAGACTTCTTGAATTAGGCGCTCCGGAAATCATTGTTAGAAACGAAAAGAGAATGCTTCAGGAAGCTGTAGACGCGTTAATCGATAATGGTAGAAGAGGAAGACCTGTAACTGGTCCTGGAAACAGAGCTCTTAAGTCATTATCAGACATGCTTAAAGGTAAGCAGGGACGTTTCCGTCAGAACTTACTTGGTAAGCGTGTTGACTATTCAGGACGTTCAGTTATCGTTGTAGGACCGGAACTTAAGATTTATCAGTGCGGTCTTCCAAAAGAGATGGCTATTGAATTGTTCAAACCATTTGTTATGAAAGAATTAGTGGCAAATGGAACAGCACACAATATTAAGAGTGCTAAGAAGATGGTAGAAAGATTACAGACAGAAGTATGGGATGTATTAGAGGATGTAATTAAAGAACATCCAGTTATGCTTAACCGTGCCCCTACACTTCACAGACTTGGTATTCAGGCATTTGAACCTGTTTTAGTTGAAGGTAGAGCTATTAAGCTTCATCCACTTGTATGTACAGCTTATAATGCCGACTTCGATGGTGACCAGATGGCCGTGCATCTTCCATTGTCAGTAGAAGCACAGGCAGAATGTAGATTCTTATTATTGTCACCAAACAACTTATTAAAACCATCAGATGGTGCACCTGTAGCAGTTCCTTCACAGGATATGGTACTTGGTATTTATTATTTGACAATGGATAAATATGTTGATTATTCAGATGATGAGAAACTTGTTAAGACATTAGAAAAGGCAAAAGTTTACGAAGATGAAGACAGTATCAGAAAAGAATTAAATGATGGAAAAATTGATGTTGATTCAATGATTAAATTCCATGCAGATGACAGAGTTGTAATTTGTAAAACTATTGACGTTTTAGGACGTAGCTTTAGCAATGAAAATCAGGCAATTCTCGCATATGAAAATGGAGAAATTACTCTTCACCAGAAGATTCGTGTAAAGAGAACTGTATACAACAATGAAGGTAAGGAAATTACAGGTGTTGTTGATGCGACTCTTGGACGTTTAATATTTAATGAAATCCTTCCACAGGATTTGGGATTTGTTAAGAGAGAAACAGATGAAGACTTCCTTAAATTAGAAGTTGGATTCCACGTAGGAAAGAAACAGTTGAAACAGATTCTTGAAAAAGTAATCAATAACCATGGCGCAACAAAGACTGCTGAAGTTTTAGATGATATCAAGGCTATGGGGTATAAGTTCTCAACAAGAGCTGCCATGACAGTTTCAATTTCTGATATGACAGTACCTGCAGCTAAACAGCAGATTTTAGATGATGCTGAAGAAACTGTAGAAAAGATTACAAAGAACTATCGTCGTGGTTTCTTAACAGATGAAGAAAGATACAAAGAAGTAATTACAACATGGCAGAAAGCCGATGATGAAATTACAAAAGCCCTTCTTACAGGACTTGATAAATATAATAACATCTTTATGATGGCTGACTCTGGTGCCCGTGGTTCTGATAAGCAGATTAAACAGCTTGCCGGTATGCGTGGTTTGATGGCCGATACATCAGGTAGAACTATCGAGTTGCCTATTAAGTCAAACTTCCGTGAAGGTCTTGACGTTTTGGAATACTTCATTTCAGCTCATGGTGCTAGAAAAGGTATGGCAGATACAGCGTTAAGAACAGCCGATTCAGGATACTTAACAAGACGTCTTGTTGATGTATCACAGGATTTAATTATTCGTGATGTTGACTGTTGTGAAGGAAAGGCAATTCCATTTATGGAAATCGAAGCTTTCACAGACGGCGGTGAAGTAATTGAAAGTCTTGAAGAAAGAATTACAGGAAGATATTCTGCAGAAACAATTTATGATACAGAAGGAAATATCATTGTAAAAGCAAACCACATGATTACACCAAAGCGTGCAGCAAAGGTTGTAGCTACAGGTGTAGACAAGGTTAAGATTCGTACAATTCTTACATGTAAATCACATGTAGGTGTATGTTCTAAGTGTTACGGTGCTAACATGGCTACAGGTCAGTCAGTACAGGTTGGTGAAGCAGTTGGTATTATTGCTGCTCAGTCAATCGGTGAACCTGGTACACAGCTTACAATGAGAACATTCCACTCAGGTGGTATCGCTGGAGATGATATTACACAGGGTCTTCCTAGAGTAGAAGAATTATTTGAAGCTAGAAAGCCAAAGGGTCTTGCTATTATTGCTGAATTTGGTGGAAGAGCTGAAATTAAAGAAAATAAAAAGAAACGTGAAATTGTTATTACTAATGATGAAACAGGCGAATCAAAGACATATTTGATTCCTTACGGTTCAAGAATTAAGATTCTTGACGGTGCAATCCTTGAAGCAGGTGACGAACTTACAGAAGGTAGTATAAACCCACACGATCTCTTAAAGATTAAGGGACTTCGTGCAGTTCAGGATTATATGATTCGTGAAGTACAGAGAGTTTACCGCTTACAGGGTGTAGAAATTAATGATAAGCACGTTGAAGTAATTGTACGTCAGATGCTTAAGAAGATTAAGGTTGACACAGCAGGAGATTCAGAATTCCTTCCAGGTACATCAGTTGACGTTCTTGATTTCAATGAAACAGTAGAACGTTTGCAGGAAGAAGGAAAAGAAGTTCCAACAGGTACTCAGGTAATGCTTGGTATCACAAAGGCCAGCCTTGCTACAAATTCATTCTTATCAGCAGCTTCATTCCAGGAAACAACAAGAGTTCTTACAGAAGCAGCTATTAATGGTAAGGTTGATCCACTTGTAGGTCTTAAGGAAAACGTAATCATTGGTAAATTAATCCCTGCAGGTACAGGTATGAAGAGATACCGTTCTGTAAAATTAGATACTGATGACAATATTGCAAATGCAATAAACGATGATGATGTTTTATCATTCTCAGAAGATGAAGAAATTACATCAGAAGACGTTGTTGCGGTTAGCGAAGATACAGAAGAATAAAAAAATCAAAAGCAATATACTTGCATTTGATAATATAAAAGACAGTTCGTAACCATCCTGTCTATAAACAAAACTAAGGATTTAATTTATGAAAAAAAGAGCGCCTTAGTGTGCTCTTTTTTTCGTTACGAACTATAAAACATCTGCTGTACGAGTGGTGATTATAGTTTAAATAAGTATATTATAAAGTGCTGTTTGATAAAGGAGCAATTAATTATGGTAGAAGGTTTTAATCCTGTAAGATATTCAATTATTAAAGGTAAATGTCCAAGAGAAATAGTAATGCTTGTTGGAAATGGGTGTAAATGGCGTAAATGCAGATTTTGTGATTATCATTTAGACTCAAGCCCTGACAAAGAATTTAATTATAAAATAAATAAAGCTGAACTTGAAAAAGTGACAGGAATGTTTGGTGAACTTGAAGTAATAAATTCAGGAAGTTTTGTAGATCTAGATGGAAATACAATTAAAATGATTAAGGATATTTGCGTAAATAAAAAAATAAAAAAAATTCATTTTGAATGTCATTGGATTCATAAAGATGAAGTTAAAGAATTTAAAAAGGAATTTATGGATTTGGGAGTAGAACCTGTAATTAGACTCGGATTAGAAACTTTTGATTATGACTTTAGAGAAAATTATCTTGTTAAAGGAATAGATGAAAAAAATCCGAAAATAATAGCTGAATATTTTGATGAAATTAATTTGCTTCAAGGAATAGAAGGACAAACAGCCGAATCTATGATTTGGGATATAGAAATGGGCTTAAAGCATTTTAAACGTGTATATGTAAATATTATGACAGAAAATAAAATGCCGATAAAGCCTGATAAAATGGTTATTGAGCAATTTAGAACAAAAGTATATCCACGATTTAAAGATAATGATAAAGTGGATATTCTATTAGAAAATACAGATTTTGGAGTTGGAGAGAATAAATGTTAAATGAAATTTTATTAATAGGTTCAATAATTGTAATTTATGGAATGACGCTTGTATTGTATAGAATTTTTGGAAAACAGGGATTATATACATTTACAATAATTGCAACAATAGGCGCTAATATCGAAGTTTTAATAGTTATTAATGCATTTGGAATGGAAATGACATTAGGAAATGTGTTATTTGCTTCTACATTTTTAATAACGGATATAATAAGTGAAATATATGGAAAAAAAGATGCTAAACTTGCGGTATATTTGGGTATATCTACATCAATTGCTTTTATAATTTTGTCGCAGTGGTGGCTTCAGTATATCCCTGCAGAAAGCGATTTTGCGATGCCTGCAATGAAGACAATTTTTTCAAATACACCAAGATTAATGCTTACAAGTATGATTGTATATGCCATAGTACAGCAATTTGATGTGTGGGCATATCATAAATGGTGGGAATTTACTAAAAAGAAGTTTGGTAATGAAAGAAAATATTTATGGATTAGAAACAATGGTTCAACACTTGTATCACAGTTCTTAAATAATCTATTATTTTCACTTGGTGCATTTTGGGGAATACATTCAACATCAACAATAATAAAAATTGTAATTTCCAGTTATGTGATATTTATTGTAACAAGCCTTGCTGATACACCTTTTGTATATTGTGCAAGATTGATTTATGATAAAAATAAAGAAAAAGATAAATTTAAAAAGTAAAGATTAAATGTACATGTGATGTGAGAAAAAAATAATATAATATATAAAAATGGTGCCTTATAGATTGAAAGAACTTTTAGTTTGAAACAATCTGTAGGGCATTTTTTGTGTGCTGATTATGTACAAAATTCTAAGCAATTAAAAATATTATTTTTACTGAATTACTATATGAAAGATTTTAAGCAATTAACATTAATGCTATTTTTTGATAAAAAAGAGAACTAAATATACCGACAATACAGCAACAGATTATTATTACAAAGTAACATCTTATGTAAATAATCAGGAATCAGGTTTATCAGATCCTATTTTAGAAGATTTGTTCTGTAATGCTTACAGGAAATCCTGGAATTTCTCATGTAGTAAATTATTCAGGGGGAGCTGTAACATATGTGGGACAAAGACAGATTCTTACTTCATACGGTTCAGGTTTGGCATTGCCAACTATTAAATTAATTAACAGTTTAACATATTAAAGCGTTAACTATTGAAAATAATGTGTAATTTGCTTATAATACTCTTTATATGCAGTTAGTTAAAGTGCTTTCGAATTTATTAATTCAATCCAGATAACACATAAATGCATAAAGAACAATTTATGAAAAGGAAAGAAAAAAGATGAAAGATACGCTTGAAATCAGATGGCACGGACGTGGAGGACAAGGTGCCAAAACAGCAGCTTTGCTTTTAGCAGAAGTGGCGTTTAAAACAGGTAAATATGCTCAGGGTTTCCCTGAATATGGTCCTGAAAGAATGGGTGCGCCAATTACTGCTTACGACAGAATAAGTGATTCAGAAATTCGAGTTCATTCGAATATTTATGATCCGGAATTTGTAGTTGTAGTTGATGAAACTTTATTAGAGATTGTCGATGTTACAGCAGGTCTTAAAGAAGATGGAGCAATTCTAATTAATACTGCAAAAAGTAAGGAAGAAATATTACCACTGTTAAAAGGATATAAAGGAAAAGTTTACACAGTTGATGCCAGAAAGATTTCAATGGAAACTCTTGGTAAAAATTTCCCTAATACACCAATGCTTGCAGCTATAGTAAAGGTTACAGGAGTAATCGATGATGAAACATTCTTGAATGAGATGGAAGGTTCATTCAAGCATAAATTTGCAAGAAAACCTGAAGTAATTGAAGGAAATATGCAAGCTCTTAAGGTAGCTTTAAGGGAGGTTAAATAAATGGCAAAGACAGATATAACAAAGTTAGGAACTGATGTAGCATGGCAGGATGTTACAAGAGGTAACACAGTTGTAGGTTGCGGAACAACAAAGCAGTTTGTAACAGGTGACTGGACAAATGTAGCACCTGTTATAGATGAAGAAAAATGCAAACAGTGTTTATTATGCGTACCTTGTTGCCCGGATAGCGCAATTCCGGTAAAAGATTACAAGAGATGTGCAATAGATTATGATCATTGTAAAGGATGTGGAATTTGTGTTAAAGCATGTCCATTTGGAGCAATAAAGATGGAGGTGAAGAAGAATGCCTAAGAAAGTACAGATGTCAGGAAATGAAGCAGTTGCAAATGCTTTAAGACAGATTAATCCGGATGTATTTCCAATGTTTCCGATCACACCATCAACTGAAATTCCACAGTATTTTGCAAATTATGTATCAAATGGATTAGTTGATACAGAATTTATTACAGTTGAAAGTGAACATAGTTCAATGTCAGCAGCAATTGGTGCATCAGCAGCAGGAGCGAGAGCATTGACAGCAACATCATCTGCAGGACTCGCATTTATGTGGGAAGTATTAGGTGTTGCAGCATCTCATAGAGTACCTGTCGTATTAGCAGCAGTTTGTAGAGCTCTTACAGGCCCTCTTAACATTAACTGTGATCATTCAGATACAATGGGAGCAAGAGATTCAGGTTGGATTCAGTTATATGCTGAAACAAATCAGGAAGCATATGACAATATGGTTATGGCTTACAGAATTGCAGAACATAAGGATGTTATGTTACCAATTATGATTTGCCAGGATGGATTTATTACAAGTCATGCCGTAATGAATATGGAATTACTTGATGATGATGTAGTAAAGAATTTCGTTGGAGAATATGAGCCGGAAGATTATTTGCTCAATCCAAATGAAACATATGCAGTAGGACCATATGCCATCACTGATTACTATATGGAATCAAGAAAAGCACAGGCTCATGCAATGGAAAATGCAAAGCAGGTAATTAAAGATATTGCAGAAGAATTTGAAAAAATATCAGGACGTAAATACGGTCTTATTGAAGAATATAGAATGGAAGATGCTGAATATGCAGTTGTTATTATAGGTTCAGCTGCAGGAACAACAAAGGAAGCAATCGACCATATGAGAGAAAATGGTGAAAAGGTAGGTCTTATAAAAGTAAGATCATTCAGACCTTTCCCTGGAGAAGAAATTGCAGCTTCACTTAAAAAATGTAAGGCTGTAGCAATAATGGACAGATCTGAAAGCTTTTCAACAAATGGAGGCCCATTAGGAGCAGAGACAATGCAGGCAATGTACACAGCAAGATGTACAGCTCTTACAATTGATATCATGTATGGTATTGGTGGACGTGATGTTACAGTTGATGACATGATTAATGTATATGATACATTAAAAGACATCGCAGTAACAGGAGAAACAGGTGACGTTTACAGATACATGGGATTAAGAGATAAGGAGGCAAAATAAATGGGTTACAATTTTAAAGAAACAATGAATAAGCCTGAAAGATTTGCTCCCGGTCATAGAATGTGTGCAGGTTGTGGAGCTACTATAACAGCAAGAAACGTTCTTAGAGGACTTCATGAAGGTGATAAGGCAGTTATTTCATGTGCAACAGGATGTTTAAATGTATCGTCATTTATGTATCCATATGTAGCATGGGAAGACAGTTATATACATAGTGCATTTGAAAACGCAAGTTCGACAATGAGTGGTGTTGAAGGTGCATATAAGGCTTTAAAGAAAAAAGGTAAATTAAAAGAAGATTATAAATTCATTACATTTGGTGGTGATGGTGGTACATATGATATCGGTATCCAGTCTCTTTCAGGAGCAATGGAAAGAGGAACAAATATGACGTATGTATGCTACGATAATGGAGCATATATGAATACCGGTACACAGCGTTCATCAGCAACTCCAATGTATGCGGATACAACAACAACACCTGTTGGACCAAAATGTAAAGGTAAAGCACAGTATAGAAAAGATTTAGCAGCAATACTTGCAGCACATGACATTCCATACGTTGCACAGACAACTTTACTTCAGGGATTTAAAGATATGCATGTTAAGGCTGAAAAAGCTATCTATACAGATGGACCAGCATTTTTAAATGTTATGTCACCATGTCCTACAGGATGGAAATATAAAGCTGACGAAATAATGGAAATATGTAAGTTAGGTGTAGAAACTAATTACTGGCCATTATTTGAAGTGATTGATGGCAAATGGATTTTGAATTATGAACCAAAGAAGAGACTTCCAATTGAAGAATTTTTAAGAACACAGGGAAGATTTAAACATTTGTTTAAACCTGAAAATGAACACCTGATTGAAGAATTCCAGAAGGAAGTTGACATAAGATGGGATGATTTGTTATTCAAATGTAGCAGATAACAGTATGAAAAATGCTGTTGTAAAATTACACAAAATGGTGTAAATTAAGATAGATTAATATTGACATATAAAGGCTGCCAAAAATAGAGAATATAATTTCTGTTTTTGACAGCCGATTTTTCTGAGGGAAAGAATAGGAATAAGATGGAATTTGAATTTAATCGAGAAAAAAGCAGTTTCATAAAAGTTTTAAAAGGAAAATGCGAAAAAAATGCATTAAAGTGCAGTGTTGAAGATAATAAAATAATGATTGAAACATTTGATAATTCAGAAGGAAAGTTAGAAGATGCTATACCGGCAGTTTTTAAAGGAACAATTGAAGCTAAAGAAAATAAAACATCAATTAAAGGAAGATTTACAAACGGATTTTATTTGACAACATTAGTAGCGGTAGCAGCGATATTAATAATTGCAAGATTATCATGGTCAATATATCAGAAACAATTGGACAATATTATTATGTGTGCCATAGCTACTGCAATATTAGTAATTGTTTGTGTAGTTGTTAACATTAAAGGGAAAAAAACAAAAGAAAGAATAATAACTTTGTTGAAACAACTACAATAATGTTAATAAAGTATGAAACAAGGATGGGTATGTTGCCTTTTGAAATCTGTCTGTTATAATGATATGAAAAAAGTATTTGTTGAATTATACAAGAAATGATTTTATTGACTTATACTCGTATAAATACAAAAAATAATTTTATTGACTTATGTCCGTAGAATGGTAAAAGGAATAATTAGTAATGAATAATAAAGTAAGTTCAGCTACAAAAAATATAATAATGGTATGCTTAAGTAACGGTCTGACTATTTTAGTCGGGCTGTTCATGGGATTTATTTTGCCAAAGAATATTAGTGTTGATAGTTATGCAAATTATCAGATTTATAATTTATATATAGCGTATGCGGGGTTCTTTCATTTTGGACTTGTAAACGGAATATATATTAAGTATGGAAAATATGATTATGAAGATATTCCATACAGTAAGTTTAAAGCATTTTTTAAAAGCCTGATAGTAATTCATATAATTTCTGCATTGGCGTTGTTAGCATTTGTTATATTTGCAAGTGGTGGAAATGATATAGATCAAAGAATTGCATATCTTTTTGTAATAGTTAATATTCCGTTGATTAATATTAAATGGTTCTTTTCATCTATAAATCAATTTACAAAGAGATTTGTTATAGACAGTTATCTTACAATAACTCAGAATGTTTTAAATGTTGTAGCAGTAGGATGTATTATAGCATTTCATCTGTACACATATTTAAGTATTTTAATATTCACAACAATAATGAATTTTGTATGTATGAGTTTGTCTATATATCAAAATAAAGAAATTATACTTGCAAAATCAGGAAAAGTTCAGTTATCCGAAGTTGGTGGATTAATAAAAACAGGTTTTTTCCTGATGCTTAGTGAGTTTGTTGGAATTATTATTTTAGGAATAGACAGTATATTTGTACAACAGTTTATGCCTAAATATACATTTTCAATGTATCAGTTTGCGGTTTCAATAGTAAGTCTTGTATTTACAATGGTAACGGTTGTTACAAATCTTGTATATCCATATCTTGTTAGAGCGGATGAAAATAAATATGGATTATATTATACGATGCTTAGTGATGTGGTATCTGTTGTTTCAGCAGCAGCAATGGCGGCATTTTTTGCAGCAAAATTTATCATACAATTATGGATACCTAAATATAATGATAGCATTCCTATAGTCGCAATTTTGTTTGGAACTATAGTATTCAGAATTTTAATAATGTTGGTATGTGGAAATTATTTTAAAGTACTTAAGATGATAAAGGAATACACTGCTAACAACATTATGGCAATTACCATAGGCTTTGCGTTTGATGTAATAGCATTGATTGTGTTTAATGATTCATGGTACATTGCGTTAGCAAGTCTTGCGTCATTTATAGTATGGTATTTAATTACAGATAGAAAATTTATAAAGCATTTTAAATTGAAAGTTAAGGATTGGATGCCAAGATATTTTTATATCGTAGTAAGTTTAGGGGCATTTTATTTCTTTGCAAATCATGATTGGGTAGTAAGTATTTTTGTCTATGGAATATTTACGGTTATATTTGGAATAGCATGCTTTGCAAAATATATAAAAGTAATAAACGAGATGAGAGTAAAATAAACTTGACAATAAACGGATGACAAATTAGTATATTAGTAAGTTCCAAAGGCGGTAACCCGGAGTCGGGTTGCCGCTTTTTGTGTTTATGGTAAAAAATGAAAAAGGAAGGGAATATGCTTATGAAAGGATTTGCAAAGACACTGGGAGATGTTTTGTCAACAATTGACGGAATTGTATGGGGACCAATTATGTTATGCTTATTAGTTGGAACCGGAGTAATTTTAACTATCAGAACAAGAGGATTAGGATGGAGAAATTTAGGTTATGCCCTTAAGTCGACACTTAGTAAAGAAGCAAGAACAAAAAGTAGAGGAAGTGGAGATATTTCACCATTTTCAGCTCTGACAACAGCGCTTGCAGCAACAATTGGTACCGGAAACATCGTAGGTGTTGCTACAGCCATGGTATCAGGTGGACCCGGAGCATTAGTATGGATGTGGTTGTCGGCAGCATTTGGAATTACATCAAAATTTAGTGAATGTATGCTTGCAATTAAGTATAGAGAAGTAAATGCTAATGGGGAAATGTCAGGTGGTCCTATGTATACAATGAAAAAGGCATTTAAAAATAAAAAGATTGGAGCAGTACTTGGCTGGGTGTTTGCCTTATTCGCTGTAATAGCATCATTTGGAATAGGAAATCTTACACAGGCAAACTCGATATCAGAGTCATTAAAATCTACATGGAACATCCCGACAAATGTTGTTGGGGTAATTCTTACAATTTTAGCTTTAATTATAATTGTAGGTGGAATCAAATCAATATCAAAAGTATCACAGGTTGTAGTACCTGCAATGGCAATATTTTATGTAATAGCAGGTTTAGTGGTAATTATAATTAATATAGAAAATGTTCCCGCAGGATTGACAGCAGTTTTTCAATCTGCAATAGGGATACAGCCACTTGCAGGAGGAGTAGCAGGAACAATTACAGCTTCAATGATGAACGCAATGAGATTTGGTGTAGCAAGAGGTGTTTTTTCAAATGAAGCAGGTATGGGCTCAGCTGCCATAACTGCAGCAGCAGCTACAACAGATAACCATGTAAGACAGGGATACATAAATATGACAGGAACGTTTTACGATACAATAGTTGTATGTACTATTACAGGATTATGTATTGCAAGCTCAGGTGTACTTGGAACAACAGATGCATCAGGAGAATTAGTATCTGGAGCTGCCTTGACAATTGCAGCATTTAGTACGGCTTTAGGTAAATGGGGAGCTTACCTTGTTACAATAGGAATTGCATTATTTGCATTTTCAACAATACTTGGATGGGAGTATCATGGAGAAAAAGCATTTGAATATATTTTGGGAACACACAAATACAACATGATTTACAGAATATTATTTTCTTTAATTGCATACATAGGAGCTACAACAACATTACAGATTGTATGGGATTTCTCAGATATAGCCAATGCGCTTATGGCTATTCCGAACTTAATATGTCTTCTTGCTTTAAGCGGTGAAATTGCAAAAGATATGATAGAATTTCAAAAAGTAATTAAGGCAGAGAAAAATAAGTAATAGAATATTATTATTGAAATATGAATAAAATGCAATGTTTTGTATAATAATAAATGAAAAATAGTTTAAATTTTTTAGAAAAGAGAGATAAAAAGTAATAAAACAGGGCCAAATTTATATGCGTTTATAAAATGCAATAAATTTGGCCCTAAAATATAATAGGCATAATTTGTAAATAGATGTTTCAAATGGTATATATGTGTGTTATACTAAATGAGTGAATTTATTTACCAAAAAAGAGAAAAGGAGGAGAAAGGTATGATTCAGAGAAGAAGTATTGCAATGTGCATAATTCTTTCACTCGTAACATGCGGGATTTACGGAATATATTGGTTTGTTGTTTTAACAGACGATGCGAACACATTATTGCCGGATAACAAAGGATTGAACAATACATCAGGAGGTGTAGCATTCTTGCTTTCACTCGTAACATGTGGAATATATGGTCTTTATTGGGCTTATAAGCAGGGTGAAAAGATTGACGAAGCAAAAACAGCAAGAGGAATTATGTCAAGTAACTCAGGAATTATTTATTTGTTATTGACTATTTTTGGATTCGGAATTATTGCAGAAGCTTTAATGCAGAATGAATTAAACAGCATGGCGTTTTAATAATAAATTAAATAGTATGGTGTTTAAAAATGAATTAAATAACATGACATTTAATTTATAAAAAGTTACAATGTATGAAAATATCGAAAGAAATTAACAATTTTTACATTTTTATAAAGAAAAGTATCGAAAATTAATTTTTTAAATGATATGTTGACAAAAAAATATAACACATATATAATGGCATAGTATGCGAACAGGCATATTATGCCTTTTTGCTACAAATAAATGTGATTTACACATAATTCTAATAACAGGAGGTGAAAAAAGGATGCCTACATTTAACCAGTTAGTAAGAAAAGGACGTCAGACTTCAGTTAAGAAGTCAACTGCTCCAGCATTATTAAAGAGCTATAACTCTTTAAACAAGAAGATGAATGATACAGCTTCTCCACAGAAACGTGGTGTTTGTACAGCAGTTAAGACAGCTACACCTAAGAAGCCTAACTCAGCTCTTAGAAAGATTGCCAGAGTACGTCTTTCAAATGGTATTGAAGTAACAAGCTACATTCCAGGTGAAGGTCATAATCTTCAGGAACATAGCGTTGTACTTATCCGTGGTGGTAGAGTAAAAGATTTACCAGGTACAAGATACCATATCATCAGAGGTACACTTGATACAGCAGGTGTTGCTAAGAGACGTCAGGCCCGTTCTAAATACGGCGCTAAGAGACCAAAAGACGCTAAGTAGGAAAGGCTTTTATAAGCCAATCACAGGTTGAATGATTTTAGTGCCGGTTATTAGAATTATTACAGGGCAGAGTTTGACACGAAAGTTAAACTTTGCGGTGTTAGAAATAGAGTCTAAAGCCGTGCGCAAGGACACAACTTATGTGAGTACCGAAGATCTAATCGCAGGAGACTCACAAGTGAGGAAACCTGCAAAATCTAAATTTGTGAATATTTTAGGCAAATTTAGGAAAAATTGATTAAGGAGGGAAGTAACATGCCACGTAAAGGACATACTCAGAAAAGAGAAGTATTAGCAGATCCAATGTATAATAACGTAGTAGTTACAAAGCTTATCAACAACATTATGTTAGATGGTAAGAAAGGCGTAGCTCAGAAGATCGTATACGGAGCTTTTGATAGAGTTGCAAACCAGACTGGTAAAGATGCAATCGAAGTTTTCGAAGAAGCTATGAACAACATCATGCCAGCACTTGAAGTTAAAGCAAGACGTATCGGTGGTGCAACATACCAGGTTCCTATTGAAGTTAGACCTGAAAGAAGACAGGCTTTAGGACTTCGTTGGATTACATTGTATTCTCGTCAGAGAAGTGAAAAGACAATGGAAGAAAGATTAGCTAACGAAATCATGGATGCTGCAAACAATACAGGTTCTTCAGTAAAGAAGAAAGAAGATATGCATAAGATGGCTGAAGCAAACAAAGCATTTGCTCACTATCGTTTCTAATAAAACTGTAAGTGTTACAAGACAGGTTGCATAGCAATAACTGTTTTGTAACAAATATACAGTTTTAATTTTAAATTCATGCAAATGAACAATAAATTAAGGAGGAAAAAACCTTGGCTGGAAGAGAATATCCACTAGATAGAACAAGAAACATTGGTATTATGGCTCATATCGATGCCGGTAAGACTACATTAACAGAACGTATCTTATATTATACTGGTGTAAATTATAAAATTGGTGAGACTCATGATGGCGCTTCCACAATGGACTGGATGGAACAGGAACAGGAAAGAGGTATCACAATTACTTCAGCTGCTACAACATGCCACTGGACACCGCAGAAAG
>ERZ860668.215-NODE-215-length-51894-cov-7.250082_pt1 | contig 51894 bp, 50 predicted proteins | sample MGYA00510062_ERZ860668 | MGnify/ENA primary metagenome ERZ860668 (study PRJEB30046, sample SAMN00715258) | human gut metagenome | study: EMG produced TPA metagenomics assembly of the A metagenome-wide association study of gut microbiota in type 2...
GTCGGGGTCGTTTGACCACAATTTGACCACAAAAGGAATGAAACGTCTTGACATCAAACGAAATAGAATGAAAAAACGGATTCTGAAATTAGTGATATAGCGTATATTGTGTGCCGTTTTGACCAACATGTCCACGAGTGGAGCACAATGGGGTTCAAGAGGCCGTGAGTTCGATTCTCGCCACTCGGACCAGATGATTCCCAGTCGAACAACTGTTCGGCTGGGAATTTTTTTGTTTTTCGGAAGCAGACGCTTCGGAAAGATTAAAATAAATAAGCATTTCCGTGTCTGTGATCTCGATGCGATTTACAAAGGTATCAATGATCCTGCGGTTATAATCCTCGGTACGTTCATTGGGAGAGATAAGGAACTGCTCCAATAGGAAGAGGATGCGCTCACGATCCAGAACGGGTGGATGAACTTCTTTCAGGGATTCTAATTGATAGTTGAGGGTGCTTTCCTGCTGCTCCAAGTCAGCAAGGCGGGCGGACAGACGAGAGCTGGCAGTACCGTTTTCAATGGATTCAATGATATTGTTGATTTTTCGGTGCACATCAGCCAGGTTTTGCTCTAACATTGCACGCTCTGGATCGGGCTGGTTGACTTCTGCCTGCTGTGCAGCGGCAATAGCGTCGGCCAGATCTTCAAGAGTGTCTGGACGAAGGATATTTTCACAGATGGCATTGACCACAAGATTCTCGGCAACATCTTTTGGGATGTTTTTCTTTTTGCAGGTACCGCCATCAGCTTTATTCCCGCAAGCATAGTAATAGTAAACATCGTTGCGGCAGTTGTGGCCGGAGATACCCCGCATCAGACTGTGGCAGCAACCGCAGAAAAGCTTGCCAGAGAGCAAGTAATCAGCATGGGAACTATGTGGTGCACGGTGCTGTTTATTGAGCGTGAGCATTTTCTGCGCCCTCTTCCATAAATCATCGTCGATGATGGCGGGGATTGCCCCATCAATACGGACATCGTAGGCTTTGCAGATATAAACACCATGATAGGCTTCATTCTGGATGATGCGAGGAATGCTGCATTTGTTGAAAGAATTGCCCTTACTGGTACGGAGCCCGGCAGCGTTCAGTTGATCCACGATGGAAGCGCTGCTCTCTCCGGCCGCATAATGCTCAAAGATGAACCGGATAGTGGGGGCATTTTTCTCGTCAATAATAAAACGCTTGTGTTCATCTGTGGTAAGCCCCAGGGGGCGGTTAGGATTGATTGCCTTCCCCTTGAGTGCGGATTCCCGCATACCACGCCGCATCTTTTGAGCCAGCTCAGCGGAATAGTATTCGGCCAGGGATTCCATCAGACCTTCCAAAATAATGCCCTCTGGTCCTTCCACAGAGCTTTCGGCTGCATAAAGAATACGAACTCCGTTATCTCGCAGCTTCTTTTTGTAGACCGCACTATCATAGCGATTGCGGGCAAAACGGTCAGTTTTCCAGCAGATCACGAGATCGAACAGATGTTTGCTGCTATCTGCGATCATCTGCTGAAAAGCCAGCCTGGATTCAACACCACGGCCCGAAATGTGCCGGTCAATGTATTCATGCACGATTGTCAAGCCATGCTGCCGGGCGTAGGCTTCGCAGTCCCGGCGCTGGCCCTCGATGCTCTGCTCGGTCTGCTGGGAACCGCCGCTGTAACGGTAGTAGGCAACCAGACGGTTCCCGGGAGATACTTTCTTTCTTCTTGCCATGATTGCTCCTTGTGCGCTGAGCAGGATCATGGTACAATGAAATTGCTCAGCAGGCGTGTTTTCTTATCCTATGATTATTCTCCGACAGACAGATTCCCCATCTGGCCCCGGCGGCTCTATCGTACAGAGCTGCCGGGGATTCTTTTTGCAATAAAAACGACCCCACCATGGTACGCATCGTTGAGAGGCGCGGCGGGGTCTGCAGTACGATTTTAATTGGTATGTTCTGAGGAGTCTGCCCCCAACTGCGCCCTTAGAAGCTCCATCATATTTACCATGGGAAGTATGATCTTACCGTTATTCAGGACGGTGGTAGAAATTGTTTCGATTTTACCCCGGGCGATACTATAGAGAGCGGTTGAACCATTCAGCCACAAGGATGCGGTGAAATCTTCGTCTTTTGTGGATGCAGAAGTGCAAAACTCGCCGATCAATACGATATGATATTCCAGCTTGGCATCGGTATTGTCCGGAACAGAATAACTTCCATCAAGGGTCAAACGAACCTTGCCCAGCTTTTCTGTTTCATCATCAGAAAGTGAAAGCTTGCTCACTGCCACCTTTACGTCTGTTTTCAAAACAGCATCATCGCCAATATCAAGCAAGTTGTTTGTAATGGTGCATTCTGTAATGAAACTGTTTTTATATTGGATGTTGGCCGAAAATTCATTGACATTCACGATGCGATCCCTCCCGGTGCCACTTTCTTGAAATCAATACGGAGCGCGTTTGAGAACTCGGTTTCCTCAGAAACAACGGTATGAATACTTTGCGAACGCACAGGAAAAAGCTGAACAGAGACAGATACTTCATCAAAAGTTAAGGGACACTGTACAGAAAGCTTGAGCGCATTTGCGATTTCCACTAAGGTGTCGATGGTGTAATTGCATTCGCCGCTTTCCCAGCGGGATACGAGGCTTTGTTTTACACCCATTTTTTCAGCAAGCTCTTTCTGGGACAAATTGAGCTGCTTGCGCGCCTCCCGGATGATCTGACTGAGTTCAATGTGAAGCGCGGTCTTAGCTGTTTCTACAACAGACATGCTCTGGGTCAGAGCTTCCACCAGATCAGTCAACGTTGCTTTGCAGGACATGTTCATCTCTCCTTTAACAATTCTTCTAAACGCTGCCTTGCGATTGGAGTATATGCTGAATAACTGGTTTTCTTTTTGCCTGCCCGTTCATAGAAAGCAGCCAATAAGTAAAGGTGCCCCTCCTGATAAACGAACAGGATCCGAACGTTGGATGACGTAAATGGAAAACGCATCGAACAGAGCGGAGCTTCTCCGGCGAGGTGCTCCATGGGAGCTCCTTTCCCTTTGATCGCATCATCTCCGTATGAGTTCAGATTGAAAAGATACTCTTCCAGCTTTGACAGGAACTGCCCTTCGACACCTGCGCCTTTCAGGACCGCAAGCAGCTCGCTGATCACGGCGGAATGCAAGGTTATCATACTCTCGTATTTTGAAAACAGTTCAATCAACAACCGCAAAAATCGATCTTTGTTCAGAAAAATCACTTCCTCCAATATGAATTATATCACTTGAAAGTTATATTTTCAATAGAACGCTCCACAAAAACGTGAAAAGCCCCGCCATGGTACGCATGGATGCTCATCCCCCTACCGGCTGAGCCCGGCGGGGGGATTGTTTTGCCCCGCTGGTGTTGCCGCACTGGCGGGGTTATTTTTGTTTGTGGGACTGATTCCAAAATGGATACAGTTTATTTGAGCGGATAGCCGTTTTTGGTAACAACTGTTTTTTCAGCAAGGCTTATGCCGTCAAGGTTGGATTTGCGTATACCGCCACCATTGACATAAACATCGTACAAAGTGAGAATTTCGTCTTTCATTTCATCAGTGAGAGTAAAGTCGAAGCTTTGCGTTGTTCCCTGGAGCCTTATTTTAATCTCATCATTTTGATGCTGAATCAAATCATCCATGAAAGAAAGCATTTGATTTGTCAAATCAAAACTGATGTTTTCGAAGACGGTCCCATCGCTTCCGAGCGAATAGGAATGATTACAGTTAGAGAATATGTAGCGGTTATCACCGATTTTAATGAGAATCGAGTTGAGGTCTGCCCAATGGTATCCCTGATAATCAAATTCCAAAACGTAAAAATCGGCGGGATCTGTTAGACTGATAAAGGGGCTGACTAAGATAACAGCACTTGCGGAGGATGTGACAATAGTTTTACCATCTGCCCATCCTGAGGAACGAACATAGGTTATTCCAGTCATATCATCTGCAGTAAGGCTGAGATCATCTCTCCCATTAAAAATGCTGCGATTAAATTCAGCAGATGCAAATGCGGAAACAGGGATAGAAACCATTAGCAGAACAATTAGTGCAAGGGAAATAAGTGTCCTTTTCATTTAATGTCCTCCGCCTTAACTAACGTTGCGATAGGAATAAGATTTGTAAAAACGGTAGCAACTTTTTTCCCGCAAACCGGGCATAAAATATCTTCAAGATCCCGAAGTCCTTCATGAGTAGATGTGCTATCATACTCCAAAAGTGAACCACAATTATTGCAAGTTGTACGGTGAATCATAATGGGTATATCCTTTCTGCAATGAAAACTTAGTTTACAGCGTCAAAACAGTCATCATAGCCATGTTCATAGCCTTCGTCATAGGCTTCTTGATAATTGTCTGCTGCGCCGTCCGGGTAACCAGCGTCATAACCATGATCCCAGCCCTCATCATAACCTACCGAATAGCCAGCATCATATTCATTGCGAATACTTTCGTTTTCCACCTGGCAAGCTTCGTATCCCGCCTTATAGCCTTTGTTATATGATGCTTCCTGATTCTGAGCATAGCCATCATCGAATCCATCGTCCCAACCATTATTATAGCTATCATGGGACATCTGAGAAACGGCATTTTGATAATATGGAGAATCAGGACGATAGAAATCATAATATCCGGCACCAATACGGATACCGAAGTACAAGCCAACAAGAAGAAAAACAATCATTAGAATCGTGATAAGAAATAAAAAGCGATATTTATGTGATTTTGGATCAGCCACCATAATTCCTCCCTTACTTACGCTTCTTTCGTAACCAATCCATCCGCAGCAGGTTTTTTATAGTATCCTGTACGATGCAAGTCCTCTGCATACTCAATGACCTTAGACTGACCTTCTTCATTCAGTTTATCGAAAACCGAGAGCAAAGAGGTCTGGGCCTTGGTGAGGGAGGCCTGTGTCGGTTCGGTATCTTCCATTCCCATTAAATAAGTGGGAGTGGTATCTAGTGCCAATGCAAGTTTTTCAAGAATAGAACGTTTCAGGTTGACAACAAGGCCATTTTCATATTTATAGATGGCCGCTTTTTGCACACCAACTTTGGCACCGAGTTCTTCCTGCGTCATCTGATGCTCAATGCGAAGCTGGCGTATCCGTTCGCCGGTGGTCATAGGACATCACCCTTTCATACGTTGTATCTTAATAATAACACAGATAATCTAAAAAGCAAGAAAAAATATCTTGACAAGATTCATACAACATGCTAATATTTAAGTATCCTAAAAAGATACTTAAATATAGAACAATATTTAAGGGGATGGATGAACGGAGGTGAAAAAGGGTGAATAAGAGAAAACTCAATGCTGTTATGCAGTTGCATGGGGAATCGCAACAAAATCTGGCGGATTTCCTCGAAATGAGCCTCTCACGGCTGAATGCTAAAATTAATGAATACCGTGGAGCACAGTTTCGACAGAATGAGATTGCAGCCATTCAGGAGCATTACGGCTTGACTGCCGAAGAAGTGAACGAGATATTTTTTGCTTCATTGGTATCTCAAAAAGATTCTAACGGGCCAGCGGCTTGACCCCACCGACCCGAAGAAAAACGCATGAAAAAGCCCCGGCGGGGAGCCGGGGGGAAAATGGAGAAATTATGAAGTACGAAGAAATTATGGCGTGCATCCAGGATATCAACGGCCCTTGGAGCAATGCCGCCTGTATGGGCTACTGCCGGATGGCAATGCAGAACGCCGGAGTGGACGAGTGTACCCAGCGGAAGGTTCTGCGGGAACTGGAAGCCTGTTTTGATCAGGTGAGCGTGGAAGAAGCGGCACAGGTTGGCTGAGAATGGAATATCTCTTTTGTCAGCACCGCACAAACCCCGCCGACCCGAAAAAGAGCGCATAAGTGCATAAGAAAGGAGTACAAACAATGAAATATTCGACGCTTGTGAAGATCCATGAATCCCTTTCCAAAGAGCTTAAAGCAGCAGAAATTGAGCTGGAGAATGCCAAGGCTGCACTTAATCTGGCAGACCCTGATGGACGGATGAAATCCGGCGAACTGGTGGATGCACGGAGAAAGGCCACCGTACGTGTTTTTGATATCAGTAGTGCGCTGGAGGACTTTGAATTGCACGAGTGGTGAGGAAAAGGAGAAGACAATGGACCGTTATATGATCGTGATCCCGGCGAAGAACCGGGCATTCAACATGAAGTGTGATGATGGTGACAGCATGAAGCTGGAGACCCTGCAGAAGCTGGTGGGCGGGCCGATCGAGCCGGTGCCCGCCTTGCTGAGCGCCGAGTGGGCGCGGGAGAAGGACGTGGACGGCATTCTGCTGCTGGTGAACGAGGAAGGGCTGATGAAGGAGCGCCCCCTGACGAACCAGCGCGCCAGTGAGATGACGGCGGCAGAGCTGGTGGGACCGGCAGTCGTGGCCGCAAAGCGCGGCGATGAGCTGATCGGCTTTGCAAAGCCTGTGGTGGAGACCATCTGCGCCGAGTGGCTGTGAGGTGCTGCCATGGGCCGAAAGCAGAAACTGCCCTTTGAGCACTGGCAAATTATTGAATTGCTGCACATCACACAGGATTTTTACTCAAAACCGGAGAATGAGGCTGCATTTCAGGAATGGAAGGCGGCCAGAGATGCGAGAAAAGCAAAAAGGCCCGCCGGTGCGGGAACACCGACGAGCCAACCAGGGTGATGGTTTGACAACACATCACCAGAAGTTTAACACAGAGCTGGAGGATTTGCAAATGAAAAAAAGGATAACGGGCAGCGTGCTGAGCGCCGGTGCCATTGTGCTGGGACTGGCTGCCGTAGGCTGCGGCGGGGCCATTGAGAACGCGGCCAATGGCTGGGTAATGCTGGGCTACACGCTGCTGGCCATCGTGCTGGGGTGTGCAGCCCTGGCGCTGGCCGGGCTGGGCCTGGTGGCAGAGCAGCGGAAGGAGCCGCAGAAGATCCACAAAGTGCCGGAGAACACGGTGAAGAAAGCCGTCTGCGGCAGAAAGGCGGGGTAAGGATGGTACGGATTGAAATTAAAAAGACGGTCAAGGGTCAGATGATGCTGGCTATGGAAGCTGAGCACGAGGAACTGGAAGAAGTGCTGATGTGCGCTGCCCGGTGTTTTGTGGGAACGGCCCGGAAATTGTGCGGCCCGATTTCTGCCAGCCAGGAGTTTGCCGATGAAGCGGCAAGGCTGATCAAAGACATGCTGATGGATACGGAAGGCTTTAAGGTGACCGAAGGGTACAGCGGCAAAGAAGCTAAATTTATTGCAGCGCTGAACGGTATGAATGCGGGGAAACAGAAATGACGCTGGAAGAGTACAAGAACATTTTGATTACCGGGACACCGAGTGACCGGGCGCGGGCCATTGCCGAGGCCGGGAATGACAGGAGCCTGACTGGCGATGAGTTCCACGAGCTGACGGCCATGATCAAGGGCGTTGTGCGGCCAGCCCGGCGGAAGATGACCCCGGACGAGGCAAAGCTCTGGGCCGAGGTGAGCCGGATCAACACCCGGTTGAAGGACGAGATGGTGAACGCGGGCTTTGCGGTGAGGGCCCTGCCCGGCGACCTGCAGGAGGATGCGATCAACGTTCTTTCCCGCACGGTGAGCGGGATGATGAGCAGTCTGGCTGCCCTGATGGCCGAGACCGGGGAACCCTGATGGATAAGACCCAGTGTGTACATGTATTTGAGATCACCCGGAGCCGGTGCCTGGCATGTGCAGGCCGGAACCGGGCGTGCGGGGAATATGAAGAACGGAGAAACTATGAAAAACGATGCAAGAAAGATGGCACTGGAGAACCAGATCGAGCTGGCACAGCAGAATGCGATTGACTTCACCCATGCCTGCATGACCATTGCGCTGCATGATGTGTTCGGCGTAGGCAAAGACCGGCTGGACAAGGTGACCCAGCGGAAGGATGAAATCAATGGGGAGCTGATGCGGCGGATGGCCATACCTGCAAAGAATCAGAAGGCCCAGCTGAACGAAGCCGAAAAATGGCTGGTGGGGTTGCTGCCAGAGGGTGTGGTGAGCGTATTTCGTGTCCCGGTGATAAAAGGTGTGCCCCGGAAGCGGCGGGAAGTTCAGCTGAAGATGGCCATTGACAGGGCGGCCACGCTGGAATGGCGGGGTTATGCTACCGCCTGCGCCCAAGTGCTGGGCTTTGGCCCCCGGCGGCTGGAAAAACTGCGGCAGGAAACAATTGCGAATTTTGGCCAGCTGAACGAGTGGGTGGAAACCGACGGCGTGGATGTGGCCATGGAAATGCTGTGCCGCTGCGCCCGGGACGCTTACAAGACCGAGGTAGAAGTGCTGGATGTGCCGGACGAGGCTGTATTGGAAAAACAGCGGAGGGAAACGGCGGAGACGATACGTCAGCTGCAAGTGCAGGCGGTACAGCGGGAAGTGAGCCGCAAACGGGTGCCTTGTGTGCTGCCGCTTTCGGAAGCCGAGGTGCAGCGGCGTGTGGAAGCGGTAACTTCATCGGTGCACAGCTCCCCTGAAATGAGCACCGTACTTAGTAGAAGGAGAATCTGAGATGCAGAGTGGATGCAGATGGGTGTACACCCTGATGGACTGGGACACCGGCGAGGTGGTGGCCAAGGGCACCAGCGTGGAGCTGGTGGAGCAGGGATATTTTCCCGATGTGAACAAGCTGAGCAGCGTTTGGAATAATCTGGAAAAGTGCAAGAAGCCCAGCCCGAAGAACTACAGGTGGAAAATGGAGAGGAAGAGCGCAAAGGACGACCGGGTGGAAAGGGCCCGGGCAGAGGGCCTGAGCGCGGACGAGCGGGCCGAGACCAGAATGGTGCGGGTGTACAGCTGCTACGGTGCGGACGGCACCCTGCTGAGCAAGGGCACGGCGGCAGAGCTGAAGGACAGGGGTTTGTTTGGCAGCGAGGGCACGGTGCACGAGTGCTACCGCAAGCGGGGCGGCGTGTACAAGCCCGGCGGCGTTGTGCGGATGGAGATGAAGCTGTGCCAGAAACGGATCAGGCACCCCATAAAGCGGCCGGATCAGCCGGTAAAGGTGAAGCGCAAGCCCATTGGCGGCGTGATCGACCCCAGCCCCCTGGCCTACGACGTGCATGATCTGATGATCTACAACGAGAAGGCCCGGAAAATCGGAAAGCCGGAGCTGACCTACGGCTACTGGGCGGAAAAAGGAAAACCGGCAACACCGTAATTTATTATGAAGAGCAACGGATACGATGGACCTGACACGTCCACCGTATCCGTTACGTTTCATAATACCTTTATAAAGAAAGAGGGGGAAGGGCCCTCTTTGGGGAGCTAGTATACCCGTTATTTCTGTGACGGTGGGGTCACGGGAAAGAGAATATCAGCAGAAAGTGAAAGCCAGCAGGAGGGCACCGGGATGCGCTGTAACTACATCCGAGAGAAAAAATACCAGTGCGGGGATGACTACATGGCAGTCGGAGTGTTCTCCATCATCCCCCAGGAACACCGGGGCCGGGGAAAGAAGCGGAAGGAATCCAGCGAGGGGCAGAAGGCGAAGAACAAAATGGATTCCCTGCGCAAGCGCCAGAGAAAGGCGCTGACCAATTTCAGTCCGGCGGGAATGTTCCTGACCGGTACATACGAGGATCCATTTCTGCCGGAGGATATTCTGGCCTGCCGGAGAGACGTGGAGAACTACAAGCGGCGGGTGATGGCGGCCACCTGCAAGCGGTTCGGGGCAAGGCGGGAGGACATCCGCCTGATGCTGGTGGCGGTGCGCAAGGGAGAAGCAGGACGGCTGCACATGCACGGTTTTGCGGAATGCCCGGGCCTGACTGCGGCCCGGCGACGGGAGTGGCGGGAGATGCTGGAGGATCTGTGGCGGCGGCGTATCCCCGGCTCCAACGAGTTTGAGCCGCTGGGAACCATGAACGTGGATCGGATCGACATGAAAAAGCTGCTGGGCAAGAGTGGGCAGGGCGAATACGGCACGGTGGGCTACCTCTACGGCCACAAGGAGCGGCTGTGGGTGGAAACGGCCAACCTGCGCCCGGCCATTGAGCAGGCCCCCAACGATGGGAGATGGAGCCGGAAACAGCTGCGGGCCGCCTGCGGGGAAAAGCAGAACGATGCCAAGTGGTGGGAGCAGCGGTTTCCCGGCTGGAAGATGGAAAAGTGCATCGTGCTGGAGCCCGGCGGGCTGCATGAGAGCCCGAAGCGGGAAGGAACCGGCTGGGAACGGCTGGAACCACAATGCTATGTGATCCTGCGTCGGAGGGAGGCTGCGATTCTTCGCACCTGACAGATAAAACACCGGTATTTTGCGCGTTATACCCATGCGAAAAGAAGGTGGAGCGGTGACAAAAGAGCAGAAGAAAGCGACCCGGCAGGCTCTGCGCCGATATGGCGAGGGGTCTGTTTGTGCTGCCTGGGCTCAGGTGATCGGGGCGGTGCTGGCCTGGTACGACCGCAATGACCCGGTATGCGCCCAGCTGCTGCGGCTGCGCTACCTGCAAGGTCTGCCCGAGGAAAAGGTGATCGCCCGGCTGTATGTGGGGCGGACGACCTACTACACCAAAGAGCTGGAAGCCCTGAGCACCGTGGCAGTGTGTGCAGCGGATGCAGGGCTGCTGCCCGGCGGGCAAATGTCCGGGGTATTTTGAGCGGGCGAGACGTGATAGGCTATTTGCAAAGGCAGGTGAGAGAGTTGGCGAAAAAGCGGGCGTACTGCAAGAATACCGTGAAGGGGAAACAGCGGGGAAAGAAATACCCGGCGGCGTTCCGGGCCGAGGTGGTGATGGCCATGCTGGGCTCCAACTCCATCTGTGCCGTGGCGAAGAAGTACGGCGTGCCGGAATCGACCATCCGCAGCTGGATGAGCGAGGAGGCAGGCCGCAGTGATGCCTTTGCAAAGGCCCGGCAGGAAGCCGCGCGGGAGATCGCCATCCGGGCAAGCCTGGGCGTGCGAGCACAGGTGACCTTTTTGCAGGGCCGGGCCGCTGAGAGCCAGCGGGCGGCGCAGATCACGGAGAGGCTGCACCGGCGTTTGGACGAGGACACCCGGGCCCGGGACTTTGCCGTGGGCACCCTGCTGAAGGATGACCCGGAGGAGCTGGCGGATGCCACCGAGACCGGGCTTGTGGTGTATGCCAGCCCGGGCAGCTACGACAGGCAGCTGGATGACACGGAACGCAGGCGGCTGAACGCCGAACTGGAACGGTACGAGGGCCGGGTGATGAGCGACAAGAATGCGGCCGGTGTGGCCAAGGTGCTGATGGAAGTGGCCGAAAAGGCTGCTGCCATGGCCCCGGCGGAGAACACCGACAGCGAGAGCGGCCCGCCGATGGTGGAAATCGCGGCAGCCAGCGACGCGGACGGCCAGCAGGAGGTGGAAGTGGATGGCGGCACAGAGGATGCGTGACGGCAGACCGGTGATCTGGTCACCACAGCCCGCCCAGGCACGGTTCATGCAGCGCACCGAGAACGAAGTGCTGTATGGCGGGGCCGCAGGCGGCGGAAAGAGCGACGCGCTGGTGATCGAGGCCCTGCGGCAGGTGGAGATCCCACACTACCGGGGGCTCATCATCCGAAAGACGTTTCCCCAGCTGCGGGAGCTCATTGACAAGACCATGCGGTATTATAAGCCGGTTTTCCCAAAAGCCCGGTACAACAGCAGCACCCACTGCTGGACCTTCCCCAGCGGAGCAAAGATCTATTTTGGAAGCATGAACCACGCCCAGGACAAGTACAACTATCAGGGCCAGGCCTACGACTTTATCGGCTTTGACGAGCTGACCCATTTCACCTGGGAAGAGTACAGCTACCTGCTGAGCCGAAACCGACCCAACGGCCCCGATACCCGGGTCTACACCCGGGCCACGGCCAACCCCGGCGGCATCGGCCACGGATGGGTGAAGGCAAGGTTCGTCAGCCCGGCCCCACCCGGCACCCGGATGGTGCAGATGGTAAAGGCCAGGGCCCCGGACGGACGGGAGATCGTGCAGCGGCGGACCCGCATCTTTATCCCCAGCACCGTGTTTGACAACGCGGCTCTGCTGGAAAATGACCCGGGATACCTGGGCACGCTGGCTGCGCTGCCGGAAGCGGAGAAGAAAGCCCTGCTCTACGGCGACTGGGACAGCTTTACCGGGCAGGTGTTCACCGAGTGGAAGAACGACCCGGCCCACTACGACGACCAGCGGTGGACACATGTGATCCGCCCATTCCGCATCCCGGGACACTGGAAGATCTGGCGGGGGTATGATTTCGGCTACTCGAAGCCCTTTTCCGTGGGGTGGTATGCGGCGGATGAGGAGGGCAGGCTTTACCGCATCCGGGAGCTGTACGGCTGCACCGGAACCCCCAACGAGGGCATCAAAGCTGACCCTGTGAAGCAGGCGAGGATGATCCGGGAAGCAGAAGAGAACGACCCCATGCTCCGGGGCCGCACCATTCTGGGCGTGGCCGACCCGGCCATCTTCAACGAGAGCCAGGGCGAGAGCATTGCTGCCATGCAGGAAAAGAGCCCGAACTTTCTGCACTGGGCTCCCGGCGACCACACCCGGCTGGCGGGCAAGATGCAGTTCCACTACCGGCTGGCGTTCCAGGCGGATGGGCGGCCCATGCTGCAGGTGTTCAACACCTGCAAGCACTTTATCCGCACCATCCCGAACCTGGTATACAGCGAGAGCAACGTGGAGGACATTGACACCGACCAGGAGGATCACATCTACGACGAGTGCCGGTATGTGCTGATGGAGAATCCCCTCAGCCCGCCCCGGACAGAGCCGGTGCAGCCCATGCCGGATGACCCGCTGGAGCTGGGGAAGAAAGCGAGGTTTTTTAGAGTATGACCGACGTGATCGGCACAGAGCAGGTGGCGAAGGCCACGGCGCTGTTACAGAGATACAAGACCGGCAAGGCGGCGCTGGACAAGCGGATCGTGGACAACGAGCTGTGGTTTCGGATGCAGCACTGGGCCAACTACAAGAACGAGATGATGGAGGGCAAGCCCAAACCTTCCAGCGGGTGGCTGTTCAACAGCATTGCCAACAAGCACGCGGATGCCATGGACAACTACCCGGAACCCAACGTGTTGCCCCGGGCAGCGGACGACGAACAGACCGCCAAGGTGCTTTCCAAGATCCTGCCGGTGCTGCTGGAACAGGCAGAATACGAGCAGGTGTACAGCGACACCTGGTGGCGCAAGCTCAAGCAGGGCACCGGCGTGAAGGGCATCTTCTGGGACCCGGGCCTAAGGAACGGCGTGGGAGACATCTCCATCAAGAGCATGGATCTGCTGATGATGTACTGGGAGCCCGGCGTGATGGACATCCAGGACAGCCCCAACCTGTTCAGCCTGGCGGTGGCCGACAACGAACAGCTGAAGGCCCAGTACCCCCAGCTGGAAGGCCACACCGGCAGCACGCTGGAAGTGGCAAAGTACATCCACGACCAGAGCATTGACACCTCCGACAAGAGCGTGGTGGTGGACTGGTACTACAAAAAGGCCCGGGAGGACGGCCCGCCTCTGCTGCACTACTGCAAGTTCTGCAACGGCGTGGTGCTCTACGCCAGCGAGAACGACCCGGTCCTTGCTGACCGGGGATTCTACGACCACGGCAAGTACCCCTTTGTGTTCGACACCCTGTTTGTGGAAGAGGACAGCCCGGCGGGCTTTGGGTACATCGACGTGATGAAGGACACCCAGACCGCCATCGACGAGATGAACGCAGCCATGGACGAGAACGTAAAGCTTTCGGCCAAGGCGCGGTACATCATCCAGGACGGGGCGGGCATCAACGAGCAGGAGCTGGCCGATTTCGGCAAGGACATCGTCCACGCGGCGGGGCGGGTGACGGACGAGACCCTGCGGCCCTTACAGACAGCGGGGCTGGCGGGCAACCTGATCACCTACCGGGACGCGAGAGTGGCGGAGCTGAAGGAGATCAGCGGCAACCGGGATGTTTCCCAGGGCGGCACCACCAGCGGCCTGACTGCGGCTTCTGCCATTGCGGCGCTGCAGGAGGCTGGCTCGAAGCTCTCCCGGGATATGCTGAAAAGCGCTTACCGGGCCTTTGCAAAGGAGTGCTATTTCATCATCGACCTGATGCGGCAGTTCTACGACGAGAGCCGGGTCTACCGCATTACCGGCGACAGCGGCCAGCCGGAGTATGTGCAGTTCTCCGGGGCAATGCTGCAGCCCCAGCCGGTTGACATGATCGGCGGGGTGGAGCTGGGCAGCCACGAGCCGGTGTTCGACATCACGGTATCGGCTGCCAAGAAGAGCACCTTCAGCCGCCTTTCCCAGAACGAGACAGCAAAGGAGTGCTACCAGATGGGGCTGTTTGCCCCGGCCAACGCTGACGCGGCGCTGGCGGTGCTGGATATGATGGACTTTGAGGGCATCGAAAAGGTGCGGGAACGGGTGCAGCAGAACGGTACCCTGTACACCCAGCTGCAGCAGGCCATGGAGCAGCTGCAAAAGCTGAGCGCCATCATTGACCAGCAGAACGGCACCAACATGAGCGCCATGGCCGGGGCCGCTGCACAGGCGGCCGGAACCACGGGCGGCGGCAGCGGCGGACAGACCACCGCAAAGACGGCGACCAACGGCCTGGGGGCCGTGGTGGGCGGCGGAGGCAACAGCCTGGCCACCCAGGCGGCACAGCGGGCCATGAACGTGAATAACCCGAATAAGTGACCCTCTTAGCGCGCAATGCACCTGCGGTGCAGTTGCTTGCAGCTCCCACAAAGGAGGGAGCCCTGTTTAGAGGAAATTTTGGAAGGAGCGATAGAATGATCCAGATCACTTACAACGAGATGGGAGACATGATGTTCCTGCGGGCCGAGGGGCACGCGGAGTTTGCACCCAAGGGGCAGGACATTGTATGTGCTGCCGTGAGCGCGCTGATGCAGACGCTGGCCTACAGTCTGGACAGCGGGACCGTGACCTGTGCCGATGACCGGAACCTGATGGTGGTACAGGCAAAGCAGGGCACTGACAGCCTGGCAAAATTTGAGCTGGTGACAGACGGTCTGATCCTGCTGGCGGATGCCTACCCGGAGCATGTGCGGTACATCAACATGCACGCAGACAAGGCAGATGCCATTGATCTGCAGATGTTTGCAGACGGTGGTGCTGCGGGCGGGGACGGAACCTCTCAGTCCGCTGGCGCGGACAGCTCTCCCAACGGGAGAGCCAACGCATCTGCAGGGGCAGCGAACGGGGAAGGCAATGCCATTGAGCTGCCCGCCCTGCGGCCGGCAGAAGAGCGGCTGGCCCGGCGGAGCGGGGTGCTGAAGCGGAGCAGCCGGGAAGAGGGCTCACCCTCTCAGTCGGCGCAGAGCGCCGCCAGCTCCCCCGAGGGGGGAGCCCTTGGCAGTGAGGAAAAGTCTGAGCTGGACGAGGAAGCGGAAGAGAACCAGAACGAAGCCGAGGGCAAGGACGGCGAGGAGAAGGGCGAAGGCAAGACCAAGAGCCCGGAGGAGCGGCGGAAAGCCTTTGGTGAGCTGCTGCGCGGAGAGTATGCCGACCTGACCGAGGAGCTGATGCAGAACGCCGTGACCGAAGCGACCCGGCGGCTGGAAGCAAGCCCGGCCATGAAGGGTCTGATGCAGGCGCTGCAGGAAAAGTACGGCACGGATGCCAACGATCTGGTGGCCCTGACCGAGGCTGTGCGGAACGGCGCGGTGAAGGACGATGCCTACTACGAGAAGCTGGCCATGGAGAAGGGTGTTTCCACCAGGACGGCCCGGGAGCTGGACAAGCTGGAAAGCCAGAACAAGCACCTGACCGAACAGCAGCAGATGATCCAGCAGATGGAGCGTCAGCGTGTCCAGCAGGCCCGCATTGCCGAGCTGCAGGCCGGATGGGACCGGGAAGCGGAGCAGCTGAAAGCCCAGTATCCCGACTTCAACATGGCTGAGGTGCTGGCGAACCCGGAGGTGGAGAAGATGATGCGGTCGGGCGTTTCCATGACAAACGCCTACCGCAGCGCCTACTTTGATCACATCCTGAAACAGCAGCAGGCCGCCACGGCCCGGCAGGTGGAGCAGGGTGTGGTGACCCGGATGCAGCAGCGCAATGCCCGGCCCGGCGAGAATGGCACCCGCCCCGGCGGCGCGGTGCAGACCAAGATCGACGTATCCCACATGAGCCGCAAGGAAATGGAAGAGATGGAGAAGCGGGTCATGCGGGGTGAAGTTATTACACTGTAAACCTCTCACCGGCACTGTCCGCCTACGGCGGCGCAGATGCCGGAGCTCCCCTACCAGGGGAGCCGTGAGTAGAGGAAAATAAATTTTAGGAGGAAGCTATGAACAACAGAACCAAGAACCTGAAGCTGGATCTGCAGATGTTTGCAACGGCCAGCACCCAGAACCAGAACACCACCGGCGCATCCGGCATGAGTGCCGAGATGAAGACCTTTTACGAGAAGCGCCTGATCGACCAGGCAGAGCCTGCCCTGGTGCATGACCAGTTCGGTGACCCGTATCCCATTCCGGCCAACGGCGGCAAGAACATTGAGTTCCGCAAGTATGACAGCCTGCCCAAGGCCACCACTCCGCTGACCGAGGGTGTGACCCCGGACGGCCAGACCATGAACGTTTCCACCGTTACCGCTGAAGTCAGGCAGTACGGCGGCTGGGTGCCCATTACCGACACGCTGCAGCTGACCTCCATTGACAACAACATCCTGCAGGCAACCAAGATCATTGCCAGCCAGGCGGGCCGCACCCTGGACACCATCGTGCGTGATGTGCTGGCGGGCGGCACCAACGTGATCTATGCGCCCAAGATCGGCGAGGGCGGCGCAGAGACCGCTGTGACCAGCCGCGCTACCCTGGACGCGACCTGCCAGCTGACCAGCGATCTGATCGCCCGTGCGGCCACCCAGCTGAAGGCCATGAACGCTGACCCCATCGGCACCAGCTTTGTGGGCATTATCCACCCTTATGTGGCCTATGACCTGCGCCGCGACCCGGACTGGATCGATGTGCACAAGTACGCACAGCCGGACGAGATCTACAACGGCGAGATCGGCACGCTGCATGGTGTGCGCTTTGTGGAGACCAGCGAGGCAAAGATCTGGAAGGGCACCGGCTGCCCGGCGGGTCTGGCCGTGTTCAGCACCCTGATCCTGGGTGCCCACGCCTACGGTTCCACCGAGATCGAGGGCGGCGGCCTGGAGCACATCGTGAAGCAGCTGGGCTACGGTGACGATCCCCTGAACCAGCGCGCGTCTGTGGGTTGGAAGGCACACAAGACCGCTGAGCGCCTGGTGGAACAGTACATGGTGCGCATTGAGAGCTGCAGCGCACGGTACAGCGGGACGGCTGAGGCAAACTAAAAGGGTTATTCTCTTTTGCGTGCCAAAAGAGAACCAGAAAAGCACCCGCTACTTTCGAAGCGCGGGAGGCACGAACTAGGGGCTGCTCGCCCCTAGTAACCCCGAAGAAGAAGGCTCCAAGCAAAAATGCTGGAGATTCGCGCATACACGCGAAGATCTCTTAACCGCATTTTTGCTCTGCGCCGATTTGAAATAAGTTACGGGAAAGGTTGATGGATATGGCAGAAGCAAAGAAAAAGACTGAGACGATCCGGCTGTTTTCGGACAGCGGGAAGTACAAGGGCGACCTGTTCGTGAGCGTGAATGGTGTGAACTACCAGCTGCAGCGCGGCAAGAACATTGAGGTGCCCCCGGAGGTGGCGGAGGTCATCCGCCACAGCCAGGAACAGGACGACCAGACCGCTGCCCGCATGGAAGAGCTGGCGAATAAGGCGTAAGTTTAACCCTCTCAGTGCGCAGTCCGGCATGGCCGGAGCTGCTTACAGCTCCCCCGAAGGGGGAGCCCTGCTTAGATGTATCCCCCCGGCCCGGCGGCACACGCTGTGCCGGGGGTTATTTGTTTGGAGGTCTTTTATGACAGTAGGAAAGGCAATTGAAACGACGACGACCGCCGCCAGTGGCGGAAACAGGGAGGAGTTGTTGGGGCCGCGGCCAGCAGGACACGAGCACAAAGCTTTGTGCGAAGTGGACGCTGGGAGCCGCAACCCGGGTTGCAGATGTGAAAGGATGGGATAAGCGTGACAGTAGGAAAAGCAATCGAAACCGCTGACAAGCTGCGGCCCAACAACGGGTTTGACCGCGAGCTGAAGATCTTATGGCTGCGGCAGGCGGATGCGGGGTTGAGAAAGAGCGTGGTGGACAAGAGCGACACCACCGATTTTGATGCCGTGGGTGCGGATATTTTATACGACCGGGAGCAGGAACTATTGCGGCAGGACGCGGAGCTGCTGCTGCCGGAGCCCTACGACAGCTACTATGCCCACTATCTGGCGGCCCAGATGGACGCGGCCCTGGGCGAGACCGACCGCTATGCCAACGAGATGCAGCTGGCCAACGAGAACCAGCAGGAGTTTGCAGCCTGGTGCAGGCACACCTACCTGCCCAGGATGGCCACGAAGTGGAGGTACTGAGATGGCACTGCCGAGTTTATACAGCATCTCGACGGGGAAGAGCATCCAGACGGCCTTTGGCGGCCTGAACGAAAGCTATGCCTGCGCCGAGGCAGAATTTACCGAGATGAAGAACTTTTCCAGCCGGGGATACCCCGCACTGCAGACCCGGACACCCCGGCGCACCATGCGGGCCATGGGCCGCTGCAACGGGATGTACCACCTGAACGGCCTGCTGCTGTGCGAGGGTACCACCCTGCGCTACACCGAGGACAGCGAGGACGACGTGGCCACTGCGGCTGCGGGCGGGGAGATCGTGCTGGAAAACGCCGTGACGGACAGCGAGAAAATTATGATCGGCATGGGCACGAAGATCCTGATCTGGCCGGATGCCAAGAGCTTTGACACGGCCACCGGAAAGCTGGAAGCCCTGAGCGCCGCATGGAGCCAGACCGGCACGGTGACCATTGCCCCATGCGACGCGGGCGGCAAGACCTACACCGTGAGCAGCGTGGGCACCACGGAACCTTCTGGCCCGGCGGACGGGACGCTGTTTCTGAAACAGAACTCCTCTTCCAGCAAGTGGGCCTATGTGAACGTGCTGGAACAGTACGATGCCAAGAGCGGCAAGTGGGCGGAGATCCTTTTGAACAGCGTGAAGATGACCCTGCCCGGGCTGGCCGCTGCGGGCTTCAAGAAGGGGGATACCATTACGGTGGAGCAGGTGCCCGGGCTGGTGGAAGAATATCTGGCCGAGGGCGTGAACGGTGAGGTGACCATTGAGCAGATGGACGGGGACAGCATTGTGCTGACCGGCAGCCCAAAGACCGAGAGCGCACGCTATTACGGCAGCTTTACCGTGACGGCGGGTGGTACCACCTGGAAGAGCATGAACGGCAGCGAGAGCGCCACAGCGGGCGGCACCACCATTACCGCCAGGCGGCGGGTGCCCCGGCTGGAATATGTGACCGAGAACGCAAACCGGGTATGGGGCTGCAACAGCGAGGAGAACGTGATCTACAGCTGCAAGCTGGGCGACCCCACCAACTGGTACAGCTACCGGGGCATTGCTTCGGACAGCTACGCCGTGAACGTGGGCAGTGACGGCCCCTTTACCGGTGCGGCCACCTGCATGGGCTATGTGCTGTTCTTCAAGGAGAACTGCCTGCACAAGCTCTACGGCAGCCGCCCGGCAGACTATCAGCTGGTGAGCGTGCAGTGCCGGGGCGTGGCCAAGCAGGCCAGCAAGAGCATGTGTGTGCTGGCAGAGGTGCTGTACTACCTTTCCCCCGACGGCGTGATGGCCTGGGACGGCAGCCTGCCGGTGAAGATCAGCGGCGGACTGGACAACACCTGGCTGATGAACGTGCGCGGTGCGGTGGGCGGTGTGCTGGACACCCGGTATTACCTGCATCTGCGGGTGCCGGGCCGGAACGAGACCCGGCTGCTGGTCTACGACACCGAACGGCGGCTCTGGCACGAGGAGGACACGGCGGCGGAAGAGAATGCTTCCGGCTGGGCGATGTGCTCCACGGGGCGGCAGCTCTACCAATGGGACGGCGTAAACCTGTGGGCCACCGAACCGGAACGGGAGGCCGACCGGGACACCGACACGGCAAAGGCGAATCTGGAACAGAAGGTGGGCTTTGAGGCTGTGAGCGGCGACATTGGACTGAACATCCCGGCGGACAAGTACATCAACCGGGTGTTTCTGCGGGTGGATGCCCTGACATACAGCGTTGTGGAGCTGCAGGCCAGCTATGAGGGCGGGGCCTGGGAGACGCTGGGCCAGGCAGCCGTTCTGAACAAATACACCCGGGTCAACCTGCCCTTTGTGCCGGAGCGGCACGACACCATGCGGCTGCGGATCAAGGGCACCGGGCAGATCGTGGTGCGAAGTATTGCGTTCAGCATGGCAGAGAGCCGGGGCAACCGGGTGGCCGGAGGGGAACCGAAACGATGACCCTCTCAGCGCGCAATGCACCTGCGGTGCAGTTGCTTGCAGCTCCCCCGAAGGGCAACGGCGACGACCGCCGCCAGTGGCGGATTGATGGAGGAGCTGTTGGGGCCGCGGCCAGCAGGATGCGAACGGAGTGAAGCAGACGCTGGGAGCCGCAACCCGATAGCTCTGCTTAGAGGAAGGAGATTTTATATGGCAGATATTACGAGGCTTGGCGAGATCGCCATGCCGAAACTGAGTGACAACATGGCCCCGGAGGACAGGCGGAGCATCAACAACTACCTGATGCAGCTGCGGGACCAGATGATGTACATGATGCAGAACCTGGACGAGACGAATTTCAGCGACACCATGCGGGACAAGCTGACCGCCATGGGGCTGAAGGTGGAGTAAACGAAAGGAGACAGTGAGAAGATGGCAAGAGGAGAATGGTGGGAGTACCTGATCCCGGGCCACAATGTGGCGCTGATGATGGGGGATGCGTATGACGGCATTACCGGCAACAGCGAAAAGAATGCGGGCACCGGCGTGTTTGGAACCAGAAAGAACGGTTCCAACAGCTACCAGTACGCCCAGAGCAATGACCGGGTGACCGCGGCAAAGAACAATCTGGATTACTGGAAGGGACAGCAGCCGGAGGACAAGACGGGCCAGTATGACAGCCAGATCAGCGATACGCAGAGCCAACTGGACAAGATGAACCGGGACGGCTTTTCCTACGACTACACCAAGGACGCAGCCTACCAGCAGTACAAGAACCAGTACACCCGGGGTGCGGAGATGGCCAGTGAGAACGCTGCCGCCAACGCCTCGGCCCGCAGCGGCGGCTACGGCAACAGCTGGGGCACTTCCAGCGGGCAGACAGCCTACCAGAGCACCATGAACGGGCTTTCGGACGTGGCAGACAGCTTATACAGCCAGGCTTACAACGAATATGCCACAAAGAAAAGCGACCTGGGCAACCGGCTGAGCTCCTTGAATCAGCAGAAGCAGCTGGCAATCGACGATTACAATACCCGCCTGAACAATTACTATGGCCAGCTGAACAGTGCTCACACCGAGTATGAAAATGCGGTGAGGGCCAACCAGCAGAGGGATGCGAACAACACCAACTTCTGGGGGAATGCTTTGCAGGTGGGTGCACAGCTGCTGCCGTGGGTGCTGAAAGCGCTTGCCGTGATCTGAAGATCGGTGGCCGGCAGAAGAAAAGGAGAACGACATGTTATTTGATACCTTACGGAAAAAGAACCAGGCGGAACAGGAAGAGCGGGAATGGAACGCCAACCGCCCGGCGGACTATGTGAGCCGGAACAAGGACGCAATGGACAGCCTGACCGGGCAGATCGGCAGCGGGTTCGACTGGGACACCGGCAGCAAAGCCTACCAGCAGTACCGCGCCCAGGCCCAGGCCAATGCTGCCGCCAGCGCGGAGAACGCCCAGGCCAACGCGGCGATGCTGGCGGGTGGGTATGGCAGCAGCTACGCCGACAGCGTGGCAAAGCAGGGCCAGCAGCAGGCGCTGAGCGGCATTGACAATGCGGTACCCGGCCTGAGAGGCCAGGCACTGAGCGAATACCAGAAACAGCAGAACGACCTGCTGAGTGCCCTTTCCGGCATGGCCAACACCGAGGCGCTGGATCGCAGTGCCTACGGCAGCAATTTTGCCAACTACACGGCGTGGCAGAATTTCCTTGCCAACCAGAGCGAACAGGCCCGGAACGAGAACGACAACTACTGGAACAACCTCTGGAACACGGTAAAGAACATCGGCTCGGCGGCTCTGACGGCCTACGATGGGTACAAGGGGTACACGCAGCAGCAGTGGGAGAACGACTTTGCCCGGGAACAGTGGGAGTACAACAAGAACCGCACCGACCAGAGCGATGCCCTGAACGCCTATCAGCAGGCGTTCAACCTGTACACCCAGGGAGCCGGGGATGCTTCTGCCGATGTGCTGAACCGGTACGGCCTGAACAAGGATGCCTTTGCCAACTACACCGGCGCACCGGTGACCCGGGACGATCAGGCAAGCGTGCTGACCACGGCGGCTTCCCTTGTGGCAAACGGCAACAGCGAGGCGGCGGCCAACCTGCTGAAGATGTACGGGCTGGACAGCAATGCAGCCGGTTCTTACGGCACCATTGCAAAACGTCAGCTGGCGACCCAGCTGGCAAAGGCGGCAGCTACGAAGAGCAGCAGAAGTTCGAGAAGTTCCGGCGGCTCCAGCAAGAGCGGAAGCGGGTGGACAAACAGCCAACTGCTGACGGCGCTGGGTAAGTATCAGAGCCTGAAGGATGATGACCCGACCAAGAGCGTCTATGCGAACATTCTGGCCAGCGCCGGAATGCTGCCGGACGGTGACACGGGCACAACAGCAGCGACCGGAACTGGCAGCGGGCTGATCGCCCCGCTGGCGAATCCGAACAAGTGGGCCCTGCCCGGGGGAACCACGGGAGGGAGCACGGGTAAGAGTACCGGAATGCCGTACAGCAATGCCCTGAGCTATGCAAAGGGGTGGAGTGCAGAAGGGGTGGATTCGGATACGATCTATGCCAGGCTGGTCAACATGGGCATAAATGATGACGTGGCGGCCAAGGTCTGGAATGCGATGGGATGGTAAGGAGAACAAAAATGGCATGGACAGCAGAACAGATGGCCCAAAAGCGGGCCAAACTTCAGAAAAAAACCAATGCCGCTGCTGGTGGGGCAGAACCCCTCAGTCAGCGCAAGAGCGCTGACAGCCGCAACCCGTTAGCCCTTGGCAGTACGGGAAACTCTGTGTCGGACAATAGCAATCCATGGACGGCGGAAAAAATGGCCGAAAAACGTGCGGCACTGCAAACCCAGAAACAGCAGACGGGCACCGACCTGTACTCCACGGCGCTGGAGGATTACCGGACAAGGAACAACCTGGGCTTTGCGGATGCCATGGACAACCGGAGCGACGAGCTGAACCGGCAGAAGGTGACAGTGAGCCCGGCGGGGAAGGGAACGTGGTACGGACAGCAGGCCCAGAAGCTGAAGAACAGCTATGCGGAGTACAGCCAGCCGGATGCCTTTGACCAGGCCAACCAGTGGTTTGACCAGCCTCGGAATCAGGAGCTTGTGAACAAGCTGCTGGAAAAGAAGAGCAATTATACCAGCTATGCCGAGACCGGCACCAGCAGAAACGGGGCCAGCGCCGGGGATGGTAGCATCGACCCCTTCCGCACCACGGGAATCAAGGGGAAGGTGGGCAACACCTACAGCACGGCGGACCTGAAAAAGCTGGGGTACACGGACACGGAGATCCGGCAGGCCAGGGAGTATCTGGACACCATGGAAGAAATCCAGGAGTGGAAGCAGCTGGCCCGGCGGACGGCAAACACCGTGGGCGGCGTTGCGGACACCGTGGCCGCTGCCCCGCTGATGGGTGCGGAGTACCTGGTGCAGGCCGGAAAGAACATCCGGCAGAGCAGCGAGAACCGGAAAGCACTGGAAGCAGAGCTTGCCCGGAACCCCCGCGAGAAGAACCTGTATGACCAGCTGATGGAAACTGACATGGACTACCAGCCCAAGTACAGCACCGGCGACCTGTTGCAGCAGGGATTTACCCGGCAGGAGATCGAGGACATGCGCAGCCGCATTGCCGGAACGGAAGCAAAGGGTGGCATCGACACGGAGAAGAGCGTGGGCTACCAGCTGTACAACCGGGGCCAGCAGCTGACGGGCGCGGCCCAGAGCGGCCTGACCGATGTGCAGCGGACCGTGCAGGGCGTGGCGACCAGCGCGGCAGAGAACCTTGCCGTGGCTGCCATCAACCCGGCGGCGGTGCTGCCGGTGCTGAGTGCCCAGGGCGCTGCGGATGCCATGGGCAAGAGCGCGGCCAAGGACGAAAGCGCAGGCAAGGCGCTGGTGGGCGGCGTGGCCAAGTTTGGCGCAGGATGGGCCATCAACAGCGTGGGTGCGGCTGATCTGGCAAGAACCATGGGCGCGGACTACGCCAGAAATTCCGTGGCGGGAGCTGTGGCAGACAAGATCCGGGCGCTGGCTGGGGATTCGGCCTTTGCGGCGGCACATCCGGCAGTTGCCAACGCCATTTCCGGCGGCATTGACAACGCCGTGCAGGCCTTTGTGGAGACCTACGCCGACAAGGCCATTGATGCGGCCCTGGGAGACAGCGAAGCTGCCCAGACCATGTTTACCACGGACACGCTGGTTCAGGCGCTGGAAGCGGGGCTGACCGGCGGCGCGTCCGGTGCACTGGGCGGCGCTGTGGGCACAGGGCTTTCCAGGATGAACGCGGGAGATTCCAGCCTGCGGGGCAACGTGGAGCGGTATGCCGCTCAGGACGAATACGAGCAGGCGCTGAAGGAACACCAGCGCCGGGAGGAGCTGGCACGGGAACCGGAACCCCTCAGTCAGCGCGTGGGCGCTGACAGCCCCCCTAATAGTGGGGCCCTTGGCATGTCGGTGGAGTCTGATGGGACTGAAAAAGGCTCTGCTGACCTGAAAGCGGCGGGCCCTGCGGCTGAGGGCAACAGTGCGGAAACTGCTGCCATATCGGACAACTTGGCTGTGCAGACGTTTGCAGAAGCGGCGGCCGGTGACAGCCTGACAGGCAAGACCATCAGGCTGTTCAACCCGGAGGCCGGAAACGAGGCAAACCGCGCGGCTTTTGAGGAAGCCTATGGGGTGAAGTTGCCGAGCACGGCTGCGGCTACCTGGCGGATGCTGCGGGAAGTGGCGGCACAGCGCAGCCAGCAGAATGCTGTTGAGAACGCTGGGGAAAGTGTGGAAAGCTCCACGGAAACAGCAGCGGACGGTGCAGAACCCCTTAGTCAGCGCATAAGCGCTGACAGTCCCCCTAGTATGGGGGCCATTGGCAGGACGGGAAACGTTGAGCTGACAGCGCAGAATGGAGCTGACCGGCAGGCTGTGATGCAGTCGGTCCCTGTGGAAGAAAGCACCCTTGACGGGATGGACAGCAGCAACAGCCCGATGCGGGAGACCTACGGCATGGAAGCACCGAAGACGGAGGGCCAGAAGCAGGCCCGGACGGAGCAGGTGCTGCGGAGCTGGAAGGTGGGCGAAAAGGCGGCGCAGGAGATCAGCCTGAAACAGCCGGAAGGCGTGGACAGTGACCGCTATGCGGCGGCAGCATCCACTCTGTACCGGTTGGGCCAGATGGAGGACGTGAAGACCTTTGACCAGGCGCTGGAGCTGGCGGGCACCGGCAGCGGCATGGCGGCCAACGTGAACTATGTGCTGGGCAACCTCAAGGGCCGGAACGCGCTGAAGATCGCCTACACCTACGGCAGGGATGCGGCAGAGACCCGGTGGGCCAAGAGCCAGCTGGGCGGAAATCTGACGGAACAGAGCCTGACGGGCAGGGGTGAGACCATTTACAAGGGGACCTTGCGCAATGCGAACGACGCTGGAAGCCAGGTGATCGAGCTGAACGCGGCAGCAACCGGCACCACGGCGGTTCTGAAAAACGTGCTGCAGAACGGTGCGGGACAGGCAGACAGCCGGGTGCGGGCCTATGTGGACACGGAGACGGCCCGGATCTTCTTTGGGGACAGTGCACAGGATACGTTCGGCACGGTGCTGCACGAGGACTACCACTGGTACAACGCACTGGACAGCGAGGGAGCAAAGACTTTGCAGGACCATGCCCTGCTGTATCTGGCCAGGAGCAGCGGCTTTGAGACCGTGGACGAGATGATCCGGGAGAAGATGACCGACTATGCCCAGCAGAACCTGACCTATGAGGAAGCTGCCGAGGAGCTGGTGGGCGATGCCTGGCGAGGCATCTTCTCCAATGAATCCGATTTCAAGCGCTGGGTGGAGTTCCAGCGCGGGCAGGCCGAGAAGAACAGCGGCAGGGCCGGAACCATCCGCACCGTGATGAACCGGGTGAAGGAGATGCTGGGCGGCATTGTGAGCCGGGCAAAGGAAGTGCTGACCCTTGACCCCGACAACCGGGCGGCCCTGAAGGCCCAGCGCCTGGCCGAGAACGAGCGCAGAATTTTACAGGACGAATACTTTGCCCACGCTGAAAAAGCGATGGACAACCTGCGCAGTGCAAAAGAAAATGCCGCTGCCCTCAAGACAGAGAGCGCGGCGGAAGGACGCAGTATGCGGTTCCAGCTGCAGGAGGGGGAGGAAACCCTTGAAAAACAGCTGAACCGTAATCTTGGCCGGTTGGAACAGATGACACCGGCGGCTGAAATCACTGGAAAAGAAATTGAGTACGGTGCTACCAGCAAAGAAAATGCTGAAAATATCGTCCGATTCTTTGAATCCATTGGCGGAAAAGTAGAGCGTGATGGATTTGGTGTGGTGGAACTGACCCGCAAGGGAGCCAAGGCAACCGTGCAGCATGGAAACGGCCCGGTGAAGCAGATCGCTGCAGCGGCCATTCCCAACGTAATCCGGTACGGTGAACAAATTGGTTTCGTGGAAAACTGGAAAGGACGGGGGTACAACACTCATACCTTTGTGGCTCCGGTTGTGGTGGACGGTATCAAAATCTATGAGGCTGTTATTGTAAATGAGTATACTGTTCCGAATGCGGCGAGCAAATTCTATGTCCATGAGGTATGTGGTTCTGATGGTAGCCTGCTGACCATTGAGAATGGGAAAATAACAAAAAAAGAAAGCAGCCTTACCACGGTACTCAAAACCGAGCAGGGCGATGAAGCCCCTAAGCTGCTTTCTAAAAACAGTATAGCACAAGAAAATGCCGAAAGCAAGGGAAACAGCGAACCTGTGAAGAAATCGGTGCGGTTCCAGCTGAGTGCTCCGGTGGAGGTGGACAAGAACAAAGACCTTGTGGCCGTGCACAACCTGACCGCCGAAAACCTGCAGGAAGCGCTGGAGCTGGGCGGGATGCCCTCGCCGTCTATTGCGGTTGTGAAAGCCCAGGAAGGTCACACCAAGTATGGCCCCATCTCGCTGGTGTTCAACTCCGATACCATTGACCCCATGGTGAACCGGGCAAACCGTATCTATGGTTCGGATGCCTGGACACCCACTCGGCCCAATGTGGAGTTTGAAGTGAATTACGATGCGATGCGGGACTTTGAAAGCAAGGTGGATTCGGCAAGCAAAGATGCGTTTGAAGGAAAATTTGCGAACAGCGCTGCGTTACAGCGCCTTGGAATTGAAGAGACGAGCAGCTCCGACCGGGCAGAGCTTGCCCAGCGCCTGGAGGAAAACACGGCAGTGCAGCTGGCCTATCTGGAAGCGAAAGGTAAGACTGTGGAGCCGGCGTATAAGACAGAACGGGACCAGTTCGACAGCCTGGGCAATGATACCCTGGAAAAGGTGATCGAACACATTGGCGCGGATGAAATCAAAGCTGCATTCGAGGGTGGTGACTTTGACCAGCTGGATCAGCTGGCAGATAAAGCGGCGGACGCACTGGAAGAAAAGTATACTCACGGACAGCTGGAGGGCCAGAACCGGCGTTGGCAAATGCGCATTGACAAGATGAGGAATGACAACCGTGGACGACTGTATGGGATGCTGGAGCACGCCTACAAAATGCTGACCGATACCAATGCCGGAAAGCAGGCGATGGATGTGGAAGCGACCAGGGAGGCTATCCGGCAGGAAGCTCCGGCAGAAGATGTGAAGAACTGGGTGTATGACCAGTTGGGAAATGTTCTAGGACAGAAGGGAATCCGAAACGGAAAAGACCGTTTTACTCCGGCAGGGATAAAGCGCAGTTTTGCCCAGCTGCACAACAGCTACACGCTGGAAAACCTTGTGGCTGCTATGAATGCTCAGAATGCACGAGGGCAGGATACATGGGGCCTTTCGGCCAGCACCCTGATGAGCACGGCCACGGCGGAGTACCAGAACCTGGACGAAGTGCGGGCGGACAAAGGCCGCTTGCAGCAGATGCCGGAAGAAGAGTACAAGGCGCTGCTGGAAAAGGCAGATGACCAGATCAGCGATATCCTTGACAAGCTGCGGAGAGAGACTACGCCCCATGCAGACAACAGCTTTGAAGAGCGGGAAATCCTGGGCGGCATCCTGATGCAGGCCGCACAGGGAAAACAGACGGCGGCAGCCATTGGAAAGGCCTTTGCAAAAGAGGGGTATACCATTGGCAAGGACACGGCCCAGATGATCCTGAACCTGTACAAGAACGTGGCTGCTATTCCCACCGGGTACTTTGAAGCGAAGCCCCAGCGGGCCGTGGGCTTTGATGAGGTGCGGGCGGCGATTCTGCCCGACAACACCAGCAGCACCCTGATCGACAGCCTGAAAGAGACCGGCATTGACGTGAAGCTCTACAAAGCCGGGGACGATGCCCAGCGCACGGCCCTGCTGAACAAGGTGCCGAACGTCCGTTTCCAGCTGGCCGAACAGGCGGAACGGGACGCGCGGAAGAACACCCAGCGGCAGGCAAGCCGGGCCATTGCGGACAACAGCGCGGCGATGGAGACGCTGGCCCAGATGATGGGTGTGACCCACGGTGTGCGGATCAGCCAGGATTCCATTGACGGGCTGGCGGTGCGGTGGACAAAGGCCAACGGCAGCAGGGCCGACCGGACGAAGATTGCCGGAGAGACCCGGGCGCTGGTGGAGTACATGACGGCGGACGGGGCAAGCATGAGCAAGGCCAGCGCGCTGTCTGAGACCATTGCGGATGAGATTCTGAGTGGGGCCACCTACCGGAATACCGAGCTGTGGGACGAGTACCCGGAATACCACGACCTGAGCTACACGGTGAACAAGGACGGCCCGGCCAAGGCGGAGCTGGTGAAGCGGTACGGGACGTGGAGCGAAGCGGTGGCGGAGGCCCGGAAGCACGGCGTGAAGCTGCGGCAGGCAGAAGGCGTGCGGGACGGCAACCCGGCGGAAGTGTATGAATCCATCGTCAACGACACCCGGGCCATGGGCGGCACCAAGGAAGGGGCAGCGGCCTTGTTCCGGGGCGCGGCCCAGGAGGCAGGCGTGGACGGCGCGGCCAGCATGGAGAGCACCGAGTGGCTGGATGTGCTGATGAACGTGCACGATGCCATCAAGCCCAGGATGATGAGCCGCTTTGCAGATGCTGCCGAGTACGAGGATGCCAAAGTGGAGCTGGCCGACCGGATGCTGGGTGATATCCTGAACGTGCCGGAGATGACCGATGCACAGGCCATCTTTGATGGGTTCCAGCGCTGGCAGCGCCAGGCTGTGGCTGCTGCCGTGGGCGAGGAGAACGCGGAGCAGGCGCTGAAGGATCTGCGGAAGGTGCAGAAGGAGCAGAACCGGGAGTTCAACCGGAGGATGTATGAGAACAGCCGGAACGGAAGCCGAGATGAAGCACTGCGGCAGTGGACAGAGCAGCAGAAGCGGAATGAAAAAGCAGAAAAGCTGCTGGATCAGAATCTGGATACGCTGGGGCTGGACATCACCAACTACGGCGACATGGCCGAAAAGCTGGACGTGCTGAAGGAAGCCTACGAACGGGAGTGGAAGGCCGAAAAGAAGCGACTGAAGGAAGAACGCCAGCAGATGCTGGACGAGATCCGGCTGGAAAACAAACAGTTGAAGCGGGAGAACTGGAACCTTTCGCACCAGGTGGCAGGAGAACAGCGCCGGGCTGACAGAGCTGAGTGGCAGCTGATCCATCAGGAAAACGAACTGCTGGAATGGGAGCAGGAAAACCAGCGCAAAGCTCAGGAGTGGCAGGAAAAGCAGGCGGAGCGAAACGCAATCGCCATCACTGCAGCCCAGCAGCAGCGGGACGAGGACATTGCCATTGCAAAGAAGCTGGCTGAGAAGCGGGTACAGAAAGCTCGGGACGGCCGGCAGAAGGACGAGCTGCGGCGGGGCATCCGGGCCAATGCTGCCCAGCTGAACCAGATGATCCTGCGGCCCAGCAAGGACCGGTATGTGCAGCCCCACCTGATCCAGCAGGCGGCAGAGGTGGCAAAGCTGGCGGATATGACCCTGCTGAACGACCACGCCGTGGCCAGGCTGACGGCCCTGCGCACCAGCATCATGCAGTCGATGGGAGCCGAGAACAGCTCCAACGGCATCAGCGAGGACTGGAAGCTGAGCAAGGTGCCGGAGCTCATCGACGCGCTGCAGGCTGACCTGAATGCCAGCAAGCAGGCCCAGCTTGACCGGCTGAACCAGCAGCTGACAGAGGCCGAGGCACTGCCGGACAGCGAAAAGGCCGAGATGCTGCGTGACCGGCTGAGAAAGCGGATCCGGGAGACCGAGAACCGCACCTATCTGCCCATGACGGTGGACCAGATGCGGATGCTGAAAGCCATTACCACCAGCACACTGCATGTAATCCGGACGGCAAACAAGACCCTGAGCTTGCAGAAAGCCGAAGCGGTGGACAAGATCGCCAACGAGGCGGCTGCAGAGGTGCGCCAGAGCAAGGGCAACGATGGAAAGCTGCGGAGCGCCCTGACCAGGTACAACCTGGACATGCTGGGGGCTGGCCGTGTGTTCCGGATGCTGGGCGGCTACGCAAAGAACAGCCAGATGGAGAAGCTGGGCACCATGCTGAATGACGGCCAGCGGGAACAGACCCGGATCACTGTGGAGGGAACGAAGCTCTTTGACAATGTGACGGGCAAGGCGAACCTGAGACAGATGGAAAAATTCGCCGGTCCGGGCGCGGAGCTGGTGGACATTGGCCTGAAGGACAGCAAGGGTCGGGCTGCACCGTTGACCCACGCCCAGCTGTGCAGCCTGTACATGCACCTGCAGAACGCCGACAGCCGGGAGCACCTGCTGAACGGTGGCCTGACGATCCCGGATGCGGAGGAGTACAACAGGGGCGACATTGAGAAGGCTTACCAGAAAGGCCAGACCGTGAAGATCGGGATGCTGAAGGACAGCGCGGGAAACCCCATGGCCGACACCGTGATCCAGGCCGTGGAGAAGGCCATGACCGACTACGACCGGGCCTGGTGCGAGGACATGAAGAATTTCTTCGGCAGCTACACCACGAACCTGATCAACGAGACAAGCATGAAGCTGCTGGGTTACCAGCGGGCCACCGTGAAAAACTATTACCCCATTGCGGTGGACAAGACGGCGCTGGCGACCCAGATCGAGGGCGTGAAACTGGATGCCACCATTGAGGGCCGGGGCTTCCTGAAGAACCGTGTCAAGAGCCAGATGCCCATCCTGCTGGAGGAGTGCAGCAGCGTGGTGCAGCGGAGCTTACGGGACACGGCAGCCTACGCGGGCCTGGCCCCGGCCATCCGGGATGTGCAGAAGGTGCTGAACAGCCGGATCGAGACCGAGGATGGACTGAAGGTGCTGAAAAACGGCATTCTGGAGGAAAAGTGGGGCAGCGATGCGGTGAACTATGTGGACGAGCTGCTGACCGACCTGCAGACCCCGGGACGAAAAAACCGGAAAAGCAGCATGACGGCGCTGGGCAAGCTGCGGGGCAACTACGCCGGGGCTATCCTGACGCTGAACCCGGGCGTGGCCATTGCGCAGGCGGCATCCCTGCCGACCGCCGGTGCTGTGCTGGGTGCGGACACCATGGCGGCGGTGGTTCCCTTTGTAAAGAACTTCTCACCCAAGCAGCGGGCAGCGCTGGAAGCAGAGATCACTGAACACGGGGATGCGCTGCTGCAATACCGCCTGCGGGGCAGCCAGCGGGGTGAGCTGGAAAGCATCGGGAAGAACCTGAGTGCGGCGGAGAAGGGAATGGAGAAGGTCCCCAAGCAGCTGACGGGCTGGATCAACGGCGTGGACGAGATCACGGTGGCGGCCCTGTGGGAAGGCTCCAAGCGGTATGTGGAGCACCATACCAATGAGTTTGCAGAGGGTGCAGCCACGAAAGGCAGCGAAGCCTACTGGGAAGCTGTGAACAAGACCTATCAGCGAGTGATCGAGGAGACCCAGCCCAATTACACCACCATGCAGCGGGCAGGCATCCAGCGCAGCGACAACGAACTGGTGAGGACCCTGACCATGTTCACGACCCAGCGGTTCCAGAACTACGGCATTCTGGCAGATGCGGTGCTGGCCTACAATGCCAAGCGGGAGCGCAGCCATGCAGACCCCACCGAGGAGAACCGGGCAGAGCTGAAACGGGCCGGGAAGAACCTGAACCGAGCGGTGACCAGCCAGATCGTGCAGACGGCAGTGTTTGCGGCCATGAAGATCGGCGCGGACTTCCTGCTGCACCGGTGGGACCGGGAACAGGACGAGAACGGCGACATTACCGCATGGAGTTTACTGAAGCGGTACGCCGACCTGTATGTGGGAAGCGCAGCAGGCACGTTCCTGTACGGCAGCGAGCTGTACAGCTTTGTGGGCAACGTGGCCGGGGGCAAGGACTATGATGTGGTCAGTGCCCCGAACCTGAGTGCTATCAATGACCTGGGAACTGAGGCGATGCGGCTGTACAAGCTGCTGGCCACCGACACCGGCGAGATGGACGAGGAAGAGCTGGAAGCATACCACGAAAAGCTGCGGAAAGCGTCGCTTGCCCTGATGGAGGACGGACTGGAACTGAAGGGTCTGCCGGCCGGGAATGCGGCAAAGCTGCTGGAAGCGGCATGGAAGTGGGGCGAAAATGCAGCCTATGCGGTGACGGGCGGAAAGTACGGCGAGAAGCTGAGCCTGAATTCCCTGCCTGCCAGCGCCACCGGGCAGTATGACCGGCTGTACAATGCCATCCGGAGCGGAGACAGCGGGGAAGCGGCGGCAGCGCTGGGGAAGCTGGAAGCCATGGGCAAGGACGAAAAGACCATTGCCAGCAAGCTGAAGAACCGGCTGAAGAAATACAGCCCGGAAGTAGAGCAGGCGGCCAGGGCCCGGAACGAGGGTGATGACCGGAAGCGGCAGGAACTAACCAGAAAAATTGTTCGTGAACTGTATGATGGGCTGGGAGTCAGTGAAACCGCAAAATCGGATCAGGCAAGACGAAATGCAATTATCGACCTTGTGACCGGTGACAAGCGTGGTGGTAACAGCTACGGTGTGATCAACGAATTGGCAGACGAGCTGCTGGCGGGCAACACCGAGGGCGGCGTGTACGATGACCTGACCGAAGCAGTGGACACCGGCAGGACCAGCGACGTGCAGGACGAGATCGACCGGCTGCGGACGGCGGGCAAAGCGGACAGCCAGATCAAGAGCGAGATCACCGATGCGGTGAAGGAAGAGTATCTGGCGGGCAACGACCACGACCGGGAGAAGCTGGAGAAGCTGCTGACGAGCCTGACCAAAGAGGACGGGACGGCCATGTATGAGAAAAAGAATTTTGCCCAGTGGGTGAAGGACGCGGCAAAAAAGGAGGAACAGGCAAAGAACAGCAAGGATGAGTGGGCAGGGGTGAGGTGAACCTCTCAGTCACGCTTTGCGTGACAGCTCCCCTAGTAGGGGAGCCAAGTTCACGTTGCTGCTCTTTTTGGGGGAGCCCTGCTTAGAAGAAAGGGAGACCGTTCACCCCGAACGGTCTCCCTTTTTTTGTATGTCCGGGGTAGTTGCACCCGGCGGGGCGTGATAGGATAGGGGCAGGAAGGGAGTGAAACTGTGAGCCAACTGGATATCAAGATCAGAAAGCTGCAGGACAACGGTTCGACGTTCCGGGCAAACATTGAGACGCTGTATCTGGGCGGTGTGCGGAGCGCCAAGGTGGACCGGCTGCACTTTGAAGTGCCGGAGGAGTGGAAGGCGTGCACCATCTCGCTGCATGTGAAGCGGCTGAGCGGCACCCTGCCGGACCCGCAGATCCTGGACGAGAACAACAGCGCACTGGTAGACAGGCGGTGGACACTGGAAAAAGAGGGCACCTGGATGCTGCTGGCCATCAACGACAGCGGCTACATTGCCATGACCAAGCCCGGCAAGTACACCTGCTATGACACCATCGACACCGACACGACCACCGAGAACATTACGCCGAGCATCTATGAACAGTTCGTGGCCGAGGTGACGAAGTACGCCAAGCAGGCGCTGGAGAGCATGAACGCGGCCAAGACCAGCGAGACAAACGCAAAAACATCCGAAACCAACGCGAAAGCCAGCGCGGACAAGGCGAAGGCAAGTGCTGACAGCATGGATGCAAGTGTGGCCACCTGCACCACAAAGGCCAAGGAGGCCGAAGCGAGTGCGGTAAGAGCCAAGACCAGCGAGACCAACGCAAAAACGTCGGAGACCAATGCCAAGGCCAGTGAGAATGCGGCAAAGACGAGTGAGACAAACGCCAAAGCCAGCGCTGACGCAGCCAAGAGTAGCGAGACCAAGTCCGCCGCCAGCGAGAAGAACGCCAAGACCAGTGAGACCGCCGCCAAGCGGGCCATGCAGGACACGGAGACGGAGCACACCACCGCCTTGCAGGACATCGCACGGGCCCGCACCACAGCCTTGAACGACGTGGCGGCCTCCACCAGGACGGCCACCGCTGCGGCAAACACTGCCGCCCAGCAGGCCACCGCCGCTGCGGGGAGCGCGTCCACCGCCGCCACCAAGGCCGGGGAGGCATCCACCAGTGCGGGTGAGGCATCCACCAGCCGTCAGGCAGCAGAAAAGGCGCAGAAGGCCGCAGAGGATGCCGCAGCGCTTGCCGGGACACGGGCAGGCACGGATAAGACTCTGTCCGTGCCCGATGCACCGGCAGACGCAAAGACCGTGGGCGACAAGTTCAAGAGCATCAAGACCGACTGGAATTCCGTGACGGATAAGCCGGAGACGTTTCCACCGAGTGCGCATAACCACTCGAAATTGGAGTTCGAGAACAAGAATGAAGTGAATTTTGTTGGCATCCCAGAAAATAACACAGTCTACTGGGGATATCGAGGCAACACCATTGATGAGTATCGGTTTAATGACGGTCGAGGAGGCGGCTCTTTTGCAAATGTCAGGGCCAACAAATTCATTGGTTCGCTGGATGGTAATGCAGACACCGCCACAAAAGCAACTGGCGTAACCGACTATAAGGACGCATCCAGAACAATCCAAGTCGGCTATGCGAGCGACGGCCTTAACACGTCGAATTTGACGCACATTGCAGGCTATACGGACAACGGTACGAAAATCAAAGATGTCTCCAAGGAAGTGCTGAAAAGCTGGCTCGGGGTTAGCACCATCACATCCCAAACCAGTGACCCCGGTGCGGGAAGCAGCCTTGAAACCGGCTCTATCCTGCTGGTGTACGTATAAGGAGGAGAGAACATGGCGATTTATACCGGAATCGGCGGAAGTGCCAAATCGGTCTCCAAGATCTACACCGGCGTGGGCGGTACCGCAAGGCAGGTACACAAGGGTTATATCGGCGTGGACGGCGTAGCCAAGAAGTTCTATGACGGCGGCAATCCCATCAGCTCCTTTGCACTGGGGACTGAATTTGGCATCAGCGACCCAAGCGGCAAGAATACCTACTGGTATACGCTGGTCCACAAGGGCGTTCCGGGCGGCGGTTTGTACGACAGCACGGCCAACGGCGCATGGCTCTGGCGAACAAACATTGCAGGCTCAACAGCGATCGATAGCAGTAACTACATCTACGGTTACGAAGGGTGGGCACTGGACAACTGGTGTGTCAACTACCCGGGCGGAAATATCACGCCCAGTGTAGCAAACCGCCTGATGACCGTGCATCTGCCCTACGTGAAGCAGGCGGATTACAGCTCGGCCAATGTTTCCTCCGGCTCAAACGGCCTTTCGAGAAAGTGCTTTTTGCTTTCCGCAGTCGAGATGGGTGTTTATACCTGGCAGGGCATTGATGGCCTGATGGCGCAGGAGGGTGCAAAGCTGGACTATTTCGACTACACAACTGCTGCCACCGACAAGCGAAAAGCAGATAAAGAATACTGGACCCGCTCCAAGCGAACTTATAACGGCAACTATATGTATATGTTCTATAAGGATGGTAGTTTTTCCAGTGCAGGCGGCCACAGAGAGGACTCGCACGGTCTGCGCCCCTGTATCGTGCTGCCGCTGAACACGCTGGTGAGAACGGTTACATTTTGGGGCGCGGAATTTAATTATATTGACTGAGAACCCAGAGAGGAGATTTCAAAATGGAAGAAACAATGATCCGCCCCGGGTACACGGTACCGACCGAAACCGACGGCACCCCGGCAGATTACAGCGCGATCGAGGCTGCTGTGAACGCGCACAACCAAAATGCACAGCCCGGGGAAGCTTACTGGGGCATCCGGTTATGCGGGGCGGAATACGAGGTGTACGAATACGGAGAAGTGCCACAGCCGCCGACCGCTGAAGAGCTGGCCGCACAGGAAAAGGCCCATAGGGAAGCCCAGCAGCGGCAGGAGGTACTGGACAAGCTGCCGGAGACGCTGGAAGCCCTGAAAAACGAAAACGAAATGCTGAAGCAGTGCTTGCTGGAAATGAGCGAGACTGTCTATGCGTAAAATCACACAAAAAATCGAAAGGATGGTACTTATGATGGCTATGTTATGGGCACAGGAGATTATGTCTGCTGAGACCGTGGAGGAGGCAAAGGCTCTGTATGAGCGCTGCCCCCGCTTGCTGAAGGAGAAGGTCAAGGCGATTCTTATCAAGAGCGGCTTTGAGGAAATCACACAGTAAGGAGGCGCAGAGCAATGCCAAGAACAATTCTTGACGTTTCCCGCTGGCAGGGCCGCATTGACTGGGACAAGGTCAAGGCAAGCGGCCTTGTCTCCGGCGTGATGATCCGCGCCATGGGCAACAGCAAAGAGGGCAAACCTAGCAAACCCTACATCGACCCCTTCTTTGCCCGCAACTATGCCGAGTGTGCCCGGCTGGGCATCCCGGTGGGCGTGTACGGCTACTTCAAGGCTACCACCAAGGCACAGGCCGACAAGGAGCTGGCCCTGTTCAAGCAGGCGCTGACCGGCAAGACGTTCCAGCTGCCGGTTGCCGTGGACATTGAGGACAAGCTTCAGGCGGCCCTGAGCAAGGTCGCTCTGACCGACATTGTGGCCCACTGCCTGAGCGTGGTGGAGAGCTGGGGCGTGTACGCCATGCTCTACGCCGGCCTGTATTTCGCGCAGAAAAATTTGTACATGGGCGGCGCGGCCCTCAAGCCCTACGACGTATGGCTGGCGGCCTACCGCACCGAGAAGCCCACCACCGACTGGGCCTTTGGGATGTGGCAGTACACCAGCAGCGGCAAGATCCCCGGCATCGCCAAGGGTGCAGACCTCAGCGTGGCCTACAAGGACTACGCGGGCATCATCCAGCGGGCCGGGCTGGGGCAGGGCAGGGGGTGAGACCGATGGAGACGATTCTGGCCGCTGTGATCACCGGCGGCGTGACGCTGATCGGTGTGCTGATCGCCAACAGCAAGACGCAGGCCGTGACCGAGACCAAGCTGGAGGAGCTGACCCGGGAGGTGCGGCTGCACAACAACTTTGCCCAGCGGGTGCCGGTGATCGAGGAGCAGTTGAAAGTGGCAAATCACCGCATCGCCGATCTGGAAGAACATGAATACGACAGAGAAAGGAACTGACCTATGACGAACAAAAAAATCCCCGCCGCGACCATCGCCCGCACTGTTGTGCTGGCACTGGCCCTCGTCAACCAGCTGCTGAGCGCGGCAGGCAAGCCGGTGCTGCCCATCGACAGCGCCAGCGTGGAGCAGTGGGTGACGGCTGGCCTGACCACCGCTGCCGCCATCTGGGCATGGTGGGAGAACAACAGCTTTACTCCTGAGGCCATCCACGCCGATGAGCTGCTGGATCAGATGCAGGGGAAGATCAAGTAAGAGTACATAGCAGCAGCCCCGGGGAGCCTGATGGTTCCTCGGGGCTGAGTTTGTGTTTTCGACTTCTTTCGACAAAAGGCGTAGCATGATGGGCGAAAGGATGTGTTAGAATGACTGATACACAATTTGACCACTTGCTGCGCCCTCTGGGTATCATTCGCACAAAGAATGATTATTATACTCTCCGGCAGTGTATGACGCTGATTTGCACCAGGCCTGACCGGTTGCGAGCCTTGCAGAAGGAAGTTTATCTGCCTGTGGCGGAAGCTTCTGGTCATGCTTGGAGGGCTGTGGAGAGCGCTGTTCGCAGGACGGCAAAGCTGGCATGGAAAACTGACCTGGAAAAAGTGCAGGTGTTGGCGGGATACCCGCTGGATCATCGGCCAACGGCGGGACAGTTTTTGGAGATGCTGTATAATGCAGCAGATACTATGTACGAGAAAAAGTAAGATTTGAAAGAAGTATGTAGAAAGAATTGGGGGTGGCGTAAAGGGAAAAATTGTTCGAGTGAGAATGCGTCAGGCGGACCAGACAAAAATAATCCGAACTTGTTTCCGATAGGAGATGGGTTCGGATTATTTGTTTTCTTCGGAAAATTAGCGTTTGCGAAGCAATGAAAGCCCAAGTGGGGCTTTTAAGCGACGGAACGGTCTGCGTTAGCAGATGGAGGGGCTTTGCCCCGACAAGTTCCATGCAGGTGTCCGTGGAAGATGAAATCCGAAATCATAGATTGACCGACATAAGCCACAACATGATTTCAGGAGGGCAAGATTTGGACGGTAATCATTTTAACTTGTTATTGGAAATTGTAACGGATTCTTGAAAAAGCAAAACAAATGATGTATATTTAAAATGCTTAAAATTCATATGCGTATGGCTGTGGATTTGCTGTGAATAAATAGTGTTGTAGGAATATAGATTGGGTGACAATGATGAAGGTTGTTAGTTTTGTTAATATGAAGGGCGGCGTTGGTAAGACAACTCTTGCTGTCAATATTGCTGATTTTCTTACTCATCGGCATGCCAAAAAGGTGTTGTTAATTGATGTCGATCCTCAATTTAATGCAACGCAATGTATGATAAATGGTGATGACTATGTTGAATATATCAAAAAAGGTGGTACGACCATAAAGGATGTTTTTGATTACAAAAACCCCGCATCAATTTCTGTGGTAAGAGGAGCGAACGAAAGAGAAGCTATACCCTATTCTGGCATTATTCCATATAAAACCAGTCGTGGATTTGATCTTATTCCGAGCCAACTGGACTTGTTTAGATTTGAAATGGCTCCTGGGCAGGGAACAGAAAATAGGCTGAAGAATTATCTGAATCATATAAGAAAAACTGGTGAATACGATATCTGTATAATTGACTGCCCGCCCACACCATCTGTTTGGATGACTAGTGCCCTCATTGCTTCCGATTTTTACTTAATTCCATCAAAGCCTGATCCCATTAGCATGACTGGTTTGGATTTGCTTGAAGGAATTATAAAGGAAAGAAAAGAGAATTATGGTTGTGTCTGTCAGTGTGCAGGACTCATATTAACTATTGTTGAAACCAATACCGTTGTTTATAAGGAAGCTGTTGATTATTTTTCAGGGGATGCTAATTGGAAAGACTATCTGTATAAATCACCTGTTCCCAAACGTGTTGATATTGCTAGAGGACAATTGGCTGGTACTTTTATACTGGATTTGGATAAAACTGATTTAAATCTCAATTTTTCCAGCATTACACAAGAATTCTTAAGGAGAGTGGAGGGAGAATAATGGCTGGCACAAACAAACGGAAATCTAATCCTGAATATGAGCGTCAGCAGTTTATTAATTTCTTTGAAGAATTAAGTTGGCTTCTAGAATCAAATAAGAATCTTAATTTCAAAAATGCATCCCAGTTTTTACGAGAATATAGAAATTTAGTTGTACATGGAGCAATAGTTAGTGGAGCATCAAATAATGCTTATAATCTAATTGGCGTGCTCCCCTCACTATTGAAGGATAACGATATTTTCCAAAACAATGCCCAGTTAGTTCAATTCGCAGAAGAAGTGTTGGCGTTGAGTATTCCTCGTTGGGAAAAAAAATCAAGAAACGAGATAATTGGTTTGATTATTTGTGAAGTGGAAGATGTCAACAAAGAAAGATTGGATATATTGACCAAATGGACAGCAAATATACTAAAGAATAAGGTGCAAGTCCGTGAAATGCAGAGCAAAGCAAAGACTGCGGGCAATATGTTTTCTTGGAACGAAACGATACAAAAGTTAGTGGGAGAAGAAAATGAGTAGACGCATTAGTGAAGATTTTAATGTGTTTGAGAGATTTCTTTCCCAGTACAATCTGACTTCGTATACTGCTGTTCCACGGCAAGTTGAAGCTTGCAAAGGAATGCATAAAAAGTTATTCGGGTTACTTGTTTTTAATGCTGAGTTCAAGGTACAAGGCAACTATCCAAATTCGGTTGCTTTTCTGGACGAAATGGCTTCTGACTTGTTGCTTTCCTTGTTTTGTGATGTTCAAGGTCTGTACAAACCTGCTAAGCTTCAGCTTCGTTGCTGTATGGAAAATTTTTTGAAATCGCTGATAATGATTAATGAACCTGCGATAATTCATGAGAAAAGCGTCTATGCTGTTTTTGATGCTGCAAAAAATGACAGCCATTTTCACACACTGATAGGTCAAGCATGTATTGACTCTTTGCACAATGATTACTCTACACTCTGTCGGACGGTACACGGTGATCCTAAAATAATGAAACCGGTAAGTGCTTTATCAATGCTACCTCAATACAATCAAGGATCACATCAAGAAATATCTTCTATATACATAAGAACCGTAGAACAATGTCTGGGAGTATTATACTTAAACTTTCCCATTGTTGTAGATCAAATGCATCCTGATAATAAGAAAGATTTTCTCGATTGCTTGTCCAAAACGACCAAAGGCAATGTAGTTAACACACTTTACGGTCTTTGATTTTTAAGTTTAAAATAAAAACAGGGTGCGCCCACCCGGACGCACCCTGCCAAAGACCACAGACGATAACGATATGTACAACAGGGCGTTCCCCGTCGGGAACGCTCTGTTTCTCTTTGCTGGTAAAGCAAAAAGCTCTAGGCTTAACCCCCTCTTCTTTGCGGATCTTTCTGATCCGTTCTCCAACAAGGGATGCTAGTTCGGCTGGTTCAGATTCAGGCTGATCTTTCGCTTTTTTCACAGAAAACACCTCATTTGCGGGCAATCATCAGATGCCACGGAACGTAAAGGTGAACTCCACAGGCTTGGTCACATCGGGAATATACTCTAGGTGGACATTGGCACCCCAGCTGTCATCACCGCCAACGCCCATCTGCTCACCCATAGCACGAATGACCGTGTAATGGACCGGGGGTAGCTCGTAGGGATGCTTGGCACTCTCCATTTCATGGGGAGTGTAGGGCAGCGCAGAGAAGAACATGGGCTTTGCGGCATCTGCGGTAAACAGCAGCCCGCGACCCTTGCGGTCCACTACCTTTGCCCAGCGCACAGCGGTCTTTGCACCACACTCCTGCGGCACAAGGTACTGTGCCATGTTGTCTGCGACCTTGTTCTGGTAAATGCCCAGCTTTGCACCATGCTGACGATCCCAGTAGGTCTCCGCAGGGCCGTTTCCGTACCACTCCACCGTGTCGTAGTCAGCGTCGATCTTGAACAGTACGCCGAACTCCGGCATTGCTGCAAGTCCTTCCACCGGGTCATAGTGCAGGGTGGTCTGGATGCGGCCATCACCGAACACACGGTACTGCAGGCTGCACTCTGCTGCGGGGCTGGTCTGGAGGTTATAGAGATAGGTCACGACCACGCTGTCGGCTTCCGCCTCGCAGGTGGAGTTCTGGAGGATGGTGCCGCCGTGAACAGACGGGATCTCCTTGCCGATGCCCTTGGCGGTAGCGTACAGGCTTGCCAGCTTCCACTGGCCGCGAACGCCGCCCATGTTGTTGCCGCAGTCGTTGTCGGTGGGAGCGCGCCAGAAGTTGGGACGGGGAATCTCCTGAATCATCTCCTTGCCGGCATAGCGGTAGGAAGTCAGACCGCCGTTCAGATCGGAGAACAAAACATCGAAATTCTCACCCCGGACACCGATGTTGTGTGTACCGTGCGTAACGGTAAACGGCGTGACCTTCTTGCTGGGAATGGAACGAACCACAGCAATCACACCCTGTCCAAAGGCAACCTCATGCCCTTTCTTTGCCCAGCTGGTGTCCTCCTTCAAACGGAAGCTGATGGTCACTGCATATTCACCGGGGAGCGCAGGGACCATAAACGGCAGCGGGAAGCTGGAACGCTCTTCGGGAGCAACATCAATATGGGTCAGTTCCTGCTGCTGATACAGCTTTCCATCACGGTGCAGCAGAGCAACGCAGTCGAAAGCACCCGTAGAGGTGAACAGGTTCTTATTCCAGACTTCAAAGCCAGAGTTGTCGATGGAAACGGCGATGTTCTGATAGCAGAACTTGACCTCCTGCATCTTGGGAGAGGGAGCACGGTCACCACCGTAGGCAATGCCGTTTCCGCTGAAATTATAGTCGGTAGGACGCTCACCGAAGTCGCCGCCGTAGGCTTGGAACCACTTGCCGTAGCGGTCTTTTTTCCAGATGGACTGGTCGATGTAATCCCAGATAAAGCCGCCCTGATAGCCGCAGTCCTTCTGGTCGGCAAGTTCCGTGTACTTGTGCAAAGCACCGTTGGAGTTGCCCATAGCATGAGAATATTCGCACTCGATATAAGGCCGCTTATCGCCCTGTGCCAGATACTCTTTAATGTCCTTCACAGTGCTGTACATATGGCTCTCGATATCGGTGGTTTCGAGGAAGCGGGGATCATTGACCACACCTTCGTAATGCACCAGACGGGTGTCATCAAAGCGGCGGACCATCTCTGCCATCTGGAGCAGGGTCTCACCACCAAACGATTCGTTGCCCAGAGACCAGATCAGAACAGCAGGATGGTTTTTGTCACGCTGGTAAGTAGAATTCATGCGGTCAAACAAGACGGCTTTCCACTCCGGCTTATCATTGGGCAAAACGCCCTCGATGCCGCGAATGCCCGCCTGATGGATGTCCCATGTGCCATGGGATTCCAGATTGTTCTCTGCGATCAGATACAGACCATACTCGTCGCACAGGTCGTACAGTGCATCCTGATTCTGGTAATGGCTGGTGCGGATGGCATTGATGTTGTTCTGCTTCATGGTGATGATATCCCGAAGCAGTTCCTCATGGGTGTGTACGCCCACAGCACGACCCGTAATGGAGCTGAACTCATGACGGTTGGCACCCTTGAACACGATGCGCTTGCCGTTGAGCAGCATCCGATTGTTCTTCAACTCGAACTTGCGGAAACCGACTTTCTGCCCGGTCACCTCTACCAGATGGCCTGCATCGTCCAGCAGCTCAATTTCCAGTTCATACAGAGCCGGGTCCTCTGCACTCCACAGGTGGGGGTTCTCCACCGCATGGCTGAACAACGCAGAGCCGCCGTTCAGTGCGATTTTTTCGGAGAACACTTCCAGCTCACTGCGGCGCAGGGTCAGACGGGCTGCGCCCTTACCCTCCACCTGCAATGCAACTTCCAGCGTGGAATGAGTAAAATCATCCCCGGCAAACAGCGTTTTGACGGATATATCTTCCAGATGCACGGTGGGGATGGCGTACAGCCACACGCTGCGGAAGATGCCGGAGAAGCGGAAGAAGTCCTGATCTTCGCACCAGCTGGAGGAAGTCCACTTGAACACCTGCACAGCAAGTTTGTTCACGCCCGGCTGGAGATAGGGAGTCAGATCGAATGCGTGTGCGGAGAAGCTGTCCTCGGTGTAACCCACATAAGACCCGTTCAGCCAAAGAGCCATGCCGCTTTCCACACCCTCGAACTCGATGTGGACGGGCTTGCCCTGCATGGATTCCGGCAGCTCGAAGTATTTTACATAGCTTGCCACCGGATTGAACCGCTGCGGGATCTCGCCCGGCTGTACTTCTTCACGGCCATCCCACGGATACTGAATATTCGCGTACTGGGGAATGTCGTAGCCCTCCATCTGGATGTGTGCCGGAACATGAATGTCATCCCAGCCGCTGCAATCGTAATCTGTCTTTTCAAAGCCGGGGATGGCACTGGTGTAGTTTTTTGCGTAGGCGAATTTCCAGATACCGTCCAGCTTCAGCGCCAAAGAAGAGGAGCCTGTCCGATATTCTTCGCGGGAAGCGTAAGTACGGAAACTTGCATGAGCATTCAGCACGTTTTCCTTGAAAAAGGTGGGGTCTTTTACTTTTGCAAAATCAAATGCAGCCATAGTATTTCCTCATTTACCTTTTATAATTTTATAATATTTCTCCAGCCTCCCCGGAGGAATCGCTGGATTCCTCCGGGGAACAGCAGATGAAGGAGAAATGATAAGGGCTTGTTATCAGACTGCTGCACGCAGTTTTTCATTTGCTTCTTCAACTTTCAGATGAGACAGAATGAAGGTGATGATGGCATCCAGAGCAAACGGGATCACCAGATAGGAATGCATACACCACGTTGCCTGCAATATCGCCTGAACCATAGCCGACTTTATTATACCACTTTAGATAACGTTTCTCAGTCATTATGCTTTCTCCCATCTTGCTTGTTTTGTGTGGGCGCGACCAATCTGCTGCGCACTTCAGACTGGAATTCTCATTACGCAAGTTGCCCAAATCTCTTGCGTTCCGTCTGAAAATATTATAGAATCCAATGGAACGAAAAGATATAGACAAGATGGAACAGAATATGCACAAAATCAAAGAGTTTGTAATTTTTTGATAGAACATTTCCCAAATCACTGTAAAATCTCTGAAGATGAGGAGGACGCAGGGACGTATTTCAACTCAGGATATTTGAACAACTCCCGTTTGGATTTCAAAGACTACTCAAAGCCGCTGGTCGTAGGCAGCTGCGGCACTTATCGCTTGAAAAAACGCCCTAAGCTACCTACTTTTTGGGCAAAGGGTCGCAGAGACTATCAAATCCTCTATGTGGCATCTGGTAAAGCACACTTCTGGTTCGATGGTGTTGAGGAAGTGGTGACTTCTGGACACATGGTGCTTTATCAGCCGAAAGAAATCCAGAAGTATGTCTACTATGTAGAAGATCATCCAGAGGTGTTCTGGATTCACTTTACAGGATACGATGTCAAAAACATCCTGAACTATCACGGAATACCATTGGACAAGCACGTTTTTTACAGCGGCACACTGCCGGATTACAAAATGCTGTTCCGAAAGATCATCCGGGAACTGCAACAATGTGAATATGGCTATGAAGACTATATTGCTTCTCTCTTCAACATCATTCTGCTTTTAGTAAGCAGGCAACAGCAGGAAAGCGAGAAAACAACTACAAGCATCCCCGAAGAAATCGAAGCCGCCGTTGCCTACTTTAACGAGAATTATAATACAAAGGTCAGTGTGGACGATTACGCAGAATCGCTGCATATCAGTACGAACTGGTTTATCCGTAATTTTAAGCTGTACATGAAAATAAGCCCTGCACAATACATCCTGTCCCTTCGGATGGTAAATGCACAAAGCTTATTGGAGAACACCGAATACAATATTGGAGAAATTGCAGAGATCGTAGGGTATGATAACCCACTCTATTTTAGCCGGGTATTCAAGAAAGAGTATGGTGTCAGTCCGGCACAGTACCGAAAGAATCTGGAAGAATCTACTGAAAAATGAGAAAGATTCCTTATAAATGGTCTGTCAGATTGGACGGCTTCCAATGAATGAGATTTTAGCTTGCATTTTCCTGCTCTTCAAGAATGCGCCAGCCGTCCATCAGGTCTGAATTTTCCATAATAAAGGTGTGGGCGGTGTCCTGTCCCCACGAGTTGTCGTATTTCAGCATCAGATAATCGCTCAACTCGGTTCGATTTTTGAACTTCAACAAGCGATACGGCTCCTGAAAAGCGACCTTTTCAACGAAATATACTGCATCCGATGTGGGAAGCATAACGCCGACATGACCGATCATAAGAGAATTGTCCGTTTCAGAGAACTGATCGTGCAGGACTACGGAGACGAGACGGATCTTATCATCTTCTACGAAGGAGAGACCGCGTTTCTTCCATTCCTGTTGAATCGTTTTCAAATGGGTAGGAATATCGGTCGTATTAGTGGTTTTAACTGGGGCGAACAGCGCATCAAACTTTTGCCGTTCGTCGCCGCAAAGGGATTCTGGGTCAGAATCCAGTGTTTCATAGTCCATAAACAGGGTGTCCTCGGCTGAGTAAAGGTCTGCCTTGCCCGTGACAGTGATAAAATCACCGAACAGCCCACAAGCGGTAATCCGACAGTTCCAGCCGGGGAAGGTGTCATATTTTTCCGTCCATGCGTCCTGCATGGAGTAAGGATCGTATTTCAGATCCAAAGGCTTGGCATTTTCAAACCCTGTGGTGAGCCATGCCGGGTCCACAGCATTGTTGAACTTTTGCACATGATCAAAGAAGGTCTGTATCCGCAGGTCGGATACGCCGGCATCCTGCAAAAGTTTGGAAAGAAGATCCTGTGTATCCGAATCTGCCAAATTGGAGTATTCGATTTGCTGAAGGACGGGCTGAGAAACTTTTTGAGTGCAGCCCCCTGCCAGAAGCGCACCGCAAAAAAGTGCAGCGGAGCAGACAAGAAAAGTTCGACGTTTCAAAAATGGTCACCTCGTTGTGTTTTTCGGAAAATTTCTTTGAGTGCCGGAGTCTCCACCATAGGCGAAGAGAGCAACGCCGTTGGTCTCGTAACGAATGGTATCACAGATAAACAAAGAAAATCAATGACTTCTGTCGTATTTGACCATATATAATGATGCAGTATCCATATCCCATACGGCTAACGCCCATTGGGGGAAAGACAGGGATCAGGTCAACACCTTCTGCATGGTGCAGAACGCCCTCGCCGGGTGGAATACTCTGGTCGTTCATGGCTTTCTGCATCAGGGTGGAAAGGGTGGTGGGCAGTTCATTGGGCTGCTGCCAGCCTATGAGCCTGCACATTTTTTCCATTCATGCTAACCATCTACGATTATTTCCTCAATAGGTCGTTTTGCATTTTATGCCATGCAAAAGGCAGAATCAGATATAAAAAGTTCTTTCGTATGTAAAAGCCTTCAAAAACAACTTGAAACACTTTTGTTGCAATGGTACAATAATAATGTTATTTTATGGAAGCTCGGCGCAAAGCCCATGCGGACAGGCCGCGGGTGTGTGGATTCCTATGGGATGTGTAAGAATAGCTAGGGCAGCACTGCGCTACTGCACTTTCCGATAATGTGAGGGAGGTATATTTATATGATGAAAAAGATCTCCCGCCGCTCTTTTTTGCAGGTCTGCGGCATTACGGCAGCCACGGCGGCGTTGACTGCCTGCGGCGGCGGTAAGACCGAAACGGCTAAAAAAGACGATGTGCACGAAGCCGTTACCTTTATGGCACCTTATAAGGAGATAGAAGCCTTTATTGAGCAGGTACACAGCGTTTACCCGGAAGTGAACATCGAGGTCGTGCCCTACAGCGGCGATAACACCACCACCTGTTTGCAGAATATGTTTGCGGCGGGCGACCTGCCGGACATCTGCACCTTGACCTACTACGACCCCCGGATCGATCTGGTCTCCGACAAACTGCTGGACCTTTCCGGCTACGATTTTACGGATAACTATGTGGAGTCCCGTCTGCAGGACGTGTTCGACAACGGTGCCATCTACCTGCTGCCCTCGACCTACAACTGCTACGGCATCACCTACAACAAGACCCTGCTGAAAAAATACGGCTGGGAGCTGCCCAATTCTTTCGCTGAGCTGGAAGAACTGGCTGCAAAGGCCAAGAAAGCAGAAGTCGATCTCTGTCTGCCGCAGATCCAGTATCCGGGCTATGGTTTCCAGTATCTGTGCAACATTGCGGACGCCGATTTCCTCGGCACACTGGACGGCAGGCTGTGGCAGCGGGATTATCTGTCCGGTAAGGCGAATGTCAGCAATACCCCCGGCATGATGCAGGCGATGGCCTATGTCCAGAAGTGGAAGGACATCGGGATGTTGAACGACACCGGCGACGCTCTTGACGACAATGTGACCCGGCAGAGGATGACCGAGGGCAACACCCTGTTTCTGATGGGCGGCACCAACGGCATCGTGGAGGCAGACGGCAACGCCGATAAATACGGGCTGATGCCGTTTCTCTCGGAGGACGGCACCCAGAACGTTTTTGTGCTGAATGTGAACCGCTTCTACGGTCTGAATAAAAAGCTGGAGCAGGACCCCCAGAAGCTGGAAGATGCGCTCAAGGTGATGCGTGTGCTTTCCACCGTTGCAGGCACCAGCGCTCTGCAGCCCGCAACGGCGCTGAAAAGCAGCCTGCTGCCCTTCAAGGACGCAAAAGCGGACGGCACCTACTATGCCGACATCGCCGATGCCCTGAATGCAGGCAACACCGCGCCCTTTATCTATTCCGGCTGGGAAAACACCATCGTGACCACTGGCCTTAAAATGCTGGACTTCATGAAGGGCAATGCCACCATGGAGGATGTGATCCGTCAGCTGGACGAGGATCAGGATAGTGTGGTGAACAACACCCCGGATACCATCACTACCGTTACGGAGGAGCTTTCGCAGGAGGACTGCGCCATGCTGGTGGGCCGCTGCTTTGCACAGGCTACCGGCAGCGACCTTGCGCTGGTGTCGCTGAGCACATGGATCCCCGGCAACCCCACCGATCAGAACCATCACGGCGTAGCTGCCAAGCTGTACGCCAAGGGCATTACGGATTACGACCTTTCGGTGATCCTGCCCACCGGCTGGAACCGCACCATCCAGACCGTTACCCTGACCGGGCAGCAGATCAACGACCTGCTGGCCACGGGCTACGATGCCTACGGCAACGGCAAGGGTTACCCCTATGTGCTGGTAAGCCCGGTGCAGCCGGATGCGGGCAAGACCTATCAGGTTGCCATCTGCGGTGTGAGCGACCAGTTGGCTGCGGAGACCACGGTCACAGACAGCGGCGTGGTGGGCATGGATGCTGCAAAAGCCTTCTTTGGTGCATACACCACCATCAGCCGGGCAGATACCGCATGGAGCTAGGGTGCGTCTGAAACAGAACAGACAGGAGATACCAGATGTGAACAACAAACTATATAAAAAGCTGCTTTGGGGCACCGGCTTTGTCATTGTTGCGGTCATCCTGACCCTTTTTATCATGAGCCAGACCTACATCCAGAACCTTGTCTACCATGAGCGGCTGAACCAGATGGAAGAGGTCACCCACCAGATGTTCCGCAGTCTGGAGGATGTGATCGACACCCATTGGAGCGAGGTGAATGTACAATGCAATTATTTGTACTACACTCTGTTAAAGACCGATACCGAGTTCTATCGCTATCTGAAAAAGCTGTCGGAGCTTTCCAATTACCATGAAAGACAGATCGAACTGGTTGCCGTGGACTCTGACGGACATTACTATACCGAGAATGGCGGCATGGGGCTGCTAAGGGAAATGAACTATCTGGCAGACTCTCCGCAGTGGGTCAGCTATGTTTCCAACTCGCTGACCGTGGACGACTCCCGGATGGTGTTTCTGGAACAGCTCTCCACCCCCATCACACTGCAAAGCGGAGAGAAAGAGATCACCCTGCGCTACTTTGGTATTTCGCAAAGCATGACCCAGCTGAACGATTATTTCCGCTGTGATGCCTACGAAAATAACAACAGCGTCTATGTGCTGGATAATGACGGTTTCAAGCTGTTCAACGCCAACGATACCGAACTGCTGAAGGGACACAACGTATACACCGTGCTCTCCCGGATGTCCTATCTGCACGGCTCTTCCTTTGCGGAGGCAAAGGAGCGGCTTGACCGCACAGGTTCCTGTTATTCCAACGCCGTGCTGGACGGCACCGAGTATTTCTACGCCCTGAAGCAGATGGAAAACGCCTGGTGGACGCTGGCGTTCCTTGTTCCGGCAGAATATGTGGCCGTGAATACGCAGAAGCTGGTCAGCATCGTCATGATCATCATCATCGTCATTGCAATGGTGTTCTCGGTCATAACAGTTTTCGTCGGCTGGTTTCTCCTGCGGCAAAAGCAGCAGCAGGAGCTGCAGGCAGAAAAAGAAGCGAACCTCCGTCTGGAGCAATACAACATCCATCTGACGCAGGTAAACGATGAGCTGCGGCAGGCACAGGACATTGCCGCAGAGGCGTTACAGTCCGCCGAACGCGCCAGCAAGGCTAAGACGGACTTCCTTGCCAACATGAGCCACGATATCCGCACCCCCATGAACGCCATCATCGGCATTACCACTCTGATGAAAAACGAGCTGCACCAGCCGGAAAAGCTGGCCGAACATCTGGACAAGCTGGAAAAATCCGGCCAGCTGCTGCTGGGCATCATCAACGATATTCTGGATATGAGCCGCATCGAGAGCGGCAAGACCACCCTGAATGTGGAAAAAATGAATCTGCCCCAGCAGATCAGCCAGCTGGACAGCATCATCCGCCAGCAGGCAGGCCAACGCCGCCAGACCTTTACGGTAAACACCCATCTGCAGCACGAAAACGTGCTGGCAGACCCCAACCGTCTGAATCGGGTTCTGATGAATATTCTCTCCAACGCAGTCAAGTATACGCCCACCGGCGGGCATATCCGGTTTGAGGTGGACGAGCTGCCTCGAAACGAGCACTACGCCCGATACCGCTTTGTGGTGCAGGATGACGGCATTGGCATGAGCGAGGCCTACCAGAAGACCCTTTTTGACCCCTTTACCCGCGAGGAACGCTCCGGCACCAACAAGGTGCAGGGCACCGGCCTTGGCATGGCCATCACCAAGAACATCGTTGACCTGATGGGCGGCTCTATCAATGTGGAGAGTACCACCGGCAAGGGCACCCGCTTTGAGGTGGTGCTGGAATTTCCCGTTGATGCTGAAGCAGATACGGTGCCAGAGGCACAGGTACTCCCGGAGGAAGAGGAAGAAACTTCTCCTCTGTCCGGCATGAAGTTCCTCTGCGCCGAGGATAACGCCATCAACGCCGAAATTCTGGAAATGCTGCTGGAAGCCAATGGTGCAAGCTGCACCATCTGCTCCAACGGTCAGGAAATCGTGGATGCCTTTGCCAGCGTAAAGCCCGGCGAGTACGACATGATCCTGATGGATGTGCAGATGCCGGTGATGGACGGCTTGGAAGCCACCCGCCGCATCCGCAGCGGCGAAAACCCGCTGGGCAGGATCATTCCCATCCTTGCCATGACCGCCAACGCCTTCCTTGAGGATATGCAGAAGAGCAGGGAAGCCGGCATGGACGAGCACCTGTCCAAACCTGTGGATATCGCTGCGCTGGAGCAGACGGTAAAACGCTTCCGTGTTATCCCCCCGAAAATAAATAGCGGACAAGCGCGTTTCCGCAGAGAAAGCACACAAACGATGTAAATGATGCAGGAGAAGATTAGAACGTGAATACACCTTCCGAGATCGAGGAATATTACAAAGCGCGTGAGCAGCAGCTGTTGGAAAAACTTCATCAACAGGAAACCGCTCTTGCTGCAGCGGAGCAAACGCTGAAACAATTGACCGAAAATCAGAAAACACTGATGGACGAAACCACCGAAAAGCGTGCTGCACGGGAGCGGGCATTCAACCCGCTTCTGCTGCAAAGCCTGACGGATATCCAAGCTGCCCTGAAAGAAGAATTACAGCAGCACAACTGAGCTGCGGATGCAATCAAAACAGGAGTATAAAAAGCCCGAATGAAACACAGAATCTCACGCCGTGCATTCCTGAACGGATGCACGCTGCTGGCG
>ERZ860668.225-NODE-225-length-50714-cov-5.222468_pt1 | contig 50714 bp, 46 predicted proteins | sample MGYA00510062_ERZ860668 | MGnify/ENA primary metagenome ERZ860668 (study PRJEB30046, sample SAMN00715258) | human gut metagenome | study: EMG produced TPA metagenomics assembly of the A metagenome-wide association study of gut microbiota in type 2...
GAAGAGATAGACGTATCATTTTCTTGCAAAGCCGATATTTCTTTACTTGTTACACCATAAAAATTGTCATGCCAGCTAAATAGCAACAGTCCAATAAACAGCACATATACCAAACTGAAACAAATTTTTTTCACTTCTTTAAAAAACAGCATTTATTAAATGCTGTGAACAACGGTGATTATAAATAAGCTTATGTTTATTGACAAGAACTTACTTTTTTGTAAGTATGTCAATATTATTCTTTGTACCATACATTCTGGAAAATGAATGGGCAATATTAACTATTTCGCATATACCTGAATATTCAGGATTTATCTCGTAAACAACAACTTTAGGTGGTGTACTGACTAATACATGTTTTAATATCAGACCACTTTCTTCCATTTCATTAAGCTGCGACATCAGAACTTTTGGTGTTATACTGTCAATCGTCTTTTCAAGCATGGAAAATCTGTTATCTCCATTCATGATATGCCATAAAATTCTTAATTTCCATTTTCCACCAATAAGATCATTCATCATAACAAGATTGCAGTCGTACTGTTTTTTCAGTTTCATTGTTACCTCCTTTTCCTACTGCAATGGTGTTTTTCGCATAAAAAAATACAGTGAGCCCCATTACAGTCGGATTTATGCTGTAATGCTACTCACTGTTTGTTAGTATATTATTAAATTATTTTTGTATTGTCAAGAAGCAAATTCTGGTTTTATTCTACGTTCTTCAGTGCATCCGTCTTAGGAATCTTAGAAATCTTCACAAGCTGAAGTACAGCAACAACTGCATAGCATACAATTCCAAGAATAACCATCTCAACAAAGCAGCTTCTTCTTACCATGTATGGAATATATCCTGTCATCATAGTGTAAAGATATGATGAGAATGCCCATTTAAGCATAGCATTTACTATAGGTACAGAAACAACAAGTGATATAACTACCATAATTGAAGTTGCAACTATATACAGTCCGCCAATCTCTCCATTCTTGAAGCCAAGAATCTTAGTCATAGAAATTGACTGTGCATTCTTTTCAATAATCTGTTTAGATAACAGATACATAAGAAGCACGAACATTATAATTCCAAAATACTTCAGTATATACATCATCTCGCCCATTGAAACCTTCATCTGGTTAGACACTTTGATAAGGTCTTCATATGTAACTATTGAAGCAACATATTTATCATCAATATCTGTGAGCTTCTTGTCTGTGAAATATCCTGTAAAGTAATCGTCATCCTTATCGAATGTATCAATAAAGTTATTTCTTGTCATGAATACAGCAAGTGCAGCGTCATATGTATAGCTTCCTGCTATCCTGAATTCATACTCATTATCTGAATAAGGGTCTTTCAGTTTAAATGTATCACCCTTTTTAAGACCGAATTTCACCATTACTCCATTAGATACAAGCACTTCATCATCCTTAATATCCATATCAACATATCTGCTGTTATCCTCAATGCCGTATACCATGATATCATCAGTCATATATTTTTCATCAGTTGTATTAAGTGAAGTCACACAGTATTTTTCGGCACCTGATATATCAGTTTCCACCTGACTCTTTAAAACATACTGGTATTCACATATCTGTGACTTCTTAACAACATCAGCATAATCATTAATAAGCGGCTCGAACATGATACTGAATACAACAAGTGCCCCGGCAATCAGTATTCCTAAGAACAGTGTCAGATAATTAGGTATATTCTGGAACAATATCCTCAATCTGAATCTTGTCATAAAAGGAAGCTTGTGGCTAAGCTTAATCAGCTTTTTCTTCTTCCTGTTTGTAAGCTCATGCCTTAAGAATTTAAGCGGTGAAAGTCTTAATTTCTTCTCAAGAACTAAAAGATTAATGACAAACATAATGATAATCGGAACTACCGTTGTATCAACAAATGCTTCTGCATTAAGCAGTGTCGTGTAAGTACACAGACTGTAGCTGTTATAATACACATTTACAAAAAACTTCTCCAGAAGAGTGTAACCAAGTATATTACCAGCAACAGCAGCAACCAGTGTTACAGCAACAGGAAGGACCATGTAATGTCTTACAATCTCACCTCTCTTATAGCCTGATGCGCGGAGAGTTCCGATAACACCAGCCTCCTGACTGATTGTGTTAGATGTTGTAACAGCGAATACAAATGCAATTACAACTACTACGATATAGTCAAAAAGCATAATCGTTGCCTTATCTGAACCCATATCGTCACCAGTGAAATTAACTGCTTTGTTAGTATAGCGTGGAAGATAATCAGAAATATTTATAATATCCGTATTACCATTCATCAAAAGATTAGTGTCATATCCCCTGATAACTTCTCCAAGATTTTCCAGATAATCGTCTGAAGCCTCTTTTTCTGCCTTATCACCTGAAACTTCCTTGTTATACTTCCAAGCATAATTATATTTCACATGATTACTTGAAACTTTTTCAAAGCCCTTATCAGTCATAACTGCAATAGAAAAATTAGTTGAATCAAACATCATATCTGAATTATTCTCAAAAAGACAGCTGTAATCAGGAACTGCGACAAAACCGGTAACCTTTAATTCTTTTCCTGCGAGCTTAATTGTGTCTCCAACCTTAATCTTCGCATTCTGTGCATACATACGGTCAAGTGCTATTTCATTATCAGAGACAGGCATCTCACCTTCCATAACGCACTCAAGATTAACCTCTGTTCTGTCTTTATATACTCTGATTGTTGCACCGCTGTCAGCCTCATCTTCCTCAAAATATCTTAAGTCATAAAGTTTGCTGTCAGTCTTATCCTCAATATCATTAATAAGTGAGCTGTCAGGCTCTTTATCTAATGCAAAATGTCCATCTTCAAGATTATATTTTTCAAAGCCCTCATCATATGAGTGCTTAACACTGTTGTCTGCTACAAGGAATCCGCTTACTAACGAAATCATCATAACCATAAACAAGAATATCACAAGATATTTACCAAAGTCATGCTTTAATTCTCTTGGCAGACGCTTATTTAAAGGATTTCTCATACTTAACTCCTCTCTTACCATTCAAGGTCTGCTGCTGCAATCTTATTATCATTAACATAGTTCTTACGGATTCTGCCATCTCTTAATGTAATAACCCTGTCTGCCATATTTTTTATTGCGTCGTTATGTGTAACCATAATTACCGTATTACCATATTTATGATTAACATCCTCAATCAGCTTTAGTATTTCTTTAGAAGTATTATAATCAAGCGCTCCTGTAGGTTCATCGCAAAGTAAAATACTTGGATTTTTTACAATTGCTCTTCCAATTGATGTTCTCTGCTGCTGACCTCCTGACAACTGATTTGGCAATTTATGTCTATGTTCATAAAGGCCTAACGTTTTCAGCAAATCATCTATGTCTAATGGATTATCACTCAAATATGCTCCTACTTCTATGTTCTCTTTTACATTCAAATTCGGTATAAGATTATACATTTGAAATACATATCCTAAGTGCTTTCTTCTGTATTGTGTAAGAGATTTTTCATTCATGTCCTGAATAACCTCTCCATTAACTGTTATAGTTCCACTATCTGCCTCGTCTATTCCACCAATAATATTCAAAAGTGTTGATTTACCTGAACCGGAAGGTCCTAACAGTACACAAATATCACCTTTTTGTGCGGAAAAATTAATTCCTTTTAACACTTCTGTCTTATTTTTATCGTCTCCAAAACTCTTTTTTATGTCCTTGATTTCTAAAAACATATTTACTCCTCTCTATTTTTTATTAATCTTTTACGTTGTACATTTCTAACTATAGTTAGTCATTGCTACCTATTTATTTATGATTATACATTCTTTTTCATAGAAATCAAGAAAAACTCCCACATATAGGTTTTAAATTGTGCAGATTTGAGGTATTAACTTAATAACGCACGCAGTTGCAAATGCACTTAAGTTAATATCTCTAGCACACAAAAAATCCATATGTGGGAGTTGTATTTTATTATTATCATAAATAATTATACATCATCTATATATATTATTGTTATTTAGCTTATAAGTTTATGTTCATATGCTTTACAAATTCATATCAGCAATTAACTGTTTTACCTGTGTCCAATCCTTAATATAAATTGTAGATACAGATTTAACTTTTTCCTGTTGTGATTTGCTAGAATCATCATATATTCCAACTGTATTAATTCCATTATTATAAGCTGTATTCAATGAATAAAATGCATCGTCCATAAGCCATGTACCTGCTTTATCACTTTTCATTTCTTCCATTGCTTTTTCAAATATTAACGGATTGTCTTTTCCCTTTCCAACCTCTGTTGTTGTAAATATCTTCTTAAAATATTTTTCCAAACCTAATCTCTTAAAAGCTGCTTCAATCATTGGTCGGTCTGTAGATGTTGCAACTGTCATTGGAATTTTATTATCATATAAATACTCTATAAATTCCAACACTCCATCCTTTGGCATTGCTTCCTTTTCATAAAATTCATATACAACACTGTTTATTCCATCAATAATTTCCTGTATAGTTTTATCCAATTTATATGTTTCTTTTATGTATTTTGCACCTTCAGCCATCGTTAAATCAAATAAAACCTCTGCAATATTTTCTTTTTCCTCAATTCCAAACTTATCCAAATATATTTTTCCTGCATCCATCCAGATTTTCATTGAATCTAAAATTGTTCCGTCTACATCAAATATTATTCCCTTATTCATAATTTTCTACTCCTCTTCTAATATGTATTTTATTTTTTAATCGGATTAACCACCTAAAATATTTATTATAAAAAATTAACCTTACTCATTTTATTTTTATCTGTTATTACACAATAAATTTTAATTAAATTTAGATTATTTTTCAACACCGACTGCCATTTAAAGTTCATTTTAGTTTCGCATTCTATTATATGTACAACAATTAAAATATTAAAAGGAGGATTTGTTATATGAAACAATCAGACAAATTAATTTTATCAACAATATTATCATTAAATATAGTTTCTTTGGGAATTGGATGTATTAATCTAAAATCAGTTTATGCTGATACTACTGGGACTGAAACTTCTATTGTTTTATCAGATGACGGAACTACTGTAAATGGTAAAAAGATTTATGGCAAATGGTCTAAAATCACGAAAGTTGTTTAATCAAATAAAAACAGAGTTGGATTTTTCCAATTCCGTTTTTTATTTGAAGTAAATTTTTATAATATAATTCGCTATACATTTAAAGTCCCAAGCTTTATAGTTATTTCATCATCATATACCTTGCTTACCTGTCCATAAACAGTCTTTTCTTCATTTGATTGTTTTCCTGAACTGCCTACACACCCACTAAGAGATGCACCTACCATTGTTACTGCCATAATTCCTACTAAAAATTTATGTCTCATATCTTACACTTCATTTCACTTATCTAACTGAGTTTCATCTTATGGTCATATAATAAAATGCCAACCTTAAATGAACTTAAAAAAAGCCAACAATATTTGATTTTTTCAAATATCATTGACTTTTATGATTATATTGGCAAAATATACGATATGATATCAAACAAACTTACTACAAATTACAATTTAGTTTTACACAATTCATCAGCCATATCACCAATAAGAATTCTTGCATTAGCTGAAATATTATTTTTCTGCTGACAAATCATTTTCTTTTTATTGTCTTCTTCCATTGTTTTATCACATATCTTTCCAAATTTTTCTGTAATTCTTTTAACCGGAATACTCATTCCTTTGCTGTAAAAATATCTCATGTTGTAAGTTTCGCACCCCGGAATAGGTGTAATATGGATAAAAGGCTTTCCTACAACTGCTGCCTCGGTAGAAGACAACCCACCGGGTTTTCCGATAATTAAATTACTTGCCATCATGTATTTTGCAATATCGTTCGTATGACCTATTAAAATACATTTCTCACTATATTTGTCCTTAAGTTTATTCAAAAGTTTTTTGTTATTTCCACAAATTATTATTAGTTTTACATTTGTTCCATCATAATAATCGGATAAATTCTTTACAACTTTTTCAACATTTCCCGCACCAATGCTTCCGCCTGATACCAAAATATATCTGTTACTAACACTAAGTCCAAGTTCTAGTTTAGCCTCATCCATATTAATGCTATGATCAAATACCTCTCTAACCGGAATTCCAAAAGTTCTTAATTTTTCTTTTTTTATCCCACGCTTAATATATTCTTTTTCCAAATCCTTGGCAGGAATAACATAATAATCACATTCTGTTTCCTCTGTAAACGGAATACATGTATAATCAGTTCCAACAAAAACTGTAGGTGGAAGTTCATATCCTTTTCTTTTCATTTGAGTTATGATTTCTGCCGGGAACAAATGTGGCATAATTATTATGTCGCATTTGTTTTTTTGAATATAATCTTCTATTATTGCTGCAATTCTTCCATTTGCATAATAGACCGGAGAATGAAAAGGAAGTTTTCTGTAAGCATTTCCAATTTTATACACAACTCCAAATACATTTGGAGCTTTCTGTACAAGTCCTACGTATGCCCTGTCTATAACTCTTGCAAGCCTGTTACTTTTTAAAGCATATGGATTGAAAAATTTAACATTATATCCTCTTTTAATTAGTTCTTCTTTTATAGCTGCACCTGCTGCATTATGTCCACCGCCTGTGCCACATGATAATATTAACGCATCCATAATAATTTAATCCTTAACTTTTCTCTAACTTCTGTACTTTGATGTAGTCTTACTAACACAACTAATGTAATAAATAAAAATCCAATATTCACTGCCTGATTTTCATTTAATATGAATAGTCCCGCCAATGTACTCACATAAGTAACTATTGTTCTGTAAAAATGTGGAATTACTCTAAATATTAGTGAGTAAAATATAAAAAATAATGCCAAAATAATTACAGCCTTTATATCAGGTGCTAGCCCTAACAGGCATCCAAATGTTACGGCAATTCCTTTTCCTCCATGGAAATTGTCAAACATAGAACACACATGGCCAACAACAGGCATAGTTAAAACAATTGCTAGCGGAATTATTCCCATTTCCTGTGGTGTTGCTCCATTTATATACATGTGTACCGGTACAATTCCCTTTAAAAGTTCACATATAAGTGTCATGATTCCACAAGTCATTCCTCCGTACATAAATGCATTTGCTGTTCCCGGATTCTTATCTTTACTTTCTTCAATTAATTCTTCTTTATTAAATAATTTCATAAAATTTTTAGCATATAAAACACTACCTGAAATATATCCAAATAAAGCATAAAGTATTGTTCTCATAATTTATATAATTCTCCAATTGTATTTTTGTAAATATGCATATCTATACATATCTTAATACATTCGTATTTTACTCATAAAAATCAATTGCAAATAACTCTTCGCCTGCATTTATTTTTCCTTCTGCAACTAATCTGATTTTCTGATTGTCAGCTAATTCAGTACATATAACAGGTGAAGCAACTGATGGTGCATTTTGTTTTAAATATTCTAAATCAAGTTTCATTATTGTATCACCTTTTTTCATTTTGTCACCTGCTTTTACTAATACGCTAAATCCCTGTCCGCCTAATTTTACAGTATCAATTCCAATGTGAATAATCATACTTATTCCATCTTTAGTTGTAAACCCTACTGCATGTTTAGTATCAAATACAAATATAATTTCTCCATCATCAGGTGCCACAACAATTTCATCTGTCGGAGTGACTATCGCGCCATCTCCCATCATTCTACTTGCAAATGCTTCATCTGCTGCTGTATCCAAATTTGCAGATATTCCTGTAATAGGACTTGAAATTACAATTGATTTAACTATTTTCTTTTTGTCTTTATCTTCATTAAAAATATCATCTTCTTTGTCTTCATTTTTAACGGCATTATCTTTTTTATTATACTCTATATTTGGAGCTGTTTCCAGATAATCCTCAAAATTAGATTTAATAACTGTTACTCTTGGTCCATAAATAATCTGCACACCATTTCCTTTATGGACAACCCCTGACGCTCCTGTATTTTTTAGTAATGAATCATTTACTAATTCTGCTTTATAAACCGTACATCTAAGTCTTGTGGCACAACAATCTACATCTGATATATTTTTCTTTCCACCTAGTCCTTTGCAAATCATTTCTGATAATTCATCTGACGAATTTACATTATCTGCTTTTGCTTCACCTTTTTTCTTTGCTTCGACATCACTTCTTCTATATAATTTAACTTCATCACTATCATCTCTTCCCGGTGTTTTTAAATCAAGTTTATTTATTAAAAAACTAAACAACAGATAATAGACAATAAAATATACCACACCTACTATAACAATCCATATCCAGTTTGTCTTTGCATTCCCCTGCATTATACCAAAAAGAAACATATCAATAAGACCGCCTGAAAAAGTCATCCCTACACCAACTTTAAATACATGCATAAGCATATATGCAAGTCCCGCAAATACACAATGTATGCCATAAAGTAAAGGTGCAACAAAAAGGAATGTGAATTCTAACGGCTCTGTAATTCCGGTAATCATGGATGTAAGCGCAGCTGATAATAAAAGTCCTTCAACTTCTTTCTTTTTCTCTGGTTTTGCCGTTTTATACATTGCAAGTGCAGCACCCGGAAGCCCAAAAATCATAAGAGGAAATTTTCCTGACATAAATCTTGTCGCTGAAACTGAAAATTCAGTAACTGTAGGATCAGCAAGCTGTGCAAAAAATATATTTTGAGCACCTTCTATTAGCTGTCCTCCAACTTCCATCGTTCCACCAACACCTGTCTGCCAGAACGGAAGATAAAATACATGATGAAGACCAAATGGAATCAATAATCTTTCCATAAATCCATACACCCAGGTTCCTGCATATCCTGAATTAAGTACTAAATCACCAACGGAATATATACCACTTTGAATTACAGGCCATATAAAGAACATTAAAATACCTACTAACGTATATACCAAAGAACATATAATAGGGACAAATCTTGTTCCTCCAAAAAACGATAGCACCTGTGGCAACTGTATTTTGTAAAATTTATTATGCAATGCTGCAACTCCTAATCCTACAATAATACCGCCAAAAACTCCCATCTGAAGAGAAGTTATGCCCACAACATCAGCTGTAGCACCTTCTAACATTTTTTCTGCTCCGCCGTTAATTGTTATCATTGCGCCAATTGATGCATGCATTATAAAAAATGCTATTGCTGCCGACAGTGCTGCAACTTCTTTTTCTTTCTTAGCCATACCAATGGCAACGCCCATTGCAAATATAATAGGTAGATTAGCAAATACTATATTCCCTGCATCACTCATAACCTGAAATATAGCATTAAATAATGTTCCCGGTCCCATTACATTCCAAAGTCCGTATGTCTTTAACATTGTTTCATTCGTAAATGAACTACCAAGTCCAAGCAATAAACCTGCAACCGGTAGAATTGCTATTGGAAGCATAAATGATCTTCCTACTCGCTGTAATACGCCAAAAATTTTATCTTTCATTTTATATCTCCTTTTTACTTATTTTTGACTATATTTTTTATATCATTCATGCTTTTTACACATTCACATATGTAACACGGAATGTGATTAGTAAATTAACTCTTACAATCATCCTGTCACACCTGAAACTATTTTAAATTTTCTACAATATAAACCTGACCTATAAACAATTTTTCTTTACTATAAATCTGACATAAAAACATTCTCTAAATACAGGAAATCCTCCTTAACATACTCGTTAAGAAGGATTCCCTTTAACATTTTTATTCAATTTAAAACTTTTTATTAATTTATAAACCTTGTATAATATTCAAATAATCCTGTCGTTGATCTATAACTGCATATACAACTACCTGCTTGTTTACTTCATCAATTTTATAAAAAACTAAATTTTTTTCTAAAATAAGTACTTTATAGCCCTGTCGCCTAAGTATAGAATATCTTGGATTTGTTCCAATATATGGATCTTCACCTAACTGAAGAATTCTCTTTTCAATATCATCTAGTTTTTCAAGTGCAACCGTATTTCCAAAATTCTGAGCAATATATAGTATTATTTTTCTAATTCCTGCATCAGCTGTATCAGTTCTTATCACCTCATATTTCATCACTTACCCCTCCTGAAACATTTTACGTAAATCATCAAATGTATCACTTATCGGGGCAACCCTACCATTTTTCACATCATCCTCTGCTTCAGCTAGCACTTCTAACAACTCTATTCGTGCTTTCATATTTTTATATTCTTCATATGATAGAGAAACTGTATCTCCTCTACCATTTACTGTAATAATTACTGCTTCTTTATTTTCCTTACACTGCTTAGATATTTCATTATAATGATTTCTTAAATCAGCAGATGGTCTTATTGATTCCTGTATAGATAACATTATAATCACCTCCACATATATTATATGCAAATTATATCATAATTTTGCTATCTCTTTCAACTATCTATGTATAAAATTGTACTAAAACGTGTTAAGAAAATTTTACTTTTAATACAATATCTTCATAATAATAAATATTTACATCTTTACGGTCTTACAGAATATCCTATTCCAAGTCCTCCCGGTCCAATATGACATGTTATTCCCATTGGTAAATAATCCCATAACACTTTTATTCCAGGGAAAGCTTCCTGTATTTCATTAACCCACTTCTTTGTTTCTTCTTCATCAGCACTTGATGCTGCTAAAATATGTACATTTCCTTTTTCAAAGTCTTCTGCATAGTCTGTTGTAACTATTCTTTTCACTTCCTCTATCATTACTGTTTTTGCCTTTATCAATCCTCTACAATTTTTAAAAGAATCAAGTGTACCAATATCAAATTTTAAAATTGGCTTAACTTTAAGCATTCCACCTACAAGTGCTACACTAGATGAAATTCTTCCACCTTTCTTTAAATATTTCAAATCATCTACAGCAACAAAAATTCCCATTTTTCCTTTTGCATCTTCAAGTCTGTTCTTTATTTCCTTCGCACTACAACCTTCATTTAACAACTCGATTGCATCTAAAACAGACTGTTTCATAGGCGTTGAAACTCTTCCGTTATCAACTACAAAAACTTTGCCCTCATAATCATCATTCTGTGCCATAGCCATTGCTGTTGAACATGAGCCACTAAGTCCACTGCTTATTGGTATATAAACTAATTCTTCGTATTCTTTTAAAATTTCATCCCATAAGTTCATAACTGCCTCAGGTGATGGCTGTGATGTACTTACATTCTCATCGTTTTTAAGCAATTCTATAAATTCTTCTCTACTTATATCTTTACCTTCGTAATGACATTGATCATTAATGTAAAATGGCATTGGCAACACATATATCCCAAGTTTTTTAGCTTCTTCCTGTGTTATTCCGCTATGACTATCAGTTAAAATTCCTGTCTTCTTCATCATTATTCCTCCAAATGTATATATAACTACAAACTAACGTATTATCAAATTCAAATATCAAAATATATCCCACTAATTAATTGGCATATGTTGTATGCCACGCAATTTACTTTATAAAATAAACAACTTTAAACGGTTAACTAGACAACTATACCATTATCTGTCCATAAAGTCTATAGTCCTATAGTACAAATTTCAAACATCATCTCGGTATACTACTTCTAATACATAATGCTCCCCATCCCATCATAGGATTAGGCCATTTTTCAAATCCATCTATTTTCCTTGCTCCTCTTATCAGATAAGCCTTAAGTTTTTCTCCATATAAATACTTGTCATTTCCATTAACTATGCCCCATTCCATAAGCAATGCTGCTGCCCCTGAAACAAATGGGGTTGCCATTGAAGTCCCACTTTTTACTGAAAGTCCTCCGCCAACTGCTGCAGATATTATATCTACTCCCGGTGCTACAATATCCGGTTTAATTTGATTTGTTTCTCTTGTAAATCCTCTTCCTGAAAAGTCTGCATATGTCTGCCTGTTACTATCATACGCTCCTACAGTAATTGCTTTAGAAGCAGTTGATGGAATTGTCAACGTAGTGTAAGGTATAGGATTTAAAAACCTTGTATTTGTCCCTAATGAAGCCTCAACAGGCAACCACATATTATACGCTCCTAACACTGATTTAACCGATGTTATCCTCACAGTCCAAATACCTGACTGAATATACATATCTTCAGGCACGAATTGAACATATACCTCCTGATATATGCTATAAGGTTTAGGTGTTCCATAATATACCATCAACCTTGTTCTATCTGAAGAGATATTATATTTCATAACTTCATTTGCATCAGTAAAAATTCCGGTACTTTCGCCTGTTGGTGAAATTAATTCTATTTCAAATATATCTGCATAAGACTTCCATATTTGCAAATTAAGGGAATTTTGATAATTTGATACTGCAAATTCTATATTTTCTGTTTCACCTGTATCGATTTTTCCACTTGTATGTCCCCCCGCATTTCCTTCGTTTCCTGAACCTATTACAACGGATATTCTTTCCCTTGCAGATATCTCGTTAATATATGTTTCAAGCAATGATGTGCCATCATGAGAACCATAGTTATTTCCAAAGCTTAAATTTATAACAATCGGCATTTTCAGCTCTTCTGCTTTCCTTGTTACATAATCAATTGCCTCCATAAGTTCTATTGTTGTCGGAAACGAATTTTCTCTCGGTGTCGCCAATTTAACAATTAACAATTTGCTTTTAGTTGCTATTCCGATATTATTTCTTTTATCGTTTGCAAAATTTCCTGCAGCAATACCTGCTACATGAGTTCCATGTCCTGAATAATCTCTTGATGGTACAATTTCATATCTTTCTCTAAAATCCGGTGCATTTATTGCTGCATTTATCTGACTATCCGTATAAAATGTTCCTCTGTTAAAACCGTATGTATTTTCGCCATTCCCCATTGTCTGATCCCAAATCTCAATAATTCTAGTTTTCCCAAATTCATCTATAAATGCTGAATTTGCATAATCTATTCCACTGTCTATTACCGCAATAATTACCCCTTCTCCATATATACCAAACTGATTCTGTGCATTTGTAACACATGCTTCACTTCTGTTATTTATAACTGCAAAATATAACGGTTTTGCTTTTTCAATATAAATAACACTGTCATCCTCAGCAAGTTTATCAATAGTTTCTTTTGGCACAGATAATATTGCAAAATTATTTGACAATATTTCATATTGTATTCCATTATATTTTTCTAAAAAATCCGGAGTTCCCGTGAACCTTATAATCAAATCCCAGGAGTTATCTATTGGATTAAAACCTGCTGATAGTTCCCGGCATTTATCTAATTCCTGAATATTAGCTTCCAAGGCAACATTCAATAAATTTTCTATTTTTTCACTCATAAACATACCTAAAAAAACACTTATTACATTCTATGAAAATTTCTTACCATAATTACTTAGAATGTAATAAGTGTTCTACTTTTTGTATTATCGATTCTGAATTAAAGCTTAGTCCATAATTGCCTTATGGAATTTCTTCTTACCCTTTTTAATCTTAGCTCCGTCTTTTAACATTGATTCTGTAACAACAAAACCTATATCTGTAACTTTCTCATCATTAACAGATACGCCACCCTGCTGTACAAGTCTTCTTGCTTCACTCTTTGTTCCTGCTAATCCACAAGTTACCATTAAATCCATGATTCCAATTCCACCATCTGTTAACTGTTCATGTGTAATTGTAGATGTTGGCATATTTGAATCATCTCCACCACCTGCAAATAATGCCTTTGATGCTTCTTCAGCTTTCTTTGCTTCTTCTTCACCATGAACCATCTTTGTAAGTTCGAATGCAAGAATTTCTTTTGCTTTATTTAACTGGCTTCCTTCCCATTCATCCATCTTATCAATTTCTTCGAGTGGAAGGAATGTTAACATACGGATACATTTTAATACATCTTTATCTCCTACATTTCTCCAGTACTGGTAAAATTCAAATGGAGATGTTTTATTAGCGTCAAGCCATACTGCTCCGTTAGCTGTCTTACCCATTTTCTTTCCTTCTGAATTCATAAGAAGTGTAATTGTCATGGCATAGGCATCTTTTCCAAGTTTACGACGGATTAATTCTGTACCACCTAACATATTTGACCACTGATCATCTCCACCAAACTGCATGTTACATCCATATTCTTTAAATAAATGATAAAAGTCATATGACTGCATAATCATATAGTTAAATTCAAGGAATGTTAAACCTTTTTCCATTCTCTGCTTGTAGCATTCTGCACGAAGCATATTGTTAACTGAGAAACATGGTCCTACTTCACGTAATACATCAATGTAGTTAAGTTTTAATAACCAATCAGCATTGTTTACTGCAATAGCTCCACCTTCTCCAAAATCAATAAATCTTTCCATCTGCTTCTTAAAACATTCGCAGTTATGTTCAATTGTTTCAGGTGTAAGCATCTGACGTAAATCGTTACGTCCTGAAGGATCACCTATGTATCCTGTTCCACCACCAAGCAATACAACAGGTCTGTTGCCTGCCATCTGTAATCTCTTCATAAGACATAAAGCCATAAAATGACCTACATGAAGTGAATCTGCTGTAGGATCAAATCCAATATAAAATGTTGCTTTTCCTGTGTTAATTAATTCTTTAATTTCTTCTTCATCTGTAACCTGGGCTATAAGACCACGTGCTACTAATTCATCATAAATTGTCATCTTTTTTTCCTTTCTTAAATTAAAATTCATTAAATTTCTTTATAAGTGTTTCAAGTTATTAGGATACTTATTAAATTTTTGATACCGATATGCAATTTTCTATTATCTGCGAAAATTAAAATTGCATTTTTTAAGCTTAGATTCATAAATATGACCTTGCCATACATAAAAAAAACCTCTGCATCTTACGATACAGAGGGCATTAACTGCGGTACCACCTCTAAATAAAAATTTCTCACGAAATCTTCCTCTACGAGTGCAAACACACTCTTGCGCTATAACGGGCGCTCCCGACATTCCCTACTCATTTCTTTTCAGGTTGTAACTCCAGGATGTATTTCACAAAATCTACTTCATAATCTCACACCAACCGATTACTCTCTTGCAAGTACAATTAAGTTACTTCTTCCTCTCAACGTCTTATAAATAATTAATCTTTTTCTATACTAACTTTTTGTAGCAAAAAAATCAACTGTTTTTTAATATTTTTATTCCTTCCAAAATTAAAATTTTAAATTTCACTCTTCCATCGTGCTGTGGAATTTGCTTTTAGATAAACGGAATTTTTATTCCTTCTCCCAAATACCATCATTTGAAATCTTATTCCAATCTGCTTTCAATACAGAAACAACTTTTCCCCTCTTAAATTTCTTCTCTTCCTGATATAAATACTTCTGTTTTATTAATCCGTCAACAGCAACCTTTACTTTATCTTTCGGAACTTTATTATAATCCGCTACACACTGAATGGTCTTCCAATATGTAACAACTGAACGATTTTTCTGTTTCTGTTTATATAAACTATTTAGAATAAGTTCATTATAATGATGTTTTTCCTGTGACTGTCTTGGCATCTCGACATAACTTGTTGCGACTGATTTAAGTTTATTGCTAAATGAATATTTAACCCCATAAATAATAACTTTTTTGCCTATTTCCTTTAAGTATTCTGCAACTTTAGTAAAATGTGCGTCACCTGTAAACAAAACATATACTTTTGTTTTATCTTTTTTTGCAGCGCTTCTATAAATTGCATCTAAAATAATTACATCTGTAAAATCTTTATCTACGCCTTCTTTATCGCTGGCTGTATGTATAATATTCTTAGTAATTCCTTTTAATCTTTCTAAATCATTTCCTATATTATATTTTGAAAAATCCCCAAAAACATACAATCTTGTAATATTATATTCCTGTTTTAGTTCTTCAATCCACTCTTCAATATTAGGCTTCATCTGAAACTTATTTCTGTATGCATAATACCAATGTTCATAGTCAACAAACACTTGTGCTTCCGGTTTTTTATCTTTTTTTAATCCGAACATTTATTTCCTCCTTTTTATATTTGGGTTAATTAAGGATACCCATAATCCTTTGTTCATTGAAATTTTCTTATCAAAGTGATACCTATTTGACTTATCAAACAATAGAAGCCTTTGTACGCACCAACTACATACTCACATATAGTCTTTATATATCCTGTTTCTTTTACCCGATATATAACATAAGGAGCCTTACGGCTCCTTATGGCTACAAACACTCACATTATACAATATATAAATGTATGTGTCAAAAATGCATATTTTCTTTTTAGCAGTATAAAATATCTCTAACGAAAGTAATTAATCATGGTTTAATCAACATAATTTAACAATCCGATTATTCCATTATACTGCTCATTTGGTGTTTCTAAAACTATATGACTTAATAGAGTTTTTCTTAATGTACCATCTTTGTCAAAACAATTTAATTGTATTTTTTTATTTGATTTATCTGACTTTGTTTCTTCATAGAATTTAATAAATTTATCAATCTCTTCATCTGAAACAACTTTTTCTTTCATAAATTCTACATAATCTACTTTATCAGTATCTAAATCAAAAATTTCTTTAGCTTTTGTTCCGACATCACATACATCTGTATCCATTGCCACATGCCAATAAGTATATTTTTCTCCTTCAAGTCCAAACTTGATATTATCAAGCATTCCGTTAATAATATTATCATCCTGTATTTTCTTTGTAATATCTTCTGCAAAATGTATAAGCGCATACCCTGAATTCCAAGGTACTTTTCTTATTCTAATATTATATGTCTTACCTGTATCCTCATTCTTAACGTCAACTTCTTTAATAAGTTCATTACAGAATTTATCACAATGTTCACATGGTGCATTCGAATCCCATATTGTCTCATGACATTTTACTCCAATAAGTTCTTTTGTTTTATCAGAAGTTAATTCTTCCTTTGCTGCACGATTCATATACAATAATTCTTTTGTTTTTTCATTGCATATAAATATAATTTCATGTGATTCTTCAATAAGCCATCCCATGTTTCTAACATCTATAGGCATTGACATTTCTTCATTACCTGTATATATCTGGAACTGATTCTTTCCTAATTTCTTAGCCTGAATAAGTGCCATGTCAGCACATCTGTAAAGTTCTTTATATTCTGTCGCATGAGCCGGAAACATTGCAACACCTATTGAACATGAAATCTTCATTTCTCCCACATTAATACGTAGTTTATTTCTCAATATTTCCATTTCGTTATTAAGTTCATCTATTGTCATTCCACGCTTTATAAATACAGCAAATTCGTCTCCACCAAATCTACACGATAAATTTTCTTCTGAAAAAGCACTGTCAAGAATATTGGCCACATTAATTATTGCCTGATCACCCATAATGTGTCCAAGACTATCATTTACTCCCTTAAAATTATCAATATCAATCATATGGAATATAGCTTCTTTTCCTGAACTGCTCAAGAACAATCTTACCTGTCTTTCAAACTCTTTTCTGTTAAGAAGTCCTGTCATTGTATCAAGTTTAACCTGACCTTCAACAACTCGTAATTTCTGAATTACCTTTTTACGATGCTCTTCAAATAATCTTTCAACCGTATTGTTTAATTCATATTTGTCATATGGTTTAAACAGCATACCATCTGCACCGTTTTTAAATGCAATATCTTTATATACATTTTCATTGTCACCTGTTGTATATAATACCGGAATCTCATCTAATTTATCGTTCTTTTTCATTTCGTAAAGTAAATGAAACTTATCTTCTTCATTTATATTAGTATCTACAACTGTTAAAATAATGTTGTAATAATTCTTCTTTATAAATTGATAAGCTTCTTCTTCATTGTCAAACTCTACAAATCTATATTCCGTATCCAGATAGTTTCTAAACATTTCACGGTTTCTTTGTAATTCATCCACAAGGACTATCACTTCTGTCTCGCCGTTCTGGTCATCTATTGATAATTTCTTGTACTCTTTATAACTCTCTAAATTAAAAATTGGAATTATATCTTCACTTAATAATTTATTTTTAAATTCCTGTTCAGGTATCGGTCTTGAGAAATAATATCCCTGTACAAAATTACATTTTAATCTTCTCAAATACTGAATATGTTCTTCTGTCTCTGCACCTTCAACTACAATTATAAGATTCATCCATTTTGCCAGATTTACTATTGAACTGATAATATTATGGCTATTCTTATTTTTCTGTTCATTCTGAATGAATTTCATATCAAGCTTAATTATATCTATTGGAAGTTCAGCTAAAATATTCAATGATGAATATCCACTTCCAAAGTCATCCATCTCTATAATAAATCCATATTCTTTTAATCTTCTGACTACTTCTAAAATATTTTCAGTATTTTCCATATATGCTGATTCTGTAATTTCTAAGTGTAAGTATGTAGGTGATAGATTATGTCTTTCAACCATACTTTTAAGAATCTCCGGAAGTCCTTCTTTGTAAATATCTTTTCTTGATACATTGACAGATACCGGAAGAATCTTATTGTGTTCATTCTTCATTTTCTCAATGAATCCACATACATGCTCCCATATATATATATCGAGTTCAGTAATAAATCCATTTTCTTCAAATATCGGAATAAATTCACCCGGCGAAATAAATCCTAATTCCGGATGTTGCCATCTTATAAGTGCCTCTGCTCCAATCATCTTATTAGTCTGAATATCATATTTAGGCTGATAATACACCTTGAAATCCTCATTCATAAGAGATTGTTTCATAGTTTTTGTAATCTGAATATTCTGCTTATTTTTACTCATTAATGCATCGTCATATATGTACACATCATGATCATATGTGAGTTTAGCCTGATTACATGCTGCAATAGCATTATCGCACATAGAATTTATAATGATGCTCTTATCTTCAATATTGTATACACCAAATTTAAAACTTATTTTTGCTTCATAAAATCTCTGATATACCATCTTCGTAGCATATATTAAAGTATTAATTATATTATCGGATTCCTTAGATAAAAAGTAAAAAATATCTGAATGGGCACGGGCAAACAACACATCCTTATTTTCAAATATTCCATTTAGCATCTCAGTATAAAATTTTAAAAGGCTGTCTCCCTCTTTCCATCCAAATGCATCATTAAAATATTTAAATTTTTCTATATCTGACGCAATAATTTGATATTTTTCTTCCGGATTACTTTTTATTATTTCTTTTGCCTTTCTATAAAAAGCCTTTCTGTTATAAGCTCCTGTCAAAGAATCTCTTTCAGCATCTCTAAGTCTGTAAATAGATTCTTTCATATCGATAAGATTATCGATTCTTCTAAGCAATACTTTGATATTATATGGCTTATTTACAAAATCATTAGCGCCTAAAGCCAAGGCCTTCTCTTCCGTTTCATCCGCATCTTTATCTGTTGTTACAATTACAGGTATTTTATTATATTCCGGTTCTTTCTTAAATTCTTCAAGAAATCCATATCCGTCCATAACCGGCATTACAATGTCTAATAAAATTGCAGAAATACGTTCACTGTCTGTTTTTAAAATTTCTAATGCCTCAAGACCATTCTCAGCCCCAATAACAGTATATCTGTCTTCTAATAAGGCTTTAAGAATTTCTCTGTTCATTTCCTGGTCTTCAACAACTAAAACCGTTTTCTTCATATGTCCTCCAGTCATTATTATCTCGCATTTATAATCAATCTATAGTCATTATTATAATTTTTCTAAATTGAATATTAATTTTCCGTTATTCCATATGAATATTATACTACATATACAGTTTTATTCAACAAAACTCAATTACTAATCTGGTAACTTTTTTATTATGCTTTTTATACTTTTTTATTGTTTTTTGAATCATTTTTTAATGTTATTCTTTTTTATTGCACCTTTTCTACACTTTTTATTATATTTATACCTTTTTATATTCCCCTTTCATAGCATATCCATTCATGGTCATACAAAAATATTCTTCCACAATCATTAAATTCCATTTTTTTATATGCTCTCAGTGCGTTAGCGTTATTTGGGCTTACCAGATAATGTACTCCCTTATATTTTCTTTTTTGTAAGTTTTCCATGGCTCCTTGTATCAAATTTCCTGCAAGTCCATTACCTCTATATTCTTCAGCTATTACCAGTCTTGCCAGTTCCCCTGCCGGTTTTAGTTCTTTTGACCAGCATTTCTGTTCTTCTACTAACTTATCATCATCTATTGAAATTGCTGCTATTATCTCATTGTTTTTTTTATTAACTATAACAAAACTATCCCCTCTTAAAATATCATTTTTTATTATTTCTTTTGTTGGATATTCTTCTGTCCATGTACATCCTTTAGTCTTTCTTGCATCAACATACAATTTAAAAATATCCTCTAATCTATTTATATCTCCTGCTTTAAAAATCAAATTTTCTTTCATTTTTTATTTTTAATCCTTTAATTTATCTTAAAACCCATAGATTTTTTATCTGGTCTTTTATATCTTCAAACACCCATTGCTTATTCGAATTTGCTTTACTGTTAGGATCATTAACACTTACTTTTCCATCTTTATATTTAGTTAATACTATAAAATGTCCCTGTGTCGTAAAATCTCCTGGCCCTACTACACATATAATTGGATTACCTACTTCCAAATTATCTTTTACTCTTTGTTCATCTAACGGTATTTCTATAACTTGCATGCCAAGCTGCTTGCCACCTTCTGAAATAAGTGACCATGCTGAACCATTTTCTTCATCTGCATATCCATTTTTCATTGCAAAATCCGCAATCATTTTCGGAGTATATTTTATATTTCCTGTCACATAAACAGCCACCATCGAAAGGCATGTCGGTCCACAGCCTGTAATTCCCATACAATCACCTGCGTATGTATAATAACCCCATCTCTGATCCCATTGCATAAATAGCGGAACCTCTGTAGTTTTCTTATATTTTGAAAAATCAATATCGTATGCTTTTCCCTTTTTTTCAGGATATTTCAAGACAAAATCTTTTGTTTCTTTATTTCTTTCAAATAATTTTTTTATATTTTCCGGATAATCCTCTAAAGTGTAACCATGTTTTTCTGCATAGTTTTTTATTACATCTTTTGCTGATTCCTCTTTTGATTCTTTTATTTTTTTTACATTATTTCCGCCACTATTTCCACCTTCAGATATGTTATTCATATTTTTCTTTAGATAATTAATTGCAAATGCCAAAACTACTATAAGTACACAGCAAAATGTAAATCTTATATATTTTCTAATTAACATTATTTTTCTTTGTCTTTTTCTTCTTAAGTTCTCTGCTCTTCTTGACATATCGTACCTTCTTTCTGCTTATCTAAATAGTATAATAACAATTTTCGACATTAAATAAATAAATATTTCTTTAAGAATTTTTGAATTTTATAAATATCTTATACATTATTTTAATTCAACTATCCCAAAATTTATTTTTCATCAAAAAGACCTCTGCCACAATGACTATCAATAATTAGTTTTTTTCTAACATATTGATGACATCTAATAATGACAAAGGTCTTTTGTTTTTCTGTTGTTTTTTCTTAAATTTTCTAGAATTTTATTAAATTCTATTTTTTTCTTATAAGAATATATATTTTAATACGAATAATACTGCAAGAATGTACATCAATGGTTTTACTTCTTTTGCTTTACCGCAAATAGCATTTAATAATACATATGAAATAATTCCGATTGAGATACCTTCTGAGATACTATAGAACAATGGCATTGCAATAATGCAAAGATATGCAGGGATTGCATCTGTCAAATTATCATCTGTAAATTTAATATCTGTTACTGCTCCAAACATAAGGAATCCTACCATAATTAATGCCGGTGCTGTAGCAAATGATGGAATAGTAATAAATAATGGTGAAAGAACAACTGAAACAAGGAATAATAAACCTGTTACTGCTGCTGTCAAACCTGTACGACCACCTTCTGCAACACCTGCTGAAGATTCTACGAATGTTGTTGTTGTTGATGTACCTAAAATAGCACCTGCTGATGTAGCAATAGCGTCTGACATAAGAGCTGGTTTAATGTTAGGAAGCTTTCCATTTTCATCAAGCATTCCAGCCTTTGTACTAACACCAATAATTGTTCCTAATGTATCAAATAAATCAACAAAGAGGAATGCAAATACTACAATAATAAAGTTAACAATTCCTACTGCTTTAAAATCAAGTTTAAAGCACTGTCCAAAAGTTTCTCCTAAAGCTGAAAAATCAAAGCTTACAAAATGTGTTGGAATTACTGAGAAAAAGCTTTCGTTATCAGGAACATAAATCTTTGTAAGTTCACAAATAATTCCTAAAACCCATGTTGAAACGATACCTATTAAGATTGAACCTTTTACTCTCTTAATGTAAAGAATAGCTGTAATAAATACACCGATTACTGCTAATAATGCACAAATTCCTGCTGTATGGAAGTTACTTGTAAAATCTGTAATTGTAACAAGTGTAGATTCTGAATCATTTACTAATCCTGCATTCTGTAATCCGATAAATGCAATAAATAAACCAATACCTACTGATACTGCCTTTTTAAGATTAAGAGGAATAGCATCAAAAATTGCTTCACGTACATTTGTTAATGAAAGAATTATAAATATAATACCTTCTACAAATACCGCAAATAAAGCAATCTGCCATGAATATCCCATTTCTCCACATACTGTGTAAGCAAAGTATGCATTTAATCCAAGACCTGCTGATAAGGCAAATGGAAGATTTGCCATAAATGCCATACACATTGTTCCAACAAATGATGCTATACATGTAGCAATCAAAATAGCCTCTTTGTCCATTCCTGAGGCACTTAAGATGTTAGGGTTTACAGCAAGAATATATGCCATTGTCATAAATGTTGTAATACCCGCAATAACTTCAGTTTTTACAGAAGTATTGTTTTTTTTAAGTTTGAATATTTTTTCTAACATTTTCTCCTTTGTATAGATAACTTGTTTGTCATCTTATACTTCCTTTCTTTATTTTTATTACTATTGTAACCACAAAATTATAACAAAGTTTCACTCTTTTTTCTATATTAATTTTATATGAATAATTGAGGATTTATTATACATGATGTCGAGAAGTCAAAAATCCCCGCATCCAAAGATGCGGAGATTCCTAAATATGTTAATATAACTTAACGTATATTATATTTAATTATGCATTAGCCTTTGCAGCCTTAATAGCTTCTGTAAGCTGTGGTACGATTTTGTTTAAATCACCAACGATACCATAATCAGCTACATCAAAGATAGGAGCATCTTCATCTTTATTGATAGCAATAATAAGATCTGATTCTTCCATACCTGCAACGTGCTGGATTGCTCCAGAAATACCAATTGCGAAGTAAACCTGTGGACGAACTGTCTTACCTGTCTGTCCAACCTGTCTGTCAACTGGTAACCAACCGTTATCTGTAACTGCTCTAGAACATGCAACTGTTCCGTCAAGAGCTTCTGCTAAATCTTCAAGAATCTTGAAGTTTTCTTTGCTTCCAACTCCACGTCCACCAGATACTAAAATCTTAGCGTCCATGATGTTAACTGTTTCAGCAACTTCTTTAACTACATCCATGATTTCAACATATTTGTTGTTAGGTGTAAATCCTGGATTGAATTCAATAACTTCTGCCTTAGCACCTGGCTTTGGTTCAGCCTTCTGCATAACACCTGCACGTACTGTAGCCATCTGAGGACGGTTATCAGGACAAGCGATTGTAGCAATTGTGTTTCCACCAAATGCCGGACGAGTCATTAATAACTGATTGTGTTTCTGTTCCTTACCTGGAATAGCAACTAATGGGAAGTCACCAATTTCAAGTAATGTACAGTCAGCTGTTAAACCTGTTGCAACTCTAGCTGAAACTGTAGGACCTAAATCTCTACCAATTGCTGTTGCACCAACTAACATAATTTCAGGTTTATATTTGTTGATAACTTCTGCTAAAGCATGTGCATATGGTTCTGTTCTATATGTTTCAAGTTCAGGATCATCTACTACGATAACCTTGTCAGCGCCATATTCAGCTAACTGATCTACAAGATTTCCAACGTTTGATCCAAGAAGTACTGCTGTAACTTCTGTATTTAATGGTTTTGCGAGTCTTCCTGCTTCTCCGAGGAGTTCGAACGCGATTGAGCTTAATTCGTTATCTACCTGCTGAGCGAAGACATATACGCCTTTATAATCTTCTAAATTTATATTCTGCATGATTAAATCTCCTCTCTAATTAAATAACGTGCTTTGTTAAAAGCTTATCCATGATGTAATCAACTGCTTCAGCCGGGCTATCTGGAGTAACTTTTTCTCCAGCGCCTTTACGAACTTTATCAGATGCTTTAGCAATCTTTGTAGGTGAACCCTTTAATCCAAGGTCTCCATCTTCTACATCAACAAGATTTGCTCTTCCCCATGTTGTAATTTCTGCATCATAAGCATCAAAAATTCCACCTGGAGTCATATAACGAGGATCATTTAATTCTGAAAGTGCTGTAATTAATACAGGCATCTGAGCTTTAATTACGTGATGTCTGTCTTCATACTGACGTTCTACAATTACGCTATCTCCATCAACCTTAATATCCTGTGCATATGAGATAACAGGAATGTTAAGATGTTCAGCAATCTGTGGTCCAACCTGAGCTGTATCACCATCGATAGCCTGACGTCCTGTAATAATAATATCATAATCAAGGTTTCTGATAGCACCTGCGATTGTTGTTGATGTAGCCCATGTGTCAGCTCCACCTAAAACTCTATCAGTTACTAAGATTCCCTTATCAGCTCCCATAGCCATAGCTTCACGAAGAACTTCTTCAGCCTTTGGAAGACCCATAGTAACTACTGTTACTTCTGCGCCATACTGATCTTTTAATCTAAGTGCTGCTTCAAGACCTGCTTTATCATCAGGGTTCATAATTGTAAGCATTGCACCTCTATCTAATGTACCATCTGGATTGAATTTAACTCCACCCTTTGTATCAGGTACCTGTTTTACACAAACGACAATTTTCACGATAAGTACCTCCTAAATTATTTTAATAAGTTTGCAGAAATTACCATACGCTGAACTTCTGAAGTTCCTTCGTAGATTTCTGTGATCTTAGCATCACGCATCATACGCTCAACGTCATATTCTCTGATATAACCATAACCACCGTGTAACTGAACAGCCTTTGTTGTAACTTCCATTGCAACTTCTGCTGCGTATAATTTAGCCTGAGCTGCTTCTACAGAATATGTCTTCTGTGTTTCTTTAGCCTTAGCTGCCTTGTATACAAGCATCTTAGCAGCTTCTACCTTAGTAGCCATGTCTGCTAACTGGAACTGTGTATTCTGGAACTGTCCGATTGTTCTACCGAACTGTTTTCTTTCTTTTACGTATGCAATAGTTGTTTCTAAAGCACCTTCTGCAAGACCAAGAGCCTGAGCTGCGATACCAATACGTCCACCATCAAGTGTATGCATAGCGATACCGAAACCTTTACCCTGCTTACCAAGTAAGTTTTCTGCTGGAATACGGCAATCTTCAAAGATTAATTCGTATGTTGCTGAACCACGGATACCCATCTTCTTTTCTTTTGTACCAAATGAAAATCCAGGTGTTCCTTTTTCAACGATGAATGCTGAAATTTCTTTCATCATTCTACCACGTTTTTCAACTTTACCTGTAACTGCAATGATGATATAAATATCTGCATATTTACCATTTGTAATAAAACATTTTGAACCATTTAATACCCATTCATTTGTTTCTTTATCGAAAACAGCCTTTGTCTGCTGTCCCTGTGCGTCTGTACCAGCACCTGGTTCTGTTAAACCGAAAGCACCTAATTTTTCACCTTTTGCAAGTGGAACTACGTATTTCTGCTTCTGTTCTTCAGTACCAAATGTCATAATAGGATCGATACAAAGTGATGTATGTGCTGAAACGATAACACCTGTTGTACCACAAACCTTTGATAATTCTTCAACGCACATAGCGTATGTTAAAGGATCACATCCCTGTCCACCATATTCCTTAGGAACTGGGATACCAAGGAAACCATTTTTTGCCATTTTTTCAACTGTCTCTACAGGGAACTGTTCATTTTCATCTGTTTCCTGTGCAAGAGGTTTTACTTCATTTTCGGCAAATTCTCTGAAAAGGCTCTGAGCCATTTCATGTTTCTTACTTAATGTAAAATCCATTATTAAATTCCTCCATGTAAATTAAATAAATATATAAGGGGATACCACTAATCATCGACTAGTGGCACTCCCTAACTCTCATGTATATTGTATTATTTGCTGTAATCGTAGAAACCAACGCCAGTCTTTCTTCCAAGCTTTCCTGCACGTACCATCTTTCTAAGAAGTGTATGTGGACGATACTTTGGATCACCTGTTTCAGCCTGAAGTACTTCCATAATAGCAAGTACAATATCAAGACCTACTAAATCACCTAATGCTAATGGTCCCATTGGATGAGAAGCACCAAGCTTCATGGCTGTATCGATATCTTCTACTGAAGCGATTCCGTCAGCATAGATTCCGATTGCTTCGTTAATCATTGGGATTAAGATTCTGTTAACAACAAATCCTGGAGCTTCAGCAACTTCTACTGGAGTCTTTCCGATTTCTGTAGCGATTGTCTTAATCTGTTCAACTAATTCCTTAGGTGTGTTTCCACCAGCAATAACTTCAACTAACTTCATTCTGTCAGCTGGGTTGAAGAAATGCATACCAATCATAGGTCTGTCAAGTCCAGCACCGATTTCTGTGATTGATAATGATGATGTATTTGTAGCAAAAATACATTCAGGTTTTACGATGCTCTGTAATTCCTTAAATGTTTCTTTCTTAATTGACATTACTTCTGGAGCAACTTCGATTACTAAATCGCAGTCTGTACAGATGTCTTTTAATCCTGTCTGGATTTTTCCTAAAATTTCAGCACCTTTTTCTGCTGTGATTTTTTCTTTACCAACAAGGAAGTTGATGTTCTTTTCAATTCTTGCCTTTCCTCCATCAGCAAATTCCTGCTTGATGTCACAAAGACGTACTTCATATCCGTCTGTCATTGCAAATGCCTGTGCAATTCCTGCACCCATTGTTCCTGCACCAATAACTCCTACTATCATTGTTTTTCCTCCTAAATGAAAATATAAATATTATCTGAATATAAATTCAGCATTCCGCTTATTTATTTGCAAATGGTACTACCTTTAATTTCTTTTCTTTATCTTTTTCAAGGAAGTTACCCATTCCTGCCTTCTGGTCTTCTGTTTCGAAGCAGCTACCGAATAATTTTTCTTCGATTACGATTGCATCGTCCATACCTACTTCAAGTCCTTCGTTAATTGCCTTCTTGCAAGCTCTGACAGCAATTGGAGCGTTCATAGCGATTCCATTAGCCATCTTCTTAGCTGCATCCATTAATTCTTCTACAGGATATACTGCATTAACAAGACCAATTCTTAAAGCTTCAGCAGCCTTAATGTTTCTTGCTGTATAAATCATCTGTTTAGCCATTCCCGGTCCAACAATTCTTGCAAGTCTCTGTGTTCCACCAAATCCAGGTGTAATTCCAAGACCTACTTCAGGCTGTCCAAAAATTGCATTTTCAGAACAGATTCTAATATCACAGCTCATAGAAATTTCGCATCCACCACCTAATGCAAATCCATTAACAGCAGCGATTACAGGGATTTCTAATGTTTCAATCTTTCTAAATACATCATTTCCCTTTTTACCAAAAGCTTCACCTTCTGCTTTTGTAAGTGTTGACATTTCTCCTATATCTGCACCTGCAACGAATGATTTTTCGCCTGCACCTGTGATAATTAATGCTCTTGTTGTATTAATATCAATTGCATCAATTGTTTCTTCTAATTCAGTAAGTACCTGGCTATTTAAAGCATTAAGTGCCTTTGGACGGTTGATTGTAAGAACACCTACAAATCCTTCCTGTTCATATGTGATAAATTCCATATTTATTCTCCTTAATATAAAAGTCAAAGCAAATAGCATTCTACGCTTTGGGCTATAAAAGTAAAATATTTGTTATATTGAGCCATCTCAAAAAAACAATTTACACTTCAAACAGGTAAGCCCCATCACCGTTATTTCAATATGTGAAAGAGCTCACCTGATTGCTTAAGACGAAATGCATATGTAAAAATTATTAACTTATTCTCTAACAGATTAAAAAGTTATTAACTTCAATTAACAATCCATCATCTGCATTTCATTTATTTTTTATTAGTCACGTTCAACGATTGTAGTACATCCCATACCACCACCGATACATAATGTAGCAAGACCCTTCTTAGCGTCTCTCTTCTGCATCTCGTGAAGTAATGTAACAAGGATACGGCAACCTGAAGCTCCAACAGGATGTCCAAGTGCGATTGCACCACCGTTTACGTTTACTTTGCTCATGTCGAATTTTAAGTCTCTTGCAACTGCTACAGACTGTGCTGCGAAAGCTTCGTTAGCTTCGATTAAGTCCATATCATCGATTGTCATATTAACTTTTGCTAATGCTTTCTTTGTAGAAGCAACAGGTCCAACACCCATGATTGATGGATCAACACCACCAAGTGCTCCTGTTACGAATGTAGCCATTGGTGTAACACCTAATTCTTTAGCTTTTTCTTCGCTCATAACTACAACTGCTGCTGCACCATCATTAATTCCTGATGCATTACCTGCTGTAACTACTCCATCAGGCTTACCTGAGCAGCATCTTAACTTGCTAAGAGTTTCAACTGTTGTTCCAGCTCTTGGTCCTTCATCTGTATCAACGATGATTGTCTGTTTTCTTGTTTTAACTTCAACAGGAACGATTTCATCTTTGAATTTTCCTTCAGCCATAGCCTTTTCACATTTCTGCTGTGAGTTAGCTGAGAATTCATCTAATTCTTCTCTTGTAAGTCCCCACTGTTCGCAGATATTTTCTGCTGTGATTCCCATGTGATAATTATGGAATGCGTCGGTCAGACCATCCTTGATCATAGCATCTTCGATTGTCGCATTTCCCATACGATATCCATAACGTCCGTTTCTCAACATGTACGGAGCCATTGTCATATTTTCCATACCACCTGCAACGATGATATCTGCATCTCCAGCTGCGATCAGCTTCGCTGCAAGGTTTACACAGTGAAGACCGGATCCACAAAGTACGTTGATAGTTGTTGCCGGTACTTCATTCGGGATTCCTGCATATACAGCTGCCTGACGTGCCGGGTTCTGTCCGTTGCCTGCCTGGATAACATTTCCCATATACACTTCGTCAACCTGATCCGGAGAAACGCCCGCTCTTTTGAGAGCTTCTTTGATTACGATCGTTCCAAGTTCTACAGCCGATGTATTTGCAAACTGTCCGCCCATTACACCGATTGCTGTACGACATGCTCCTGCTAAAACAACTTTTCTTGCCATGATAAAAATCCTCCTTTATTTTGTAAATCACCTGATGTTTTTATTATAATCCTCTAAAAAACAGAATTCAATAGATGCTTGATATTTTTTTAACATTTTTTTATGTTCTATTCCAGGTACATGCCTCAATTCGATTGAGAGATTTCTTGATAAATGTTAAACTTTTCTCGGTATTTATACTTATTGACATTCACATCATTATTATGTTTTTTCAAAAAAACAAATTTGTCATTGACATTTATATAGCAATTTGTTAAATTAAAGTTGCTCATATGACTGACGGAAGTGGAATGAACCACAAGGAAATATGAGGATTTGATTATTTAGCCGACCGTCTGGGCGATTCAGCTCAGATGCCGGCTTTTTTTACGCATTTTTATAAGATTATCATAAATCAGGGCTATATAAAAGGCGTAAACATCCATCGGTTCTTCTGGCTGAACCTTTTCATATGTCTGGAATTTGCCAGAACTTTCCGGGCATAAACCGCAGCAACGCAGTGTATAATAACCGGGTCATAGGTACTATGGCTCACCCACAAGAAGGAGGAATAACCAAATGATGCAGAAAGAACAATGGCAGGGATTTGAAGGAAGACTCTGGAAAGAAGAAATCAACGTTCGTGATTTTATCCAGAACAACTACACACCTTACGAGGGAGATGCTTCATTCCTTGCAGACCCGACCGAAGCAACAAACCAGCTCTGGGGCAAGCTTCAGGAACTCCAGAAAGAAGAACGTGCAAAAGGCGGCGTTCTGGATATGGAAACAGAAGTGGTATCTTCTCTTACCGCTTACGGTCCAGGTTATATCTGCGAAGAACTGAAAGATAAAGAACAGGTTGTGGGTCTTCAGACTGACAAACCTCTGAAACGTGCATTTATGCCGTTCGGTGGAATCAAAATGGCTGAGGAAGCATGCAAAACTTACGGATATGAACCAAACCCGAAATTCCATAAAATCTTTACAGATTATCATAAAACACATAACCAGGCAGTATTTGATGCCTACACACCGGAAATGAAAAAAGCACGTCACGCAAAAATCCTTACCGGTCTTCCGGATACTTACGGAAGAGGACGTATCGTCGGCGATTACCGCCGTGTTGCCCTCTACGGAATCGATCTCCTGATCGCCATGAAGCAGGATGACCTTGCAAACTGCGGATATGGCTCTATGCGTGACAACGTGATCCGGCAAAGAGAAGAGCTTGCAGAACAGATCCGCGCCCTCAAAGGCATGAAAGAAATGGCTGCTTCCTATGGATTCGATATCTCCGAACCGGCTAAGAACGCAAAAGAAGCATTCCAGTGGCTGTACTTCGGATACCTTGCAGCAATCAAAACTCAGAATGGTGCTGCAATGAGCGTTGGACGTATTTCTACATTCCTTGACATTTATATTGAAAGAGACTTAAAGAACGGAACACTGACAGAGACAGAAGCTCAGGAACTGATCGACCACATCGTTATGAAGTTCAGAATGGTTAAATTCGCAAGAATTCCATCTTATAACGAGTTGTTCTCAGGAGACCCGGTATGGGCTACACTGGAAATGGGTGGTATCGGAATGGACGGACGTTCTATGGTAACAAAGAACGACTATCGTTTCCTTCATACACTGGAGAACATGGGACCTTCACCAGAGCCAAACCTGACAGTATTATATTCTTCTAATCTGCCAGAGAACTTCAAGAAATATTCTTCTTATATTTCTATCAAGACAAGTTCTGTACAGTACGAGAACGATGATGTAATGCGTCCGGTATGGGGAGATGACTATTCTATCTGCTGCTGCGTATCTGCAACACAGACAGGAAAAGAGATCCAGTTCTTTGGAGCACGTGCAAACCTTGCAAAATGTCTGCTTTACGCAATCAACGGTGGTGTTGATGAGAAGACAAAAACACAGGTTGCTCCAAAATACAGCCCAATCACATCAGAGTACCTTGACTATGATGAAGTAATGGACAAATATGACCAGATGATGGAATGGCTGTCTAAACTGTATGTAGATACATTGAACATGATTCACTACATGCATGACAAATACTACTATGAAGCAGCAGAGATGGCTCTGATCGATACAAATGTAAGACGTACATTTGCTACAGGTATCGCTGGATTCTCTCACGTAGTAGACTCTTTAAGTGCGATCAAATATGCAAAAGTTAAAGTAATCCGTGACGAAAACGGACTTGCTGTTGACTACGAGACAGAGGGAGACTTCCCAAGATACGGTAACGATGATGACCGTGCTGACGAGATTGCTGTATGGCTGTTAAGAACATTCATGAGCAAACTGAAAAAATGCCACACATACAGAGACTCTGAGCCAACAACATCTATCCTTACAATTACATCTAACGTTGTATATGGTAAGGCTACAGGATCTCTTCCAGACGGAAGAAAAGCTGGGGAACCACTTTCACCAGGAGCAAACCCATCTTACGGTGCAGAGCAGAATGGTCTGTTAGCTTCTCTGAACTCAGTTGCAAAACTTCCATACGAAGAAGCACTGGACGGAATTTCTAATACACAGACAATCAGCCCTGGAGCACTTGGACATGATGATGATGAGAGAAAAGTAAATCTGGCTAACGTAATGGACGGATACTTTGATCAGGGAGCACATCACCTGAACGTAAACGTATTCGGAACAGAGAAACTCATCGATGCTATGGAGCACCCAGAGAAAGAAGAATATGCAAACTTCACAATCCGTGTATCAGGATACGCTGTTAAATTTATCGACCTGACACGTGAGCAGCAGTTAGACGTAATTGCAAGAACATGCCATAAAGCACTGTAATTTGTAATTCACAGGGACGTAGTACAAACAGGATGCTACGTCCCTTTTTAAATATCAAGAGAAAGGGAATCAAGCAAATGAAAGGATATATACACTCAACAGAGAGTTTTGGATCCGTAGACGGACCGGGAGTCCGTTTTCTTATTTTTGTGAGCGGATGTCCAATGCGCTGTCAGTTCTGCCATAATCCGGATACATGGAGTATGAAGACAGGAACGCAGATGTCAGCAGATGAATTGTTGGACAAAGCATGGAAATACCGCAGTTATTGGGGAAAATCCGGTGGAATTACAGTCAGCGGAGGCGAGCCGCTTTTGCAGATCGACTTCTTATTGGAATTGTTTAAGAAAGCAAAAGAAAAAGGAATCCACACAACAATCGATACAAGTGGAGCACCTTTTACAAGAGAAGAACCGTTTTTTAGTAAGTTTGAGGAACTGATGAAATATACAGATCTGCTTCTTTTGGATATCAAACATATTGACGATGAGCAGCACAAGATTTTGACTGGTCATACGAATCAGAATATTCTGGATTTGGCGAGATATTTAAGTGACATCAATAAACCGGTGTGGATTCGTCACGTACTGGTTCCGGAGAGAAGTGATAATGATGAATATCTGAAAAAGCTGGATGCATTCATTCAGACACTCTCCAATGTAGAGAAAGTGGAAGTACTTCCGTACCATACATTGGGAGAGTATAAGTGGAAAGAACTGGGGATGGAATATCCGCTGGAGGGGATCGAGCCTCCGACAGAAGAGCGGATCCGCAATGCGAATGAATTGCTTCATACAGGAAAATAAAAAAGAAATCGCTCATCATCCGCCTGAGATGATGAGCGATACTTTTTATGCATTATTCTGTTTCAACAAATGCGTCTTTTCCAAGTCCGCACAGTGGACATAACCAGTCTTCCGGGATATCTTCAAAAGCTGTTCCAGCCTCTACACCGTTGTCTGGATCGCCTACTTCAGGATCATAAATGTATCCACATGCTTCACATAAATATTTTTTCATAAAAATAGTCCTCCTTTAATTTTTAACGAAAGCATTTAACATATGTATTATAACCAAAACAAAACGATAAGTCTACTAAAAAATAGAAATTTGTAATTAATTATAATAATAGTAATTATTATTGATATAAGAAGAGCTAATAAAATAATGAAACAGTAAAAGAATGGAGTAATAGGAGCATGGTAAATAGAAAACAATATTGACATCCATACAGGCTGTCCATATAATATAATTAGCAGTTGTATCAAAGGGTTCTGGTTGTTGCAGGACCCTTTCTTATATTCTGGAGGGAGAAATTTATTATGAATAAAAAAGAAGTATTAGAAATCCGTAAGCAGTTTACACCGGCAAATTGCGCGATCACAAGAATTGCCGGCTGCTATGTGGATCATGAGAAAAATAAAAAGATGGAATCAAAATCGGCATTTTTATCTTTGCCTGAGGAAGAGGCGTTTAAATATTTTGACATTTTTAAAAAGACACTTTCCGGGACGATGGGGAAAAATATGTTGAATATGGAATTCCCGATCGACCAGGAGATGCCAGGCGGGACACAGGAATTTTTAATGAAACTAAAAGCCAGTAAGCTGGAAGATGACATGCTCCTGGAAGAATTTTATGACAAAGTAATCGCTACATATGAGTATGCGGAGAATTATTATATTATTTTAATCCATGCAATGTATGATGTGCCGGGCAGATCGTCTGACAATCTGGAGATGTTTGACGCATCCGATGAAGTGTATGAGTATTTGGTGTGCAGTATCTGTCCGGTTTCGTTGTCAAAGGCAGGATTAAGTTACAATGCAGAGAGCAATTGTATTCAGGATCGTATCCGGGACTGGGTGGTAGATATGCCGGACAAGGGATTTTTGTTTCCGGCTTTTAATGACAGAAGCACGGATATTCATGGAGTACTCTATTATACGAAGAAATCAGAGGATTTGCAGCCGGAGTTGATTGAGCAGCTGCTGGGAGCAAGGATGCCGATGTCAGCCAACACGCAGAAGGAGACATTTCAGATGCTGATCGAGGATACTCTGGGAGAAGACGGAGATTATGAGACGATCCGCAATATCCATGATACTTTGAATGACATGATTGAGGAACATAAAGAAGAACAGGAACCGCTGCAGTTGGATAAGACCGATGTACGCAAGGTATTTGAAAAGAGCGGCGTTTCTTCGGAAAAAATGGAGTGTTTTGATCAAAATTATGAAGAGACAGCAGGGGAAAAGACTTCTCTTCTTGCAACCAATATTACGGAGACAAAAAAGTTTCAGATTGAAACGCCGGATATTGTGATTAAAGTCAATCCGGAACGGGCGGATCTGATCGAAACGAGAGTGATAGATGGAAGGCAGTGTCTGGTCATTGCTGTAGATGATCATATTGAAGTTAATGGAGTAAATGTAAGGACTCTGAAGCGCAAAAAAAGCACAGAAGAAGAGGAATAAAATAGAACATAACGGGATTTTTATCTGGCGGTCTCAGATGTTGATCAGAGACTGCTTTTTTACGAAATGAAAATAATTAAACATCTAACTAGTTTATTGGCATAAATATTAAAAAAATGTGAAAAATTATATTAATGCTTGATTTTTTTGGAAGATAATACTAATATATCGATTAGATATCTAACTAATTAAAAAGGAGGTATAGCAATGCGCTGTGATCTGGATAAGGTTCCAAGTGTCGGACTCTTTGGGATGGTGGTTCATCAGGGCGGACTGCGGGCACAGAAGATGTTTGACAAGTATGGGCTGAATAAGAGTCAGGCAGGCATCCTGTTTATGCTGCATCATGAGGAAGCTGTTTCTCAAAAGCCTCTTTCTCAGAAGGAGCTGGCAAAAAAGCTGAATGTGACGGCGCCGTCTATTACATCTGCGATTCAGAAGATGGAGAAGGCTGGATTTATCAAACGACAGCCGGACGAAAAGGATCAAAGGATCATGCGTCTGTATCTGGATGAAAAGGGAAAGGCTTGCATTGAACATGTAAAGGAAGTAGCCATGCAGATGGATGAAATCATGTTCCGAGGCATCAGTCAGGAAGAGAAGCTTCTTTTGCGAAGAATTATGATTCAGATTTTTGACAACTTAAAAGAAGAACCAAGGTTTCATACATCAGGAGAAAGTAAAACAGAGAGATAAGGCAGGAAAGGAGAGCGTATGAAAAATTTATTTAAGTATATTCTGCATTACTGGCAGGCGGTGATCGCAATCGTGGCGATTTTGATCGTACAGGCATATTGCGATCTGTCGCTTCCGGCATATACGTCGGATATTGTCAATGTCGGAATCCTACAGGGCGGAATTGAAGACAAGGCACCAACAGCAATTTCAGAAGAAGAATGGAATAAGCTAATGCTGTTTGTGTCAGAGAATGATTTACAGACCGTGAAGGATGCTTATCAAAAAAATGAGGATTCTTATGACAAACCGGCATTTGTGCTCAAGGAAGCTGTGAAAGAAAATGAGACAGAGCTTAAAGAAGTGGAAGACGCATTGGCGCTTCCAATGATGATCACTTCCGGATTTGAGTCCGGAAGCGAGAAGACGCAGGAAGCGGAAGAGATGTTAAAACAACAGATTCCGAAAGAAATGCTGACAGAAGATACGACAGTATTTGATATTTTGCAGATGCTGCCGTCAGAAGCAAGGGAGGAGCTGACGAAGGAACTTCAGAAAGAAATGAAGGATATGCCGGATATGATCCTGGAGCAGGCAGCGATGAGTTATGCAAAAGGGGTTTACAAGGATCTGGGAATTGATGTGGAGGGACTACAGTATCACTACCTCTTTGCTACAGGGGGAAAGATGATCGCATTGGCACTTCTTGGAATGGCAGCAAGTATTCTGGTCTGTTATCTGGCAGCCAGAGTGGGTGCCAGAGTGGGACGCGATATCAGAGGAAATGTGTTCCGAAAGGTGGTCGGATTTTCCAACAATGAATTTGACCATTTTTCTACCGCATCCCTGATTACCAGAAGCACGAATGATATTCAGCAGGTACAGGTACTGTCAGTGATGATTTTGCGGATGGTTCTGTATGCACCGATTTTGGCTATCGGAGGAGTGTATCAGGTATTTCAGACGAATGTTTCTATGTCCTGGATCATTGCATTTGCGGTTGGTCTGATTGCATGTGTGGTATTGGTGCTGTTTGTAGTTGCAATGCCAAAGTTTAAGATTTTACAGAAATTAGTCGATAAGCTGAATCTGGTGACAAGGGAGATTCTGACAGGACTTCCGGTGATTCGGGCATTCAGTACGGAAAAGTATGAGGAAAAACGATTTGATGCGGCAAATATTGATCTGACGAAGACCAGTCTGTTTGTCAATCGTGCGATGACGTTTATGATGCCTACCATGATGTTCATCATGAATGGAATTTCTGTGCTGATCGTATGGAATGGAGCACATGGAATCAGTGACGGCCAGATGCAGGTTGGAGATATGATGGCATTTATTCAGTACACGATGCAGATTATCATGGGATTCTTGATGATCTGTATGATCTCGATCATGCTTCCAAGAGCAGCGGTATCTGCAGATCGTATTGAAGAGATCTTGACAAGCAAATCTGTAATTGAGGATCCGAAAGAAGCCGCAGAGTTCCAGAAATCGGAAAAAGGTGTCCTGAAATTTGAACATGTATCCTTTCGATATCAGGGAGCGGACGAAGATGTGCTTCACGATATCCATTTTACAGCAAAGCCGGGAGAGACTACAGCGATCATTGGAAGTACCGGAAGCGGAAAATCTACGCTGGTTAATCTGATCCCGAGATTTTACGATGTGACAGAAGGATCGATCACTCTGGATGGTGTGGATGTCCGGGAAGTATCCCAGCATATGCTGAGAGATAAGATCGGATATGTTCCACAGAAGGGAGTTCTGTTTTCCGGAGATATTGCTTCTAATATTTTATTCGGAAATCCGGATGGTGGCGAAGCTGTGATGAAGGAAGCTGCACAAATCGCACAGGCGGAAGAGTTTATTGAAGCAAAATCGGAGAAATATCACAGTCACATTGCACAGGGCGGTTCCAACGTATCTGGCGGACAGAAACAGAGATTGTCCATTGCAAGAGCGATCGCGAAACATCCAGAGCTGTTTATCTTTGATGACAGTTTCTCGGCGCTGGATTATAAAACAGATGTTATCTTGAGAAGAGCATTGAAAGAAAAGACAAAAGACAGTACGGTTTTGATAGTGGCGCAGCGAATCAGTACGATCCTGCATGCAGATCAGATCATTGTGCTGGACGAGGGACGAGTTGCCGGAATCGGAACACACAGCGAACTTCTGGAAAATTGTGAGGTATACCGCCAGATCGCGGCTTCACAGCTTTCGGAGGCAGAATTGAATCTCAGTGGGAAGGAGGCGGGAGCAAATGCCTAGACATGGACATATGGGTCCGCAAGGAGCGGATGAAAAAGCAAAGGATTTAAAGGGAACACTTAAGAAATTGCTTCATTATATGAGTGTATTCAAGGTGCAGATGCTGTTGATCGTGATCTTTGCAGTCTGCGGAACAACATTTACGATTATCGGACCAAAGATTCTTGGAAAAGCAACAACGGAAATTGCCAACGGTCTGATGAGCAAAGTATCCGGCGGAAGCGGGATGGACTTTGAAAAGATTGGACAGATCCTGCTGCTGACACTTGCATTATATCTGGTCAGCACATTGTGCTCGTTTATTCAGGGATATCTGATGACGGGGGTTTCTCAGAAAACAACATACCGTTTGCGAAAAGAAATCTCAGAGAAGATCAATCGTATGCCGATGAACTATTTTGATACAAAACCAGTCGGAGAAGTGTTATCCAGAGTGACCAATGATGTTGATACACTGGGACAGAGTCTGAACCAGAGTGCGACACAGATGATTCAATCCGTGACAACGCTGATTGGGGTGCTGATCATGATGCTTACGATCAGTCCTTTGATGACACTTGTGACACTGATTATTCTCCCGATTTCCATGCTGCTGATCGGATTTGTCATGAAGCATTCTCAGAAATATTTCCGCGGACAGCAGGAGTATCTGGGAAATGTGAATGGACAGGTGGAAGAAGTTTACAGTGGTCACAGTATTATCAAGGCTTTTAATAAAGAAGAAAATGTAATTGATGAGTTTGATGCAACCAATGACAAATTGTATGACTCTGCATGGAAATCGCAGTTCTTTTCAGGAATGATGATGCCGATCATGCAGTTTATCGGAAATCTTGGCTATGTAGTCGTTGCGATTCTGGGAGGATTTCTGACGATCAAGAAAACGATTGAAGTGGGAGATATTCAGTCTTTCATTCAATATGTCAGAAGTTTTACACAGCCGATCCAGCAGATCGCACAGGTTGCAAATATGCTGCAGATGACAGCTGCGGCGTCCGAGAGAGTGTTTGAATTTCTGGAGGAAGAAGAGGAAGATCAGACTGTGGAGCATCCGGTATCGGTAGAAAATCTGGAAGGAAATGTAAGCTTTGATCATGTTCATTTTGGATACAATGCGGATAGGATCATTGTCAATGACTTCTCAGCAGAAGTAAAAGAGGGGCAGAAAATTGCAATTGTAGGACCGACCGGAGCAGGAAAGACAACGATGATCAAGCTTCTGATGCGATTCTACGATGTAAACAGCGGTGCGATCAAGATTGACGGACATGACGTCAGAGATTTCAACAGAAGTGAACTGCGTGAAATGTTTGGAATGGTGCTGCAGGATACCTGGCTGTTCAATGGAAGTATTTGGGACAACATCAAATACGGAAAACTGGATGCAACGGATGAAGAAGTGATCCAGGCAGCCAAGGCAGCTCATGTGCATCAGTTTGTGAAGACACTGCCGGGCGGATATGATATGGAACTGAATGAAGAAGCAAACAATGTGTCTCAGGGTCAGAAACAGCTGTTGACGATCGCGAGGGCAATTCTGGCAGATCCGAAGATCCTGATTCTGGATGAGGCGACAAGTTCTGTAGATACAAGGACAGAGGTATTGATCCAGAAAGCCATGGATAACCTGATGAAGGGACGTACCAGCTTTGTGATTGCTCATCGTCTGTCAACGATTCGGGATGCAGATATGATCCTTGTTATGAAAGACGGAGATATCGTAGAGCAGGGAAATCACGAAGAACTTCTGGCAAAAGGCGGATTCTATGCGGATCTGTATAACTCACAGTTTGAGAAAACAACGGAAGTGGCATAATATAAGAACCGGCAGGAGAGGAGACTTTCCTGTCGGTTTTGTGTTTCGTGAAAAAATATGTTATACTAAAAAATATGACAAAAAAGGGGGCAAAAGAGTATGCCGTTGACACATTTTGATGCGGAGGGAAAAGCCCGCATGGTAGACGTGACAGAGAAAAAAGAGACGGTAAGAGAAGCAACAGCAACCGGAAAGATCAAAGTCAGCCGGGACGTGTATGATGCGATTGAAGCCGGAACGGTCGGAAAAGGCGATGTGCTTTCTGTGGCGACCACAGCCGGGATCATGGGTGTGAAACGGACGGCGGATCTGATTCCGATGTGTCATATCCTGCCGATCACGAACTGTAAGATCCGTTTTGAAAAGGATCCTAAAAATCTGGAGATCACCTGCTTTTGTACGGTAAAAGTGACCGGAAAGACCGGAGTGGAGATGGAGGCGCTGACAGGTGTCAGTGTGGCGCTTCTGACGATTTATGATATGTGTAAGGCTCTGGATAAATTTATGGAAATACAGGATATTTATCTTTGTAAAAAGACCGGAGGAAAGAGTGGAGAGATCGTAAATCCGAGAATGGAAGACAGAGGAGAAGAGGGAAGATGAAGGCAGCAGTTGTGACATTGAGCGACAAGGGATTTCGAAACGAACGGGAAGATAAAAGCGGAGAGCTGGTACAGATGATGTTGAAAGAAGCCGGATATGAAGTGGCGGAATACAGGTTACTTCCGGATGAGCAGACGCAGATCGAGACGGTATTAAAAGAGTTGAGTGATGAGAAAGAGATGGATCTGATCCTCACGACAGGAGGAACCGGGTTTTCGCAAAGAGACTGTACACCGGAAGCAACGATGAATGTAGCTACCCGAAATGCGCCGGGGATTGCAGAAGCAATGCGGTATGCGTCACTGGCTATTACCCCCAGAGCGATGTTGAGCCGCGGGGTATCGGTGATTCGAAATCAGACACTGATCATTAACCTTCCGGGTAGTCCGAAAGCGGTGAAAGAAAATCTGGAGTATATTTTGCCTACACTGTCACATGGACTGGAAATTTTAAAAGGAGTGACAGGAGAATGCGGGATCAGTTTGAAAGAAACATAAATTATATGAGAGTATCCGTCACGGACTTGTGCAATCTGCGCTGTGTGTATTGCATGCCGAAAGAGGGAATCAGACAGATTTCTCACGATGAGATCCTTACGTTTGATGAGATCGCAAGGGTGTGCCGGATCGGGGCAGAACTTGGGATTTCCAGGATCAAGCTGACAGGCGGCGAACCGCTGGTGCGAAAGGGGATTGAAGACCTTGCAGAGATGATCTGCCGGATTCCGGGAATCGAGCAGGTGACGCTGACGACAAACGGAATCCTGTTAAAAGATAAATTGCCTGCACTCAAAAAGGCTGGAATTTCTGCGGTTAACATCAGTCTGGATACGATGGACAGAGCGCAGTATCAGGAATTGACAGGAAAGGACTGTTTGTTGCAGGTAATGGAAGGCATTCGGGCGGCACTGGAGCAGGGGATGCGTGTGAAAATAAACTGCGTGGCGCTGAATGAATGTAATGAGTTTCAGTGGGGAAAGCTTGCAGTATTGGCAAAAGAGTATCCGCTGGATGTGCGTTTTATTGAAATGATGCCGATCGGTCTTGGAAAAGCTTATCAGGGAAGTATGCAGGAAGTGATACAGAAGAACCTGGAAAATATATATGGTGCAGCAAAGCCGGATTCAGGGGCAGTGCGTGGAAATGGTCCGGCAGTATACTGGGAGTTTCCTGGGTTTCAGGGAAAGATTGGATTTATCAGTGCGATCTCCCATAAGTTCTGCAAAGACTGCAACCGGATTCGGATGACGGCTGAAGGTTTTGTGAAGCCCTGTCTGCAGTTCGCACAGGGAGTGGATATGAGATCCCTTTTAAGAGGGCAGACGGATGATAAAGAACTGAAGCAGGTATTCGAGCGGTTGATTTATGAAAAGCCACGCTGCCATCAGTTTGAAACAGAAAAAGCGGACGAAAGTCTCGAACAGCGTGAGATGTCAAAAATCGGAGGATAGGTTGAAATGGGAATTGTAAGAGCAGTGTGTACGAGCCCGGCAAAGGGAACGCAAAAGACGAACGTGAAAAGTGCGGAATTTATAGAAGATTTTGGAATCAAAGAGGATGCCCATGCGGGAAAGTGGCATCGTCAGATCAGTCTTCTTTCCTATGAAAAGATCGAGGCGTTTCGGGCAAGAGGAGCAGAGGTTGCAGATGGTGCATTTGGAGAAAATCTGGTGGTAGAGGGATTTGACTTTAAAAATCTTCCGGTGGGAACCCGGTTTCAGTGCAACGAAGTTATTTTAGAGATGACACAGATTGGAAAGGAATGTCATCACGGATGTGAGATTTTTCAGAAGATGGGAGACTGCATCATGCCAAGAGAAGGTGTATTTGCAAGGGTCATTCACGGCGGACGGATTTCCTGCGGGGATGAGATGTACATTTTGGGTCAAGGTGAGCAGTAACCATTTCGATACGAAGTGAGAGAAGATTTTCTTGCAGAAATAAAAGAAACGTAATATAGTGTAAAAAGCAAAAGTAAACGGAGGAACAAATATGAAATGGAATAAATTTCGTCTGACAACGACAACAGAGGCGGAGGATATTGTCAGCAGTATGCTTATGGATCTGGGAATCCAGGGGGTCGAGATTGAAGATAAAGTTCCGCTGACACAGTCGGACAAAGAGCAGATGTTCGTTGATATCCTGCCGGAGACAGAGGCAGATGACGGTGTGGCATACCTGAGTTTTTATCTGGAGGAGGATGAAGATAAAGAAAAGGTACTTGCTGATGTGCGTGCAGAATTACAAGATATGGCATCCTATTTGAACGTGGGGGCGTGTACGATCGAAGAGTCTCAGACAGAGGATGTGGACTGGGTAAATAACTGGAAGCAGTATTTTCATCAGTTCTATGTGGATGACATTCTGATCATCCCATCCTGGGAGGAAGTAAAGCCGGAAGACAGTGATAAAATGGTGATCCATATCGATCCGGGGACTGCATTCGGAACAGGAATGCATGAGACAACCCAGCTTTGTATCCGGCAGATCCGCAAATATACAACGCCGGAGACAACAATCCTTGATGTGGGATGCGGAAGCGGTATTCTGGGAATGCTGGCTTTGAAATTCGGCGCAAAATATTCCGTTGGAACAGATCTGGATCCATGTGCGATCGAGGCAACTTATGAGAACATGGAAGTCAACGGAATCAGTAAAGAGATGTACGAAGTGATGATCGGAAATATCATTGATGACAAAGACGTGCAGGACAAAGTTGGTTATGGAAAATATGACATTGTCGTTGCAAATATTCTGGCAGATGTTTTGGTCGCACTGACACCGGTGATCGTGGATCAGCTCAAAGACGGTGGAATCTACATCACCAGCGGAATTATTGATGACAAAGAAGAGACAGTGGTAGAGGCAGTTAAAGCAGCAGGTCTGGAAGTCCTGGAAGTGACGTATCAGGGCGAGTGGGTTTCTGTGACGGCGAGAAAGAACGGATAAGGAAGGATTAAGATCCATGCAGAATTTTTTTGTATATGACTCTCAGGTGCAGGGGGAAAACATTTATATAGAGGGAACCGATGTAAACCACATCGTACATGTTCTTCGTATGAAGGTTGGAGAGGAAGTCAGTGTACACGATGATGTGAACCGGAAATACCTGTGCCGGATCGAGAAACTGCTGGAAGAAAGAGTGGTGCTTTCTATTGTGGAGCAGCAGGAGTCGGACACGGAACTTTCCTGCCCGATCTATCTGTTCCAGGGTCTTCCAAAGGGAGATAAGATGGAATGGATCATTCAGAAGTGTGTAGAGCTTGGCGTACACGCAATCGTGCCGGTCGCGACGAAGCGGGCGGTTGTAAAGCTGGACGAGAAGAAAGCGCAGAAAAAAGTGAACAGATGGAATGCCATCGCAGAGAGTGCGGCGAAGCAGTCCGGAAGAGGGATCGTTCCGGAAGTACTTCCGGTGATGAAATGGAAGGAGGCGCTGGAATACGCGCGTCAGCTGGATGTTAAGATGATCCCTTATGAGAAGGCAGCAGGGATAAACGCCACAAAGCAGCTGATCGCCTCTGTTTCTTTTGGACAGTCAGTCGGGATTTTTATCGGTCCGGAAGGCGGCTTTGAAGAGGCAGAAGTGGAAGCTGCAAAAGAGATAGGGGCAGTTCCGGTGACTCTGGGAAGAAGAATCTTACGAACAGAGACAGCGGGGATGACGATCCTGTCAATTCTGATGTATCATCTGGAAAGAGAGTAACATAGTTTAATATTGAGAAGAAGTGAAAAGGAAGGTATCATGGAAGTATATTTGGACAATTCGGCGACTACCAGATGTTACACAGAGGTGGGAGAACTGGTATATAAAGTGATGTGTCAGGACTATGGAAATCCGTCTTCCATGCACCGTAAAGGTGTGGATGCGGAGCATTATATCAAGGATGCAAAAGAAATTCTGGCAAAAATTCTGAAGGTCAATGCAAAAGAAATTTATTTTACGTCCGGCGGTACAGAAAGTGACAATCTGGCGGTCATTGGAACAGCAAAAGCAAACAAAAGAAGAGGAAATCATCTGATCACATCATCTATAGAGCATCCGGCGATTTTGAATACGATGCGTTATCTGGAAGAGGAAGAAGGCTTTCGTGTGACCTATCTTCCGGTGGACAGCATGGGACGCATCAAGCTGGAAGCTCTGAAAGAGGCGTTGTGTGACGAGACAATTCTGGTTTCCGTCATGTATGTGAATAACGAAGTAGGAGCAGTGCAGCCGATCGATGAGGCTGTCCGGATTGTGAAGGAATATAATCCGGATATTCTGTTCCATTCGGATGCCGTACAGGGATTCGGAAAGTATAAGATTTATCCGAAGCGTCAGAAGATCGATCTGCTGACAGGAAGCGGACATAAGATCCACGGACCGAAAGGAACTGGATTTTTATATGTCAGTGAGAAAGTTAAGATCAAACCAATCGTGTTTGGCGGAGAACAGCAGAAAAATGTCCGTTCCGGTACAGAGAACGTTCCGGGGATTGCAGGACTCGGGTTAGCGGCAAAGATGATCTACCATGATCTGGATATGAAGACTGCACTGATGCGGGAACTCAAAGAGTATTTTATTGAAGGAATCGCGAAGATTGAAAATACAACCGTTCACGGGATGACCGATGAAAACAGTGCACCGCATATCATCAGTGTGGGCTTTGCAGGGATTCGAAGTGAAGTGCTTCTGCATACGCTGGAAGAGAAAGGAATTTACGTATCCTCAGGTTCTGCATGTGCGTCCAACCATCCGGCAATCAGCGGGGTGTTAAAGGGCATCGGAGCAGGAAAAGAGTATCTGGATGCGACGATCCGTTTCAGCATGTCTGAATTTACAACCAGAGAAGAAATTGACTATACATTGGAAACGCTATATAATTGTGTACCGATGCTGAGAAGATATACAAGACATTGATGCTTGATAAAGAGTCCAAAAGAAAAGGATAAATAAAGGAGAATATCATGAGATTTCATTCATTTTTGATTAAATACGGAGAAATCGGGATCAAAGGAAAGAACCGGTATCTGTTTGAAGACGCTCTGGTGCGTCAGATCCGTTTTGCATTGAAGGATGTGGACGGAGAATTTAATGTACACAAAGCACAGGGGAGAGTGTATGTGGACTGTGAAGGCGAATACGATTACGAAGAGACTGTGGAAAGTTTGAAACGAGTGTTTGGTATCGTAGGAATCTGCCCGGTTGTGCGTCTGCAGGACAATGGATTTGAACAGCTGAAAAAAGATGTGGAAAAATATATCGGAGAAGTGTACCCTGAGAAAAACCAGACATTTAAGATTGAAGCAAGAAGAAGCAGAAAGTCTTATCCGTTGAATTCTATGGAATTGAACTGTGAGTTGGGCGGTGTGATCCTGGATGCGTACCCGGAGATGAAAGTAGACGTACACAATCCGCAGATTCGTCTGAATGTGGAAGTACGGGAAGAGATTTATCTGTACTCAGAGATTATTCCGGGGCCGGGCGGAATGCCGGTAGGAACTAACGGAAGTGCCATGCTCCTGCTCTCCGGTGGTATCGACAGCCCGGTTGCCGGATATATGATCGCAAAACGCGGTGTCGCTCTGGAAGCAACGTATTTCCATGCACCACCGTATACGAGTGAACGTGCAAAAGAAAAAGTGGTGGATCTGGCAAGACTGGTTTCCAGGTATTCCGGCCCGATCAAGCTCAACGTAGTCAACTTTACAGACATTCAGCTGTATATCTATGAGAAGTGTCCGCATGAAGAACTGACGATTATTATGCGAAGATACATGATGAAGATCGCAGAGCATTTTGCAAAACAGGATGGCTGCCTGGGACTGATCACCGGAGAAAGTATCGGACAGGTTGCGAGCCAGACGATGCAGAGCCTTATGGCAACCAATGCAGCATGTACGCTTCCGGTCTACCGTCCGCTGATCGGATTTGATAAAAAAGAAATCGTGGATATTTCTGAAAAGATTGATACGTACGAGACATCGATCCAGCCGTATGAAGACTGCTGTACGATTTTTGTTGCCAAGCATCCGGTGACAAAACCGAATCTGGAGCGTATTGAGAAATCCGAGAGAAATCTGGATGAGAAGATTGATGAGCTGATGCAGACAGCAATCGATACGGTTGAAACGATCATGGTAAAATAGGACAATAAAAAGGCTGCCTCATAAAGAGACAGCCTAAAAATAAATGATTTCATTATTTGATGATGTAAGAATCCAGTGCAGCTAGGATGTCATCCAGATTAGAATCAGCGTGAATATTCAGATCGATCGGTTTAGAAAGATCCAAACTGAAAATTCCCATAATTGATTTGGCATCTATCACATATCTTCCGGACACTAAATCAAAATCGTTGTCATATTTTGTGATTTCGTTTACAAATGATTTTACTTTGTCGATTGAGTTTAAAGAAATCTGTACTGTTTTCATTATAAAAGTCCCTCCTTGATATACAATGCTTCGAGTATCTGTACTCTAGGTATATTCTACGAGAAGTAACTGCAAAAGTCAAGGAACAAACAGGAAAAACAAGGAAAACCAGGAGAATATTTTTATGAAAAAAGTCGCGTTACACAATCTGGGATGTAAGGTAAATGCATATGAGACAGAAGCCATGCAGGAAATGCTGGAACATGCCGGATATGAGATCGTTCCGTTTCAGGAAGGAGCGGACATTTATGTGATCAATACATGCACAGTGACCAATATTGCGGACCGCAAATCAAGACAGATGCTGCATCGGGCAAGAAAGATGAATCCGGATGCTGTTGTGGTCGCAGCCGGCTGTTATGTGCAGGCACAGGCTGAAAAGCAGGTGATCGATCCATGTATTGATATTGTACTCGGAAACAATAAAAAGCAGGATCTTCTGACAGCGCTGCAGGCATATGAAGAAGCACACGGTGATTTGCGGGAAGTGATCGATATCAATCATACAAAAGAATATGAGAATCTGCATCTGACAAAACAGGGGGAGCATACGAGAGCATATATCAAGGTGCAGGATGGCTGCAACCAGTTTTGTTCTTACTGTATTATCCCGTATGCGAGAGGAAGAGTCAGAAGCAGGGCAAAAGAAGATGTAGTAGCAGAAGTGACAGATCTGGCGAAAAACGGATACCAGGAAGTCGTGCTGACGGGAATTCATCTGAGCTCCTATGGCATTGATTTTGAAAATGAAGACAATCTGCTCAGTCTGATTCGTGCAGTGCATGAGATTGAAGGAATCAAAAGGATTCGTCTGGGATCTCTGGAACCAAGGATCATCACAGAAGAGTTTGTACAGGCGATCGCAGCGCTTCCGAAGATGTGCCCGCACTTCCATCTGTCATTGCAGAGTGGCTGCAATGAAACCTTAAAGAGGATGAACCGCAGATATACAAGTGAAGAGTTTTATGAAAAGTGTGAGATATTAAGAAAGTATTTTGAAAAACCGGCGCTGACAACAGATGTGATCGTGGGATTTCCGCAGGAAACAGAGGAAGAATTTGAAACAACGTATGAATTTCTGAAAAAGATCTGCTTCTATGAGACTCATATTTTCAAATATTCCAAACGAGAAGGCACGAAAGCGGCAGTGATGCAGGGACAGATCCCGGAGCAGATCAAGGCAAAAAGAAGCGCCAGACTCGTTTCCATTTTCTATATTCTGAATTGTGTTTATTGTATAAAACAACGTTGGCCTTTGATTAGTTTAGCATTCAAGATCTTTTCGAATCATCATCGTATATAAAAAAGTCCGGAAAAGACGAGGGAAATCACCCTCCATCCTTTTCGGACTTTTATCCTATTACATTGAAAGGTAAATTATTGCATACCTTCCGTAGTCATTTCCTTATTAATCTTTTTAACCAATCCCTGAAGAACGGCACCCGGGCCTAACTCGATGAAATGAGTGGCACCGTCGGCGATCATGTTTTGTACGCTTTGGGTCCAACGTACCGGGGCGGTTAACTGTGCGATCAAGTTAGCCTTGATAGTATCCGGGCAAGTCTCGGCTTTCGTGCTTACGTTCTGGTAAACCGGGCAAGAAGGTTTATTGATCGTCGTAGCCTCGATAGCGGCAGCCAACTCCGTACGAGCCGGTTCCATCAATGGAGAATGGAACGCTCCACCTACTTTCAACTTCAAGGCACGCTTAGCGCCTGCGGCCAATAACTTCTCGCAAGCCTGATCGATACCGGGGATAGAACCGGAGATTACCAATTGACCCGGGCAATTATAGTTAGCGCAAACCACTACCTCGTCCTTGATGCTTGCGCAAATTTCCTCAACCGTCGCGTCCGGCAAGGCTAATACGGCGGCCATTGTAGAGGGAGTTGCCTCGCAAGCCTTTTGCATAGCCATGGCACGTTTGGAAACTAATACCAAGCCGTCCTCGAAAGACAATGCTCCGGCAGCTACCAAGGCAGAGAATTCTCCTAATGAGTGACCTGCGGTCATATCCGGCTGGAATTGATCACCTAATGTTTTCGCGAGAATGACAGAGTGTAAGAAGATCGCTGGTTGAGTAACCTTGGTTTGTCTCAGATCCTCGTCTGTTCCGGCAAACATTAAATCCGTGATACGGAAACCAAGGATCTCGTTAGCCTTCTCAAACATCTCTTTAGCAAGAGGATTATTATCGTAGAGGTCTTTGCCCATACCTACGAACTGTGCCCCCTGACCGGGAAATACGTACGCTTTCATCTTTCTAATTTTTTTCTAATTTCAGTTTTTTAAGACGGTGCAAAGGTAATAAATTTGGAATAATGAGGCTACTATTCATTACAAATTGTATCTTTGCCCCCATAGAAACGAGAATATTAATGACTAATATTATAATATCATGAATGAATTACTATTTTTAGGAAACTTAGGTACTGGCGAGATCGTGATCATCGCCATTGTTGTGTTGTTACTTTTCGGTGGTAAGAAAATTCCTGAGCTGATGAAAGGTATCGGTAAGGGCGTGAAGAATTTCAAGGACGGTGTAAAAGGTTTGGAAGACGATATCAAATTAGACGATACGGAAAAGAAGTAAAGGAAGATGCAACAAGAAGAAATGTCATTCTGGGATCACCTAGAAGAACTTCGTTGGACTTTATTTCGTTCTGTTTTAGCGCTCTTTGTTTTTGCTATAGCCGGGTTCTCGGTAATGCCGTGGCTGTTCGATAATGTCGTGATGGCCCCGTGTAGCTCCGATTTCATCGTCTATCGGGAAATGTGTAAGATTAGTTCTCATTTTTCTTTTCTCCCGGACTTTTGTAATGATACGTTCCATGTGAACATTGTCAATATCAAACTGGCTTCCCAGTTCTTCACGCATATGACAAGTTCTTTCTGGCTGGCGTTATTATTGACTTTCCCCTATTTGATGTGGGAGATCTGGAAGTTCGTAAGTCCGGCTCTCTACGAGAATGAGAAGAAAAATGTACGTTGGGTATTCTTGTTCGGAACGATAATGTTCTTTATCGGATGCTCAGTGGGTTATTTCTTGGTGTTCCCGATGACACTACGTTTCTTGGCGACTTACGAGTTGAGTGCCGCCATTACGGAACAGGTATCCCTTGATTCTTACATGGATAACTTCTTGATGTTGATATTCGTGATGGGAATCGTATTTGAGATGCCATTGGTATCTTGGCTATTATCTCAGATAGGGTTGCTAAACCGCTCGTTCTTTCATAAATACAGACGGCATGCTGTTGTCGGCTTGTTAGTTGGTGCGGCGTTCATCACTCCAAGTAGTGATCCGTTTACGTTAAGTATCGTATTCTTACCGCTCTACGGTTTGTATGAGTTGAGTGCGTTCTTCGTGAAGAAAGCCCCAAAGGAAGAAGACGAGGAGAATGAGAATGAGGAAGATAATAATGAGGAATAAATCCCGAAAGTTATAATAATGTAATATAAAAGGGGCGTGATCCATAACGGATTACGCCTTTTTTTGTGTAGGCCTTGTTTATCTGTTTTTCTCTAGGCTCAATATGAACCGTACCAATTCCGGATCATAATGTGAGAAAAACAGGCTTTGGGCTTTGTCTAACTTCGCGATTTCATTCATGTCCTGTTCCGAAAGTTCAAAACTGAATACGTCGAAGTTCTCTGCCATCCGTTCGTGAAAAAGTTATTGCGCCCTTCTGCGAAAGAGGCCCATGACATGATTTGTGTACCATATTCCCGCATGATTTCCTCTGCTTTCTTCTGTTGAAAGTAGGGATGAAATTCCACTTGGTTGATGGCGGGAGGGAGTTCATTGTTCATGACGAAGTCCACGAGGCGGTCGCTGTTGAAATTGCATACGCCAATCGCTCGTATACGCCCTTCCTGATACAGTTCCGTCATGGCGCGCCAAGAGCCGTAACAATCCCCGCATGGCTGATGGATAAGGTATAAGTCAAGATAATCCAAGCCAAGTTTTTGGAGCGATGTCTCAAATCCAGCCTTGGCGTTCTCGTATCCTGCGTCCTGAATCCACAGCTTGGTAGTGACAAACAACTCCTCGCGCGGGATGCCGCTTTTTTTGATGGCTCTCCCCACAGCCTCTTCGTTAAAATAGGCCGAGGATGTGTCCAACAGTCGATAGCCCGTTTCAATGGCATGGAGAACACTTTTTTCGCATTCCTCAAGGTCGGTCATCA
>ERZ860668.251-NODE-251-length-47261-cov-6.951404_pt1 | contig 47261 bp, 44 predicted proteins | sample MGYA00510062_ERZ860668 | MGnify/ENA primary metagenome ERZ860668 (study PRJEB30046, sample SAMN00715258) | human gut metagenome | study: EMG produced TPA metagenomics assembly of the A metagenome-wide association study of gut microbiota in type 2...
TTATATTGTAAAATTGTCAAGAAAAAAGATAATCAATTATACGAATCGATTATCTTTTTTACAAATATTAACATTATCTATTTTTGTTATCTTAAACTATTTTTTTATAATTCATATAATATATAAAAATATAATACTTATCTTATTTTTATGAAATATATTATATAAATTATTTACTTAACTTTCTTTTTCCCCTGATGACCAGTCGATGTATCTTCAAATAAATATTCTAGTCCATTTTTTTTTGCTTCATCTTCAATAATTTCTTCAACACTTGGAATAACATCATATTTTGTATAATAATATTCATTATTGTAAGAAATATAATCGCTTAATATTACTATTCTTTCCTCTTGATTACCATCACTTATTAAATCCAAGAAAATTCCACCTGCCCGTTCTTCTGCTTTTTCTTTACGTTCCACCGGAACAGTTGATAAAATCTCTACTATATTTTCTACATCTACTTTATCAGTTATTTCAATACCTTGCCCACCTATCCAATAAACAATCTTATTATATTCTTTATTGTTAAGAATATTATTTTTATCAGTTTTTTCATTTTTTGTATTTATTTCATCATTACTACATGCTGTGAGTAAATATCCAACTATAATTATTATACCAAATATATATACTTTTATCTTCATTACTCTTATCCATTTCTAGCAGCTGTATATTTCCAAGTCCATACACTATTATTATATGAAAACGTTGTTCCGGCCGTTTTGTATAATACAATAGAAGTACTCTGTGTACCAGGATTCCAAAAATATACATACTTTTTCTGATTATTAACTTTATATCCAAAACATGCAACCACATGTCCGTTTCCACTCGAAGTTGCTGCAACATAAATAGGTCTCTTCTGATCAATATTCTTTTTTACCAGAGTCCAACTAATTTGGTTATATATTGCCTTATACATAACTCCATATAGATTTAATGCTAAAGACGCATTTTCTAATGTTCCACCTGTATTATATTCTATTCCCATTCTATCCGCAACATTTTTAGCTGTATATGCCGTTCCATTTCTATAGTTTACTATAGTTGCAACAGATGCCGCCCAACATAATCCATATTTTCCTTGCCCTTGTTGATTAAACAATCCACATACAACTACATTACTTGCTGTATTGAGAAATTCCGGGGTATATGTCGCCTTATCAGCTATTTCACAACTAATAGTTCCACTATTAGTATCATTTTTTATATTTATCCCTTTTATTATGTAATCAATTTTTTTATTCATATTCATTTTTAACAAATAGCTTTTAAATAAACCTTCTTCGCTCCATACAATTTTTCTTTCATTATATTCTTACCTCCTGTTACTATATATTTTTAATTCAATTATATCATTAGCAATATTTTTGTCAACATATGCTTTCTTCTATGATATATTTGTATATTTCATATTTTATTATTCGTGTAATAATAAATAATAATAAATATATCCTTTTTTTCATTAATATAATAAAATGATTTATCAATTTAATTAAAAATTACATTGCCTATATATAACAATACAAATACTGAAGTCAAAATCGGTATATTTCTTTATTTGTACAAAAAAGCATACTTTACAAAATAAAAAACCTTCAAAATAAGATTTCTCCCATTTTGAAGGTTTTAATTTATCTGTAATCTATTTTTCTGCGTTTCTATTTCTGCTCAGCCTTTTGTGCTGCAACTTCTTCAATTTCTTTTTTAACTAATTCTTCATCATTAAATTCATAGTCATTTCCAGGAAGAATTGCATTTAATAAAATACCTGCGATCGCTGCTACTGCAAGTGATGTAAGGCTGATGTCAAAGCTTCCTATTGAGAAGTCAATTGATGTAATACCTAATGCACATACTAAAATAATTGCGGCAACCATAAGGTTTCTGCTCTTTGTTAAATCAACTTTATTTTCTACCATGTTTCTGATACCGATACTTGAAATCATTCCATAAAGTACAAATGAAATACCACCGATAATACCTGTTGGTAAAAGGTTAATTCCTGCTGCTACCTTTGGTGAGAATGAAAGTAAGATTGAAAATACTGCTGCAATTTCAACTACCTTTGGATCATAAACCTTTGTTAAAGCAAGAACACCTGTGTTTTCACCATATGTTGTGTTAGCCGGTCCACCAAATAAAGCTGAAAGAGTTGTTGCAAGACCATCTCCTACTAATGTTCTCTTAAGACCAGGATTAGCAAGGAAGTTTCTTTCTGTTGTTGCACTGATTGCTGAAATATCTCCGATATGTTCCATCATTGTTGCAATAGCGATTGGAACAACAGCGATAATTGCACTTACTGCTAATTTAGCATCCGGCACATTACCAAATACAATTTCATTACCATGAATTGGTAATCCAATCCAAGCTGCATTTTTAAAATTAATCCATTTATCAATTGATACTAATAAGAAATTTGGGTTTCCAAACATTGCCACATATTCATTTCCATCAACCCATACATGACTTCCTGTTGTGATAGCTAAAATAACTGCTATTGCAATTGCTACTAATACACCTAAAAGAATTGGAAGGATTTTTGCCATTCCTCTTCCCCAAATGTTAAATACAATTACTGCACCTAATGCAATTAAAGCAATAACCCAGTTTGTCTGACAGTTTGAAACTGCACTTCCTGCAAGACTTAAACCGATTGCTACAATAATTGGTCCTGTTACAACAGGTGGGAAAAATTTCATAATCTTCTTTATATCAAATATTGCAAACAATGCTGCAACTACCAAATATAAAAGACCTGCCACAGCAACACCTAAGCATGCATATGGAAGCATATTAATATCTGAGCCTTCAGGCTTCAATCCGGCTACAGCTGCATATCCACCTAAAAAGGCGAATGATGAGCCAAGGAATGCAGGAACTTTTCTACCTGTAATAAAGTGGAATAATAAAGTTCCTAAACCTGCCATCAATAATGTTGTTGCAACATCCAACCCTGTAAGAAGCGGAACTAATACTGTTGCGCCAAACATAGCGAAAGTATGCTGTAAACCAAGTACAAGCATCTTTGGTACTCCAAGAACACTGGCATCGTAAATACCGTATTCACCAATTGTGTTTTTCTCGTTTTTGTTCATTTTTTCCTCCTAAAGTTTATATAACGCTGAAATAATATTCAGCACTTCTACATTAACCTCCCTAAGATTAATGTTTGATAAAAGCACACACCGGCTAACGCCAATGCTGCTCCTAGCACAATTTGATAATATCGCTGCTTTGATACCTTTATCTGAATTCTGTTATTCCATAAAGTGTACGCAGCCGGAAGCAAAAGCGGTATAAAATATCTTGCCTGAACTCCTTCTATTGCATCCGCTCCAATAGGTGTAAATGCCAGATACATAGCAAGCCATACCAAAGCCACACTACATACAACTGCAATTCCATTTACAACTCTAATTGTCTTTATATTTTTAGGTTCATTTTGTTCATCATCTGTATTTGTCAGAAACAACATTGCAAGAACAGGTAATAGAACAAATGACCATGCATCTTTTAGCATTCCAAGTCCATATAAATTTAAAAACATTAAATTACTTGGTAAAAACTGATTTTTCGTCTTATCTCCAAAGTTTCTAAAATTATCAAAAGTAAATATCTCATGGATAAACATCTTAATAAATGCTATCGGATGTTTAATTATTGAAACTAACTGACCGATAATTCCCGTATTTCCACCTCTGGTGTCTCCACCATAACCTGAATTACCATGTAATAAATTTATGATTACATGTCTCATGGAAATTAGTGCCATAACCATACACACTGCAATTACTGCAACTGCTATAAGAGCTATTGTCCTCTTTCCATTAGCTGATTCTTTTACTCTGTCCTTTATTATTTTCCACAATATAGGAACCATTAAAATCATAACAGGAAAATAAACCGGTTTTGCAATACATCCTATGCCAAGCAATACTGCCACAATTGCAATCTGCTTCCATGTAGTTTCTTTGTCATTATTTGTATCATCCATTAAATTCATCCAAAGTACAAATCCAAGATTCATACATGCAAATATTACTCCATCATAAGTGTATAAACTTGCCTGAAATAATAAAGTAGGCATTAATGCTAATGTAGCAACAAGTAACTTCTTTCTCCTTGCCACATAAATAACAAAGCAATTAAGCAATGCACAGAATATAAGATTTCCAAATCTTCCAATTGTATACTGCATCGTATAAGGCAATCCTATCGCCTCACAAATATGATAACTTACAATCATCGGCAGATAAACTATATATCCTTTATTGATAAGTCCAACCGGTTTCTGCTGTTTTAATGCATTATTAGAAATGTTATTCATGTACTTGTTTAACATTTTAAGCTCTTCTCTTGTATTTGCTACCGGAGCCTCTCTTGTGCAATTTAACTTTGACGCTTCATTCCAATTAACTTTCTGATGAAAATTTAATGTATAAATTGAATTATAATGAACTTCTTCATCCCATGTCGTTGACACAGGACCTGAAGCCATAATAATCAGACTTCCAAATCCAAGTGCAAATATAAGATAGAAAATCTGGACTTTTTTCAAATATATTTCTCTTTCAAAAATTAATATCAGGCCTAAGAAAATGACTAAAGCAAAAAATGCCATTCTATAGCCGTTAAAATTCGCCTTATTTGAATATGATATCTCACTTACATTGATTTTTTCCGGAGAAGTAAATATTACCTGGAGTTTTGAAACTTTCTCCCTAACATTCGTATAGGCATACCCGAATTCCGGGTATGCCTTATCTGTAATTTCAACTGACTTTGTCTTTCCAAAATCATTAACAACAGTAGCCACTACCGTGTATGAATTTTTCTCCAAAGTCTCAGCTTTAATTTTTAATTTGTTTACGTAAACAGCCTTGTCCATATTCTGTGAATAAACTAAATCGCCATCTTCATTCACTTCACCTGAATTGCTAAACAAAACTGCTTCATAGCTTTTTGTCAGGGAAGGATAGTTCATCCCAAATTCAATTACAACTGCAATAATTATTGCAAATGCAATTTCTAAAATAATTCGAATCTGAGGCTTAACTTTTTCTAATGATATATTCTTCATCTAACTTCCTTAACCTTATTTATTCTACTCAGCTGTTGTTTCTTCTGTTGTTGTCTCGTCTGCCGGTCTTGAACCTTCTAATATTTTTGCATTATCTGCGATAAGCTGATTTACAGCTTCGTTAAATGCAACTGATTCTTTAATAATAACCTGTCCATAGTATGCCTGATACTGTGTAAAATATGATTCTAATTCATCAACAGACTTATATCCCATTGATGTAGCTACTTTCTTAAGTCCTGCATTGTAATCTTTCTCTGATGCCCAAAGGCCTTCACTAATTGCAATTCCTTCAATTACCATTGCCTGCTTAGCAGTTTTTTGTGCTGAATCTTCCATCTTCTTGTTCCAGTCTTTCTTTGACATCTTGCATGCTTTAAGATATGTGTCAAGATTTGTCTTGTACTTAGACTGAAGACGTGAAGCCATTGCGCTGTTATTGAAATCTTCTATGCTTTCAACTTCTTTTTCATCGTAAGCTGCAACATCACATTTATCAACATAATCACTAAATACTGCATTTACAATTTTATTTGTTCTAAGCTGATTGCTTATATAGCTCTTTAATTCATCTACTGTCTTTGTTCCGTACTGTTTTTTGTAATTCTTTTTTACAAATTTATCAGTAAGTTCAGGAAGAACTTTTCTTGAATTAATCTTTACTACAAATTTGACTTTCTTTCCTGCAAGAGTTAATTCATTGCCGTCTGCATCCTTAGATGTCTGTGAATAATCTTTAGGGAATTTAAGGTTAAGAGTTACTTCTTCACCAACTTTATGTCCTACAAGCCCTTCTGCAAATCCATCTATAAACTGACTGTTGTCAATGTCTAAATCATAATTAGTTGCTGAACCACCATCAAACTTGAAATCTTCGCCATTTAACTTAATTGTTCCCGTGTAATCAATATTAACTGTATCAGATTCTACAACCTTACCCTTTGTAACTACATTGCTGTCCTGCTTTTCTTTTAAAAGGTTGTCTATCTGGCTCTGAACTTCTGTATCTTCAACTTTAATTTCATCTTCATAAACTTCTAATCCTTTGTAATCAGCAAGTTTAATTGAGCCCTTTATTAAATCTGTTGAAATCTTTTTACCACTGGCACTGGTAACAGTTCCCTTCTGGTTATTACCACAACCTGCCATTGTTACTGCCATTGCTAATGTAAGTGTTAATGCTATAGCTTTTTTCATTGTAATACGCTCCTTTATAGTAATCCCACCAATTATTCAGCTGTTGTTTCTTCTGCCTCTGTTGTCTCTTCTACTGATGCATCTTCTGCTGCTGTTGTTGCTTCTGTTGTTGTTTCTTCTGGTCTTGTACCTTCCTTAACATTTCCTTTATCAATTAAGATTTCCATTGCGTCAAGATATGTGCACTGAATTGTAAATGTATCTTCGGCATCAATTTCCTGTCCGTAATATGATTTATAGTACTGTTCATAAGCATTGATAAAGTCATCAACCTTTTCATACTTGCTCTGTGCTGCAATCTGCTTTAACCATTTATTGTATCTTTCTTCTTTTAATACTGTTCCTGATTTTTCAACTACTGCACAAATAACCGCGTATGTCTTAAACTGATTTGTAATGCTTTCTTTTATCTTTTTCTTTAAATCTGCTTCTGATTCTCCATTACCATACTGTGTAAGGTAATCATCCATTGTCATTGACTGCTGTTCTAATGTATCCTTAAAGCTTGAAAGTTGTTTATCAACCTCTTTCTTTACACCATCTTCATCTACTTTAACATCACATTTTTCAACGTAATCAGCTAATGCATTTGTACTTCCAACTTTTGAAATTTCTAACTGATTCTTAAAATACTCTTTTAAGCCGTCGGCTGTTTCTACACCATATTTGTCTTTTAAATTCTTCTTTACATAATCATCTGTAAGTTCAGGTGTAACTTCTTTTACAATCTTATTAACTGTTACTTCAAATTTAACTTTCTTTCCTGCTAATTTAAGTTCTTTACCATCAGCATCTTTTGTTGAATTTGTATAGTTTTCAGGGAATGTTAAGTTTAATTCAACCTTTTCTCCTACTTTGTGTCCAACTAAACCTTCAGCAAATCCTTCAATATATGAGCTGTTTGCAATATCTAATGTCTGGTTATCTGCTGTACCACCATCAAATGCAAAATCTTTTTTCTTTACCTTAATTGTTCCAACATAACTGATGTCAACAATTGACTTATCTGTAACATCTGTTTCATCTGTATCTTCGTATGACTTATCTGATTCAAGCACTGAGTTAATTTCACTATCTACATCATCATCTGAAATACTAACTTCATCTGAGTATATTTCAAATTCATCGTAATCAGCTAACTTAACTGTTCCATAGTAACTTGATTTACATTTATCATAGTCGCTTCTCTTTCCTGTAGCGTCTGCTATCTTTTCCCCTGCGGCACATCCTGCTAATGATACTGTCATCATCACAGCCATTGCCACTGCTAAACTTTTCTTAAACATCTTGTTCTCCTCTTTTCATAACTGAAAAAATCAGTTGTATTTCGTGTCACACACATACAACCGATTTTATCACACTTTATTTAATATTTAAAGACTTTATTACTTATTCACAATTACGTCACAACTTTTATTAATTTCTATATTTCTAACCCCCTTTATATTAAAGGGTTTCTATTCTCTTTTCTTTGCATTTTACCCTTGTTTTTTGTGTCTGTTCCATATAGTGGTACGTTTTTAGTACGTTTACAATTGCGATATTTCAGCAAGCAGCCTTTCACGTTCCAATCGCTTTAGCACTATGCGTTCCGTTGAGCTCGTCCATGTTCTGTTGAATGTTCCAACGCCGTTACCTTTAAAGGCTTCACCCCTAACATTGTCAAGGTATGGCCGTAACTGTCTAATTGTCTGGGCGTCCTCTCTCATCTTTCTAAATGCTTCAATTTTTCGTTGTGTTACTTGTTGGTAGCTTATTTCTAAATCTTCCGCTATATCCTTATACTGTTCTTGGTTCTTAAAGTGTCTTATTATTACCTCTGCATGGTTTTGTGGTAAACGTTCCACACACTCCCATATATCTCTTTTTAGTTCTTCTTTTTCCATAGCGTCTAAAACGGTGCTTTCCACATCCTGCTTTTTGTCTGCCTGTAAGTCTAATAATGCTGTACCCTCATTTACTTCTTTATCGGTGCTTATGTTTACCCTGCTTTTCTGCAATTTAGCCAATTCCTGCACCTTTTCAACGCTAACGCCCATTTTATGGGCTATGCGTGTATCTGTCGGAATTTCGCCCAGTTCTTCAAGTTCTGTTATAGTTCTATTGTATTTATTGATTAAATCATTGGTATTAATACCGACACCACTATAAGAATACACATACCTTTTTAGGTGTTCATGCAGATACCAACCAAACCAGGTTAAAAACTTCCCTTTGTTTTCGTCATAGCTTTTAATAGCCTTAAGCATTGCGAAATAACTTTCCTGCATTAAGTCCTCTATTTCCTCACACGGAAAGAAACGTTTTATATATTTATGTAAAAATCCTCTATTCTTCATATATAACAGTTCAAGCCTTGCGGTGTCCTCCGGGTGCTCCTTCAGGTACACGGCTAATTCTTCGTTACTCATGCGCACACTCCTTTTGTGCTTTGCTCCATAATCTATACAGGTATCTGTCAGTTATGCCCAACTGTTCCGCTATGGCACGCTTAGTATATCCCTTGATATAGTACAGATAAAACATAATTCTATATCGTTCGTTTGGTATGTTCTTTATAAATTTCCTTGCCTGCTCCTGCTCTGCTTCCAGTTCATCACGTTCAGCATATGCACTCTTTAAATAGTCCGTTGTGTCGGAGATTTTACCCCATTCTTCCAGTTTATCAATCCAGCTATTGACTACCTCCAGCCTTATGCCTACAAGCCTATATCCTGCCAATTTCCCGCCTACCGTTTCGGTACTCTTGTTATTAATAGTATTCATAAAAAACACCTCCAGACTAAAAAGAAAACCCCTAGTTATTAACTTCTAGGGGTATAGGATTTGTAATAATTTGTAACATTTTATTGTGCTAGCCCTCGCCAGCTGTTGCAAGGGCTAAATATAATAAGAAAAACTCGTTTTTCTCTTAACCTTGTTTATTCTGCTACTTCTGCTGCTTCTGCTGCTTTGTTTTCCTGATAATAAATAGCTTTCGCCTTGTTATCAAGAACAAACGCATCATAACAGATACGACCTTCTACAAGTTCGCCACTGATTCCCGGCGGGTCTTGGTGCACTCTGTAGTCCTCTAGCTTTGTAGGGGCTACCGTTGCTACCGGGTGGCAAAGCATAAAGCCAAAGTTTTTAGGTAATCTGTTAGCTGGCACTTTGATAACTGTAGCACCGTCTAAATTAGCCACCACGCCTTTAATACGCATATTCTCGCCTATTTCAGTATTTAAAACAATTTCTTTGTTTTTCTTCATTAATCGGAAAACGTCAGGTGATACAATTAAATGTCTGTTAGTTTCCTGTACTTCTGCGTTGTCTAAGCTGGCGCTTGCCTTTGTGATTTCGTCGTATATGTTATCTTCTGTAAGGGTTACGGCTGCGGGCTTTGTGCCTGCCTTAGTACACATAACGTTATATGTGTATGTGTCAACTTCCGGCACTGTAACCTGTCTAAGCTGTCGGGCTAATGCGCTGGCACCGCTTAAACTTTCCCCCGTTTCGTCTCTGTCTAATTTATCAACTACAAAAGTAAAAGAACGGTCTTTTGTAAGTGTCATTTCTTCCGTTGTTGCGTCCAAATCAGCTATAACACCAAAACGAGAGCTATAACCTGCCTTATTTGCGTTTTTTCCCTCTCTGTCGTAGTCGTTCATTGCTGACGTGCCTATCTTATAGGCTTTGATACTATGCGCCCCCGTCCAGTCATAATCTTTATTTGTGATTATTGAAATCTTGCTTTCTGTTGTGAAGATTTCATCAACGTAGGGGCTAAATTTTGTTACTAAATCTATGTTTCTAGCCATTTTTTATCCTTTCCTTATTAAGCCAGCCCCATAGCTTTTCTTATTGGGTCACCGTTAGGCTCTCCCCCTTTTACCGGGCTATATGCCTGCTTATGTGCTGGCTGTTCAATATATTTTTTTAATGTATTAATTTTCTCTGTTGCTTCCTGCTCATCTTTCGCAGTGATAACGCTTGCAAGTTCCTGGGGAAGTCCTGCACTGCTTAGCTGCTCTTTTATTGTTAAAGCCATTTCTCTCGCTTTCAAATCTGCTTCTCTTTTTGCGAGTTCGTCAGGCTCCTTGTTCTTTGAACGTGCTAAACGCTCTTGAACAATCTTGTTAACCTCTTCTTGAGTAAATGTCTTTTCGTTGTTTTCCTCTGTTTGAGTATTATTATTGTTTACTTCTGACATAAATGTAATTATCTCCTTTCCTGCTTACCGTTGCAGTAACGTTGTTGTTAGTCTCTTTATGGGGCGGTGTAGAACAATGGAATACAAAAAACAGCACCGCCCCCCTATGGAGCTAATTCACACTTAAAACAACATAAAAAAAGCGCAAGAAAAGTAAAACTATTACTTTTCCCACGCTTATAGCTCGAATCCGTAAGCTTCCAGCACAAAAACATCCATAAAAAAAGTGCTGGGGTACTGTTGTTTTAAATGTGATTACCCTAATGGGTATGTTTATATTATATCAAATATCGCCAAAAATCTCAATAAAAAATCATTACCCGGGAACAAAAAAAGACGATACAACGTATATATCGCATTTATACATTGTTATTTATGTTAACTATACGCTGTGTACGTTCTCCAACTCTATATAAGCCTTTTTATATTCGCCTTTTGGACTTTTCGCAACTTTTACGCTTTTAACCATTGGCTCTAGGGCTCTTCTCACCCTGAATAGCTCGCTTTCGTGTTTATATGATACTTTTATCTTTACCATGCTTTTACTCCTTTCTATGTCCGTTTTTTATGTCGTCCGCTACTCTCTTGGCTGTTTCTATTGGGTCTTGCCCTTTGTTCTGTTCCATTTCCTTGCTGAACGCTTCAAGAAACATATTTAAGCCTTTGTTTATTCCCTTTGTATATCCAAAATTCAATACATCATCTGTAAAACTATTCATTTGCTTTCCTTTCTGAAAAATTCTTAACATTTCTTAACATTTCCGTAGGTCTTAACATTTCTTAACATTTTTCATACTCTCCCCTGGTCTAGGTATGTATATCATTCTTGGAGCTGGTTAATTATTGCATTTCTAAGTAGTTCGTCCCCATTACTTTGCTTATTTCTTCTAAGGCATTGCTTAGCTGCAATTCTGCTGTAAATAACACTCTTGATACGTCTTTAAGGTTTACTATATCACCGCCAATTACTGCCTGACGTAATACTGCTATACTTGAGTATGCACATGTTATGTCAAAGGTCTTTTCGTCCAATATAAACAATTCTTCGTTTGTAAATTCTCTTTTCATATCTTTGCACCTCCTATTTATTCATTTTGTTCAATGCTATTGCTATCTGCTGCAAAGCTATGTTTGTATCGTTTAATTTATCCGCTAAAGCTCCAATTTCTGCGCTTATTATCTCGTTTTGATTGTCTATAGTCTCGTTTAACTCTTTTAGTGCTTCGGCTACGACTTCTATAGGCGTTAACGCTCTTACTTCCTTTGTTTCTTCCTGCGGTTCGTGTTCTTCCTCAAAAAACCAATGTATCGGCTTTTCTAATACTTTCGCTAACTGTTCCAGTTGGTTACTTCTTGGGAATCTTTGAGCTTTTCGCCATTGACACACTATCGATTTTGATACATTTATTTTTTTAGCAGCTTCGGTTGCGGTCATTCTTTTATCCTTTAAACATTGATTAAGATTTTTTGAAAAAATTTCATTTACTTTGTTCATTCTTTTAGTCCTTCCTGGTATAATACCGTCAAAGATATAAACATCAACATATAAACCTTTATATGAAAAATATAAATATAACCGTGGTGGGTTTGGTTTTTGCTGGTGGTTATGTCTTTTTTTATTTATTTTTTTATTCTTACTATTCTTTAATTTTCTTTATATTCTTCTATTGTTGTTAGTTCTCTTGTTAGAAACCTTGTTAACTCCTTTGTTATGTATATGCTTTCTGTCATTATAAAGTACCGATAAATAAAGGGTTTTAGCCTTGTTAGTGCTTTGTTAATTCCTTTGTTAGAAACCTTGTTAACTCCTTTGTTAGTGCCTTGTTATATGTAAAATTCTAACACCTTACAAACACCGATAAATAAAGGGTTTTAGCCTTGTTAGTGCTTTGTTATTAGTAAGTTTAACATTTTAAATAATTAAGCACTTTTTCGACTAAAATCTTGTGAATTTCTGTAACAATAACCGTTGTTTTGTATACATTTATCGCATTTCTGTATACATTTTCTTGATTTCTGTATGCAAAATTTAGGTTTCTGTCGCAATAATCGGGGTTTTTGTAACAATAACTTGCGCTATCCAGCATTTACTCTATTTGCTTCTCGTTGTTTTGTTGATATAAATCATAATTTACAACCACAACCAAACGCCCAAATTTTAGGTTCTTTGTTTTCAACTCTCCAGTATTCTCTAAATGATTAATAGCGGTTTTTACATTCTGAATTGTTAACCCTGTTTCGTTGGCTAAATTCTGTAAGCTGGTTATAAATTCCCCACGTTCAACCGGTACCCCTTTAAATTCTGCTTTCTTCCAGTTTGCTTTTAATAAGCAATGTATAAAAAGTACTTTGGTATTTATGTCTGTGTACCAGCCCCAGTTGAGCATCTTACGGCTCAACTTTATAAAATTATTATTTTGGTATTTGCTCATATTAGTTTACTCCTATTCCGACACGCTCCATAAGATATACACGCGGTGCCTTACCTCTTATTGTTATGAATCCCTTTTTTGCCAGCTCTTGGTTGCACTGGGCAATGATTTTATATGCCATGCCCTCGGACACTCCCAACAGCTGCATAGTTTCCTTTGCATTAATTAAATAACTTTCCATTGCTCTACTCCTTTCTAATCTTCTAACAACTCTGTCACGTCTACATTTAGTATTCTTGCAATCTTACCAATAGTTACAGCTTTTGCACTCTTGGTAGTTGTAATACGGTTGTAAGTTCCTTTCGGTATGCCTGCTTTTATAATATCGTTAGTAGACATACAAGCCCTAGCCTTTGCAAGCTCTAATTTTTTGATACTAATTTTCATTTTGTTACTCCTTTCTCGTTAGCTTAAAGCTATCGTATAGCTTATAGTTATCATAATGCACGCATTAGTATTTGTCAATAACTTAAAGCGAATATTTTTTTGTTCATTTTGATTGACTTTATAGCTTATAGCGTATATTATTAAAATATCAATATTGATGAGGTGAACACAATGTCAGAAGAATTAAGAAAGTTATTTTCCTGTAAACTACAAGAATGTTTACAAAACAGCGGTTTAACAATGGCGGAACTTGCAAAAAAAATAGGTGTATCTCAAGCAACCATCTCTGATTGGTGTAACGGTAAAAAAGCACCTAGATTTGATAAAATTGAGCAACTTGCAAAATTTTTTAACGTTTCCCCTACTTACTTTTTTAATGATGAAATAGTCGAATATGATTATAAACAGATAAAAAACCCTAGATTATATGAAATTGAATATAAAAAACAAGATGAAGTTCCAAACCATACTGAAGCGTACAGAAAAATGATTTCCTTATTTGCTGGCGAAAACTTCACACCTAAAGAAACCGAAGAAATAAAAGACTATATAGAGTTTATCAAGAGCAAGCGTGAAAAATAAAGTGCAGCAGCTCCCGGGAAAAATACCAGGAACGAACATTGAAAATATAATATACTTACCAGAGGGGCAAAAGGGGCGTTATGGCTGACCGCCAGAAAGGGGGGTCGGCTATGGTTACATATCAAGACTTATTTACCTATACATTAGTTATTTGTACCATTATTACGCTAGTTTATAATTTGACAAAAAAATAAACGCCCTTTGCTTTGGTCCGTAAAGGCGTTTATTTTAATAATACTTTTATAACAAGGCGGTTAGGTTTAATCTAACTTTTTGCCCTTTTGTTAAGTATATTATATCAAATTTTAAAAAATATGCAAATAAAAATCAGGAGCACCCACAACCACCCTAAATTGTTTGATGCTCCGTCTAAAAGATTGCTCTTTTCAATCTATACATAGTATAGCACAAATTAAACTAAATAAAAAGCCCCAGTACTCGCAATACTGGAACTTTTTAAAACTTTTACTTACACCATACAATATAATTGCTGGTTGTCTGCTATCATATCGCAAATATTATAGCAGATAACCTTTACTTTGTATACCCAAAATACAGAAAGAGAGGTTATTTTTTTATGTCAGTAAACAAAATGAACAACGGCAAGTGGTATTGCAGCTTTTACTATACCAACTGGCAAGGTAACAGAAAAAGGAAAAAGAAAGAGGGGTTTGCCACCCAGAGAGAGGCGAAAGCGTGGGAATCTGATTTTATAAACAGAATGACGGCAAATTGTTCAATGACGTTTAAAAACCTTGTACAGCTCTATTTAGAGGATAGTGCAACAAGGTTAAAGCCTACTACAGTTCAACAAAAAACATATACCATAAATAACAAAATTGCCCCATATTTCAACGATACGCCCATATCTGATATAACGCCCGCTATGGTTAGAAATTGGCAAAATGAACTAATAAACAGCGGTATAGCACCCACTACACAGCATACTATCAATGGCATTTTATCGGCTATATTTAATTTTGCCGTTAAATACTACAATTTGCCATTTAACCCAGTAGCAAAGGTTGGAAGTATTGGAAAATCTAAAGGCACAAGTATGGACTTCTGGACGTTGGAAGAATATAAACAATTTATAGTTTATGTAGATAACCCAATGTATAAAATGATATTTGAATTATTCTTTTTTACCGGTTTAAGGTGTGGCGAGCTACTCGCATTAACATACAACGACATAGACACAGAAAAAGGCATTTTAACGGTAAATAAGAACTTAGCGAGCGTCAAGGGTAAAACTATCATACAGACACCAAAAACGCCGAAAAGCAACAGAAAAATTACACTACCACGGTTTGTAGTGGAACACCTGCAAGAATATGTTAAACAGCTATACGGTTATAAGCCTAATGACCGATTATTTATAATAACAAAAAATATGATTGCAAAAACAATGAGCAAATACTGTAAAGTATCAGGCATAAAAAAGATAAGAATACACGACCTACGACATTCACACGCCAGCTTATTAATTCATCTAGGTTTTACACCTACGCTTATAGCTGATAGGCTCGGACATGAGAAAATCGAAACAACCCTAAACACATATGGACATCTGTACCCCAGCAAACAAAACGAGGTAGCGGAAACGTTAGAAAAGATAATGCAATAATTAATAACGGTACGATTACGGTACGCATAAATTATAAAAGCACTGCAACTCCTTTATTTATCGGCGTTGTAGTGCTTTTGTATACAATTACGTCACAACTAAATTTATACGTTAATTGTTGCTGTTAATCCTAAGATTTCTTTATTTGCATCAAGAATTGGCTGAATTTCATCTCTCAAGAATTCTTCAACCTGTTCAGGTGAACGTCCTACATACTTACTTGGGTCCATTGTCTTCTGTAAGTCTTCTAAACTCATGTTAAATGATGGGTCATTTGCAATAAGTTCAAGTAAATTGTTGTCTAAGCCTTTTTCCTTAACGTTCTTTCCTGCTTCCATTGAAAGTGTACGAATCTTTTCGTGCATTTCCTGACGGTCGCCACCTGCTTTAACGGCATCCATCATAATGTTTTCTGTTGCCATGAATGGAAGTTCGCTCATAAGTCTCTTTTCAATAACCTTTGGATATACAACTAAACCATCTACTACATTTAAGTATAAATCAAGAATTCCATCGATAGCAAGGAAGCATTCCGGAACGCTTAATCTCTTATTTGCTGAATCATCTAATGTTCTTTCAAACCACTGTGTTGCTGATGTAATAGCAGGGTTAAGTGCTGTAACCATAACATAATTTGCAAGAGATGCGATTCTTTCACTTCTCATAGGATTTCTCTTGTAAGCCATTGCTGATGAACCTATCTGATTCTTTTCAAATGGTTCTTCAATTTCCTTCAAATGCTGTAACAAACGAATATCATTTGAGAATTTATGAGCACTTGCTGCGATTCCTGCAACAACGTTTAATACTCTTGTATCCATCTTTCTTGAATAAGTCTGTCCTGAAACAGGGAAGCATTTTTCAAATCCCATTTTCTTTGCAATCTTATTTTCAAGTTCTTTAATCTTTTCATGGTCTCCTTCAAATAATTCAAGGAAACTTGCCTGTGTTCCTGTTGTTCCTTTAGAACCTAACAACATCATGCTGTCAATCATGTAATTTAAATCGTCTAAATCTAATTTTAATTCCATTAACCATAATGTTGCTCTCTTACCTACTGTTGTAGGCTGCGCAGGCTGAAAATGTGTAAAAGCCAATGTAGGCTGAGATTTATATTTATCAGCAAATTTAGCAAGTTCATTGATTACATTAATTAATTTTTTTCTAACAAGCTTTAATGCTTCTGTCATTATAATTATATCTGTGTTATCACCAACGTAACATGATGTTGCTCCTAAATGGATAATTCCCTTTGCCTTAGGGCACTGCTGACCATAAGCATAAACATGAGACATTACGTCATGACGAACTAATTTTTCTCTTTCTTTTGCTACATCATAGTTAATGTCATCTGCATGAGCCTTAAGTTCATCAATCTGTTCCTGTGTAATGTTTAATCCTAATTCCATTTCAGATTCTGCTAATGCAATCCATAATTTTCTCCATGTTTTAAACTTCATATCAGGTGAAAAAATATACTGCATTTCCTTACTTGCATATCTTTCTGATAATGGGCTTTGGTATCTGTCGTTCATAAATTCCTCCTTAACATTTGACCTTATTTTATATATTCTCCACGGATATCCTCTTTTGGTGGCTCCATTGGATATTTTTCATCAAAACATCCTGTGCAAATTCCAAGTCCGCCTGCGATTTCTTTTAATCTTTCAACTCTAAGGTATCCTAATGAATCTGCACCGATTATTTCGTTGATTTCTTCTATTGTTCTATTGTGGGCAATCAACTGATCTCTTGATGGTATATCAGTTCCAAAATAACATTCATATAAGAATGGTGGTGAACTGATTCTTACATGTACTTCTGTGGCACCTGCATCCTTTAACATCTGAACAATTCTATCACTTGTGGTTCCTCTTACAATTGAATCATCAATCATAATGACTCTTTTACCACAAACTGCCTCTTTTAAAACATTTAATTTAATTCTAACACTTGATTCCCTGCTCTTTTGCTGAGGTTTAATAAATGTACGGCCAACATAACTGTTTTTGACAAATGCTGTTCCGTAAGGGATTCCTGATTCCATTGCATAACCCATGGCTGCTGCATTTCCGGATTCAGGTACACCCACAACAATATCTGCTTCAACCGGTGAATCCATAGCTAAGAATCTTCCTGCCATAATTCTTGAATGATATACACTCACTCCATCAAAATTGCTGTCCGGTCTTGCAAAGTAAATATATTCAAATACACATCTTGCTTCTTTTGCTTTAGGAAGACACATTGATGTATCTGATTTAATTCCATCCTTGTCAATAGTTACAACTTCTCCCGGAAGTACATCTCTTACAAATTCAGCACCAATTGTATCAAGGGCACATGTTTCAGATGCTAAAATATAAGCATTGTCCCTTTTGCCAATACATAATGGTTTAAAACCAAATGGATCTCTTGCACCAATAAGTTTTCGAGGACTTGAAATTACGAGTGCATAAGCACCTTTTAATTTCTTCATCGCATTTGTAACTGCTTCCTGTGCTGTCTTTGCATTAATTCTTTCCCTTGCAACAAGATAAGCAATAACTTCCGAATCAATTGTTGTTTGGAAAATTGCTCCTGTATATGCTAACTCATCACGAAGTTCATTTGCATTAATCAAATTACCATTGTGAGCAAGCATCAATGTTCCTTTAACATAATTGATTACAAGTGGCTGTGCATTACTAGGAATACTTTCACCTGCTGTAGAATAACGAACATGTCCTACACCGATATTTCCGTGAAGTTTTGACAAATTTTCGCTGTTAAATACTTCATTTACAAGTCCCATTTCTTTTAACAAATCCACTTTTCTAGGTCCAAACGTGTCTGATACAGAAATACCACAGCTTTCCTGTCCTCTGTGCTGCAGTGCAAATAATCCATAATAAATGGATGATGCAACATCATTGCCATCTAAATCATACATACCAAACACACCACATTCTTCATGCAGTCCATCATCTTCCCAATTTTGTTGAAGCTCGATACTATTCATTTTCTTTTCTCCACCTACGTATACTAACTTTTATATTTTTCCATTGCATTATATATCAATGCGACAACTATAGCAACTCTCTAAGCATCTGATTTATCATCTGCGGATTAGCCTTACCCTGTGTAGCTTTCATTGTCTGACCTACTAATGCTCCAATCGCCTTCTGATTTCCACCCTGATAATCTGCAACTGCCTTAGGGTTGTTAGCAATGACTTCCTCGATTATCTTCTTAAGGTCATCTGTATTGTTGTCCATCTTCAATTCATGTTCATCTACATATTTTTCAGGGTCTATGTCATCATTAAACATTGCCTCAAATACTTCTTTGGCAACTGTTTTGTTAATTACGTTGTCATCAATAAGTTTTAGGAACTTACTAAAGTTATCGGCAGAGAATTTAACCTCGTCAGGTTCAATTCCTTTTTCCTTTACAAGACGCATTGTTTCTACCATCAACCAGTTGCTGGCTTCTTTTGGTTTGCTTCCATTTGCAACTGCTGCTTCTAATAAAACTGTTAAAGGTTTATATAAAGTCAAAAGATTTGCGTCATATTCAGGAAGTCCATATTCTTCAATGTATCTTTCTTTCTTTTCATCTCTGAATTCAGGCTGTTCTGACTTTAATCTTTCCAACCATTCATCACTGATATTGATTGGAACCAAATCAGGGTCCGGAAAATATCTGTAATCCTGTGCATCTTCTTTTGAACGCATTGCATAAGAATACTCTTTTGTATCGTCCCATCTTCTTGTTTCCTGAACAACTTCCTGTCCTGATTCTAATAAATCAATCTGTCTTTCTCTTTCATTTTCAATTGCTCTTGCAATCGCCTTAAATGAGTTAAGATTCTTTGTTTCTGTCCTTGTTCCAAATTCAGCTGCTCCAACTTCTCTTACTGAAAGGTTAACGTCAGCTCTCATTGAACCCTCATTTAACTTACAGTCAGAAGCTCCTAAATACTGAATTATCATACGCAATTTTTCAAGGTATGCAATTACTTCTTCTGCTGAGCGCATATCAGGTTCTGATACAATTTCAATAAGAGGTACACCTGAACGGTTAAAGTCTACTAATGAGCAGTCAGCCCAATCATCATGTACAAGCTTACCTGCATCTTCTTCCATATGAATCTCATGGATTCTTACTTTTTTCTTTCCTTCTTCTGTTTCAATTTCTACATATCCGTCTCTACAGATTGGAAGATATAACTGTGAAATCTGATAATTCTGTGGATTATCAGGATAAAAATAATTCTTTCTGTCAAATTTACAATTCTGTGTGATTTTACAATTTGTTGCAAGTCCTACTGCTGCTGCGTATTCAACAACCTGTTTATTTAGCACAGGAAGTGAACCCGGCATTCCTGTACAGACAGGACATGTATGTGTATTTGGTGCTCCTCCGAATTCTGTTGAACAGGAGCAAAAAATCTTTGTTTTTGTTGCTAATTCTACATGAACTTCAAGTCCAATGACTGTTTCGTACTGTTTCATTTACTTCACTCCTTATGCTTCTACTAATGGGCAATGCTCATATTCTCTTGTCTGTTCATAAGCATATGCTGCTCTTATAATTGTCTTTTCCTTAAAGCAGTCTCCAATAATCTGCATTCCTATTGGAAGTCCGTTAGAATCCTTTCCACAAGGAACCGTAATTCCCGGAAGACCTGCCAAATTAACTGATATTGTATAAATATCTCCAAGATACATCTTAATAGGGTCAGCAAGACTGCTTCCAATCTTAGGAGCTGTTGTAGGTGCAGCCGGTGCGATGATAACATCATATTTAGCAAATGCTTCGTCAAATGCCTTTTTAATTAACGCTTTTGTTCTTAATGCTTTCAAATAGTACGCATCATAATATCCACTGCTTAATACGAATGAACCAAGCATAATTCTACGCTTAACTTCTTCACCAAAACCTTCTGAACGTGTCTTTTTATACATGTTATGAAGGCCTTCATATTCCTGTGTTCTATATCCGTATTTTACACCGTCAAATCTTTCAAGGTTTGAACTTGCTTCCGCACTGGCAATTACGTAATATGCAGGAATTGCATATTCAACAAGGCTTAAATCAAATTCTTCTACGATTGCGCCTTTGCTCTTTAAAACTTCTACTGCATTTAAAATAGAATCTTTTACTTCTTTATCTAATCCATCACCAAAGTAGTCTTTAGGGATACCAATCTTTAATCCTTTAACATCATCAACTAATGCTTCAGTGAAATTGTAGTCATCTCTCTTAACTGATGTTGAATCTTTTTCATCATGACTTGCAATTGTTTCAAGTATTGTTGCTACATCAGTAACGTCCTTAGCAACAGGTCCAATCTGGTCTAATGATGAACCATAAGCAATTAATCCATAACGTGAAACTGTTCCGTATGTTGGTTTAATTCCTGTTACTCCACAGAATGAACTTGGCTGTCTGATTGATCCACCTGTATCTGAACCTAACGCATATGAACATTCTTCAGATGCAACTGCTGTACATGAACCACCTGATGAACCACCCGGTACATGTTCTGTGTTCCAAGGATTCTTTGTTGCTCCAAATGCAGAAGTTTCTGTAGTACTTCCCATAGCAAATTCATCCATGTTAGTCTTTCCAATTATAACTGCTCCTGCTTTTTCAAGATTTTCAACTGCTGTAGCTGTATAAGTAGGAACAAAGTTTCCTAAAATTTTAGAACTACATGTTGTAAGCATGCCTTTAGTACACATGTTATCCTTAATAGCTACAGGCACGCCTGCTAATGGTCCTGTAAGCTTTCCTTCGTCAATTAACTTCTGAACTTCTTCAGCTTTCTTTAATGCCTCTTCTTTATTCGTTACAGTAACAAAACTGTTAATTGTCTTGTCCTGCTTTTCTATATGGGCAAATGCATCATTTACCGCATCTACAACTTTAACCTCGCCGCTCTTTATCTTTTTACCAAGTTCAACGGCTGTTAAACTCATTAAATTCATAACACTATATCCTTTCATTTGCTGTAAGTAAATTATTCTACTGTCTTTGGAACAACAAATGCTCCGCCTCTTTCCTCCGGTGCATTTGCAAGAATATTTTCTCTGTCATCACCGTTTACAACAACGTCTTCTCTAAATACATTGTTTACAGGAAATATGTGGCTCATCGGCTCAACATTACTTGTATCTAACTGATTTAACATATCAATATAATCAAGCATTCTGCCCATATCACTTTTTGCCTTTTCTTTCTCATCATCTGAAAGTTCAAGCTTTGCTAAAATTCCAACATACTCTATTGTCTCGTCTGAAATTATGTTTGCCATATCTTCCTCCTCTAGCATTCCTTTAAGTTATGATTATCGCAATGAAAAGTCTGTTCTGCTAAAATAAATATGCTTTAAATTTATAATATACACACAGACTATCTCCATTAAACCATAAACATCTACTCTTCAATATAGCATAATCACCGTATTACTTGCAAATAGTTTCACGAATTTCTTTATTTTTATTCATATTGCAGGTTTTATTATTCTTTCTGTATGAATTTATGCATTTTTTATAACGATTTTTAACCTTTAAATTACACTTAATTATTTCATTTGTCAGCTTTGTGATGTATAATATTAGTATATTTTTGAGCGGAGACAAATAAATTTGAGTAGAAACAATTTCTCAGATTTTATAAATAATAAAGAGCATAATGCTCTGTTACTACAAGGAGGTAGACACATTATGGACGAGGGAAGAATTGTAAAATATTATGCTTCAAAAAATCCTAACATTGCCCTTAAAGTTATAAAGGGACATTTTGCTACTACTCATTCACACGTTAGTCATTATCTTGATATGACTACAATGAAAACAAGACAACGTGAAGCTGAGCAGATTGCAGTCGCAATGAAGGATTACTACAACGTTATGGGGAAACCTATTGACACAATCGTATGTATGGACGGATGCGAGGTCATTGGAGCTTTCTTAGCAAGCGAACTTACTAAGGCCGGAGTATTATCAATGAATGCACACAAGACTATTTACGTCGTTTCACCTGAATATGATTCTAATGGCCTTATGATATTCAGAGACAATCTTAAGCATGAAATTAAGAATAGAAATGTTCTTTTATTACTTGCTTCTGCAAGTACCGGAACTACAGTAAAGAACTGTATTGAATGTGTTTCTTACTACGGAGGAATTTTGCAGGGTATATCCGCTATATTCAGTGCCGTTGATAACGTTGACGGTTACCACATCGATTCTCTGTTTAAGGCAGATGATATTCCGGGATACAACATTTACTCTCACAATGATTGCCCTATGTGCAAGGCAAATGAGAAAATTGAAGCTATTGTAAATGGTTATGGATATAGTGAATTGTAATGTAATCTTTGCATTAAAGGTCAGACTACTATACGAAATATAAAACTGAATAGTAATAATATTTTAAGGGTATTGCATCGACTAAATGCAATACCTTTTTATGTAAAATCTTATTTTTCTCTGCTAATATTTAATATTATTCCGGCTAGTAATACGCAACATATTGTTGTTATTGACATTTTGATAAATTGTGATGTATAATTAATTGTACACATACAGTATGTGTACAATCGGTGAAAACTATGGTATAAATCAAATTATCTACGTAATAAAGTATTATTTCTGCATAATTTAGATTTTTATATAGTTGTCAATGAACAAAAGAACAATTATAATGAAAGGTAATAAAAGATTGAGCATAAGTGAACAACTACAAAACAATAAAGATTTAGAACGCCTACAGGCTCTACGATATATAGATGATGATTTTATGACAGTATGCTTAGAAGATAACTTCGAAGCTGTTGAACTAATACTTAGAATAATATTGAACCAAGATGATATTATTATTAAGTCTATAAAGACACAGGATCCTCTTAAAAATCTACAAGGACGCTCTGCTGTATTAGATGTGCATGCATCAGACAGTACCGGTAGAAAATTTGATATTGAAATTCAAAGAGCTAATAAAGGTGCAGGTTCCAAAAGAGCCCGTTATAACAGCAGCCTGTTAGACGCTCATATATTAAAGCCTGGTGAGAGTACTGATAACATGCCCGATAGTTATGTGATTTTCATTACAGAAAATGATGTTATGCATGGAAATCAACCTTTATATCATATAGACAGATACGTTGTGATGGAAGGCGAAAAGAAACTTTTTGGTGATGGCTCTCATATAATATATGTTAATGGAGCATATCGGGGAAATGATGCGATTGGAAGACTCATGCATGATTTTTCATGTACAAATCCTAACGATATGAATTATAAAGAATTAGCAAAAAAAGCAAGATATTTCAAAGAAGAGAAAGAAGGTGTTGCATCTATGTCACAAATATTAGAAGATATGAGAAATGAAGTTGCAAAAGAAACTGCTAAGGCAACTGCGAAAGAAACTGCAGAACGGATGATAAAAATCGGCAAAATGTCCCTTGATGAAATTGCTACATATGTTCCCACATTATCAATTGACGAATTAAAAGAATTAGAAGAACAGGTTACAAGAGTTTAAATATGAATGGTGTAATTTTTTCTAAGTTCAGGTTTTCGATGATAAAAAATAACACTTTGACAAGTCGTTTTGCCAAAGTGTTTTTTTATCTATAATCATAATTAAATTATTTAACTAACATTATTCCACTACCCGTAGCTGAACCATTAGGATTATTTGTATCATATTCTAAATCTCTATCCAATGGATGAATAATAACATCTGCCGGTATTCCACTAATTGTTTTTCCAATAATGCTACCATATATTTTAATAGAATTACCACACCATGATATATCTCCATTTGGTGCAAATACAAGTCCGTGATATTCTGATGATGCCTGTCCACCATTTATATTTCCATATTTTGAATACATAGTCATTGTAGAATCAGAACTACTATTTATCTGTGCCATGGCACCAGTAATGTTTATATCTTTTTCCGTTACCAATGCTCCTGACAACACAAAACCATTAGAGGCTGTAAAACTATTTGCATATATATATGTAGAGTCAAACTTTACATCTCCTGATTCCAAATACAAATCTCCAACACAATATACATTTCCCTTAATATGCACTTTTGTTCCAGCTAGTTTTAATTTGCCAGTACAATATACATTTCCATTTATCTCTATTCCTCCCGAAGAAAAAGATAATGTAGTGTTTTTGTTTGCATCTCCATTTATATACAAATCTCCATTGATTATTAGTTTTCTTCCTCCCAAATTATAGTCTCCACTTCTAGAACTATTATCTATTAACAAATCATTTCCAAATGACCAAGTACCTTCCCACCACGTCTCATTTCCTATATATTTAATGCTCTTATAACCTTCACTTCCTTTTTTATTAACTTCAGCTATCGTCAAATCAAAGTTCTCTGGAACTGAAGGCTTTACAATTAACTTTTCAATGTTTTCTCCTAAATAAGTAGGCATTTCTTCATATCGTGCATTTGAATTTATATGTTTCTTAGCATCATCAGTTGTAACATCTAAAAGATTTACATTATCTCCATTTTTAACACCAACCTTTGTTGTCGATGAATTCAATTTATCAAATCCTTTTGAAGCTTCAAAAGAAAATGCATATCCATTTTGAGGGTCAGACGAAATTTTTCCATTTGCATGCACTGCTCCATCAACTTTATAAACTCCTCCAAGTTCCAATGTTGCATCTTTATCTCCGGAAAATATTGCATATTTAAATCCTCTCGGATTGCTTGTTCCACCTTTTGTAGCTACTGCAACCGTACTTATCTTATTACTCTTAATACCAAGGGCTCTTGCAAACGTTGTCTTTCTTTCTTCTTTAAGATATACCTGCACTTTTGAATTAGAGTCCTGAAATTCGACCTGCACATTACTTGTGTCTTCAAATCCATTCTCTTTCATATAATACTTAGCAAGTTCCGTAGCTTTTGTAGTATCCGGCAATGCAGATGCTGCTGCTCTTGATGCAGTATCACACGCTGTCTGCATCTTTGCCTTATACACATAATCCGCGCCTAAATCAACAACCAATGCTGCCATTCCAAGAAATACAACCATAAGAACTGCAACAAGTATTACAACTGATCCTTCTTCATCTTTACGCATCTTTTTTTTAGAGCAACATATTAAATTTTTAGACATCATAACTCCGTTTCCCCTTCACATATACAAAACCCCAATCCAGTTTTATATGATAGGGAATGATTGCAAAACCCTTTCAAAAAATTGCAATCATCCTAGTCTAAACCATAACTTTATTTTACATTCAATATTTAAAATTAGTCAACAGTTATTTTTTTATATTGGTTAGATTTTTTTAGAAGAAATTAAATTATTAGATTATAGTTGTCAGTGTATATAATGAAAAGAAATCATATGCAAGAACGCATATGATTTCTTTTCATTTTACTATTTAACTAATTTTGTTTTTCCAACAGAAACAGTATCTGTTCCATTAGGGTCTGGTATTTTTCCTGTTACCGGTGCAACTATAGTATCTGATGCCTGCGATTTATATATTGATAAACTTCCTCTTGATGTATTTACCTGATTAGCAACTAAGGAGCCTGAAACTGAAACCGAATAATTATTTTGTAACAGCATTTCTCCCTTTGGAGCATATACTAGTCCATATACCGTTGAAACAGCTGCACAAAATTCAATATTGCTCTGTTTTGAATAAATTACAGAAGTAGCGAAATTATTCATTCCTACAACTCCCCATGCTCCGCCATTTCCACCGAACGTAATATTTTTTTCTGCAACAATATATCCTGCATGAAGATATGTTCCTCCATCAAAATGTATTCCACCTTTTCTACTCCAAATACTTCCTCCATCCATAATTGTTACTAGCTGACCAAATGCATCTGTCTGCTCAGCATTTTCATCACCAACTATCTGCAAACTCGAATTAGCGGCAATTGTAATTGGCTGAGAACAATAATATACTCGTTTAACTTTTACATTTCCTATAATTGTATATCCGTTCTGATTGCAATACTCATCTAACGAACCCCATACTTTGTTCTGATATTCATTTTCTTTAGGCAATCTTGCCATTATTGCTGAATCATAATCAGGCATTGGTATTGTCTCTGACACAACAGTTGCTTTATGTTCTTTTTTACCATCAATATCAAACTGATGTGCTTGCTCTGCATTTATAGCCGCTTCTTTACTTGTAAGCTTACCTCCTATATCTAAACTACTATCTTCTGACATCTCAACACGGAAATTCGTATGCACATTACCCTCGGCAACATGTAAAGCCCCATTTACAGCTATAGGCATAGTAGTTGAACCTGAGAACAATGCATACTCTAATGTTAACCCTGGCTTATCCACCTTCTGTTTCGCAGCCACTGCGCTCTTACTTGTATTCAGTTTATTTACATTGATAATCTTGGCAAATGTTGTATCTACGCTTACTGCTTTCTTTACTTCAACAGTCTGGTTAACTTCATTGATAATTACATCCGAATCATCAATAGTATAACCGTTAACTTTCATCACTCGCTTTGCTTCTTTACGAACCTCAGCTAAATTATTTGTCTTATCACAACCTGTCTTTGTTGGATCATATTTAGACACTGCTGCCATTGCCGATACATCACATGCCGTCTGAACTTTTGAATTAACTACGTATACTTGTCCAAAATCTATGGCAAATGCTGTTACTACAAGCATAACTACAAGCATACCTGCCACTAAGATAAGGACACTACCTGACTCATCTTCGAGATGGTTTCTGCGTTTCTCTAGAAATCTCTTCATTGTCGACCCCTCCAAACAATAAATTTTATATATTAAATTTGTTATATAATTATATCAAATACATTATATAGATAGATTGCTTATAAAATCAACCCTCTTTTACATTTTTGGTAATTATTACTACATTTTCATTACTATAAAAATATAAAAATCTTTTTTCCCTACTCTTGACAAAGTGCCTATTAAAAAGTTTGAATGTAACATAAGGCAAAGATTTCCGGATTTAACTATTTTTATTATTGAAATAACTAAAAAAAGACTATCCCTTCGATATTTTTCTAAAGTTTACAGGTTGTAATATTCTGCCTGTCTTCTCTAAAAAATCTACCCAAGAGATAATCCTTAAATCATTCAAATCTTAATTTCATTTAGCGTAAGACCATCTATATTTCTTTAAAGCCTTAATATTTTATTTATCTAAAATTGTATCTATTTATTCAAAGCCTTAATTCTTTCAATAGCCTTAACTGTATTTTCATATGTTCCAAATCCTGTAAGTCTGAAGTATCCTTCACCGCTTGGTCCAAATCCTGAACCAGGTGTTCCTACTACATTTGCATTTTCTAATAAGTAGTCAAAGAATTCCCATGATGTCATTCCTTCAGGTACCTGAAGCCATACATAAGGTGCATTAACACCACCTGATACTTTATATCCTGCTTCAGAAAGACCTTCACGAATTGTCTTTGCATTGTTCATGTAATAAGCTACCTGCTCAGCTGTCTGCTTCTTTCCTGCTTCTGAGTAAACTGCTTCGCCGGCTCTCTGGATAATGTATGGAGCTCCGTTAAACTTTGTTCCGTGTCTTCTTGCCCAAAGGCTGTTTAACATTACATCTCCCTGCTTTAATTCCTTAGGAATTACTGTAAAGCCAAGTCTTGTCCCTGTAAATCCGGCATTCTTTGAAAAGCTTCTCAATTCAATGGCACATGTTTTAGCACCTTCACATTCATAGATTGTATGCGGAACATCTTCTTCTGAAATATAAGCTTCATATGCTGCATCATAAATAATAACTGCCTTAACCTTATTTGCATAATCAACCCATTCCTGTAACTGTGATTTTGTAATAGTAGAACCTGTTGGGTTATTTGGATAGCAAAGATAAATGATGTCCGGTGCTTCTTTTGGAAGTTCAGGTACAAAATTATTTTCTGCTGTGCATGGCATATAAATTACATCACTCCATTTTTCTTCGTCTTCAAGAAATTCTCCTGTTCTTCCGGCCATTACATTTGTGTCTACATATACAGGGTATACAGGATCACATACTGCAATCTTATTATCCTGTGAGAAAATCTCTCCAATATTACCTGAATCTGATTTAGCACCATCACTTACAAATATTTCATCAAGCGCAATCTCAACACCTCTTGCCTTGTAATCATTGTCGACAATTGCTTTTCTCAAAAATTCATATCCTAAATCAGGTGCATATCCATGGAATGTTTCTGCAGATGCCATTTCATCTACTGCTTTATGAAGGCTGTCAATTACTGCCGGTGCTAATGGCAATGTAACATCTCCAATTCCTAATCTGATTAATTCTTTATCAGGATGCGCTTCCTGGTAAGCTGCAACTTTTTTTGCAATTGTTGAGAAAAGATAACTTCCCCTAAGTTTCAAGTAATTTTCATTAATTTTAAACATTTTTTCAATCCTCCTAATGTTCATTTATATATGCTAATCGCGATACAACATAACTGAAACCATCTTTGCCACTTCAACCATTGTACAACCGCTATCCATAGCGTTCTTTTGCAAATATCTGTGCGCCTGTTCTTCAGTCAGATTCTGTACCGTCATTAATGCCTCTTTTGCCTGATTAATTATCGCCTGGTCTTCCGGGCTCCTAGTACCCGGTTTGCGCTTTGTCTTATGTCTTTTTGACAAAATCTGATTTTCCATCATTTCAACGGAATTAATCAAATCTCTAACCTTTAATGGCATCTCAAGAGTTGCCACCCCGGTATTATCTTCCATCAGTCTGTTTTTTGATGCAAGTAATATCACTTCAAAACTGCTTCCTACATTGTCTACAATATCACTGTATAACATATCAGGCAGTTTATATCCTGTTATAATAATGCCTTCACCAATATCGTCAGCTCTGTTTATTGCACTGGCCCCCGTAGTACAATTGGCCACTACATTAAACCCATTTCGGGATAACAAACTTCTGATTGCCCGGCTGTCCTCAGGTTTTGGAAATGCTACTATAATTCCAACCACGTTCATTCCTCCGGTTATTAAATTCTGTCTAAATATTTGTTAATTTCCCAATCTGTAACCTGAGATGTGTATTCCATCCATTCTGATTCTTTTGCATATACATATTTATCAAATGTTTCTTTTCCTAAAACATCCTTAACAAATGAAGATTTCTTCATTTCCTTAACAGCTTCATAAAGATTCTTTGGAAGGTTTTCAATTCCTGCCTCATCTCTTTCTTTACTTGTCATTGAGTAAATATCCTGTTGTACACTTTCTTTCGGAACTAATCCTCTCTTAATTCCATCAAGTCCTGCTGCAAGGCATACTGCTAATGTCAAATATGGATTAGCTGCACAATCCGGACAACGGAGTTCAACTCTTGTACCTACACCTCTGGCTGCCGGTACTCTTACAAGCGGGCTTCTGTTAGTAGCTGACCATGCAATGTATGTAGGTGCTTCATAACCCGGTACAAGCCTCTTGTATGAATTTACGATAGGATTTGTAATTGCTGAAATGCTTCTCATATGTTCCATGATACCTGCTATGAAACTGTAAGCCTCCTTACTTAATCCTCTTTCATCATTTTCATCTGCAAAAATGTTTTTTCCTTCTTTAAACAATGACATATTAGTATGCATTCCTGAACCACATACTCCGTATTTTGGCTTAGGCATAAACGATGCATATAGTCCATGTCTCTTAGCTATTGTCTTTACTGTAAGCTTAAATGTCATAATATTATCAGCAGTCTTTAATGCTTCATCATATTTAAAATCAATTTCATGCTGTGCAGGTGCTACTTCGTGATGTGATGCTTCGATTTCAAATCCTAAATCTTCAAGATTAAGAACCATATCTCTTCTTGCATTTTCACCTAAATCTGTAGGTGCTAAATCAAAATAGCTTGCATTTTCATGTGTAATTGTTGTTGGACATCCATTGTCATCTGTGTGGAATAAAAAGAATTCGCATTCAGGTCCTACATTAAATGTATAGCCCATATCTTCTGCTTCTTTTAATACTTTCTTTAAGACATATCTTGGATCACTTTCATAAGGTGTTCCGTCTGTTTTATATACGTCGCAAATAAGTCTTGCAACTTTTCCCTGATGCGGTCTGAAAGGTAATATTTCAAATGTATCTAAATCAGGATATAAATACATGTCTGACTCTTCGATTCTGGCAAATCCTTCAATTGAAGAACCATCAAACATACATTTATTATCCAATGCTTTTTCTAACTGACTTCTTGTTATTGCAACATTCTTCAATGTCCCAAATAAATCTGTGAACTGAAGACGTATAAATTCAACATCTTCTTCATCTGCAATTTTAATAATTTCTTGTTTTGTATATCTCATGTGTTTCTCCTTTCACAAAACAAAGTATGTGGCGTCTAACCCTTATAAAATAATAACAAACCACAATTTGATAGTCAACGTTAGATTCTTAAATAAAATTTAATTAAATTTACAAAATCCGCCTATTGCAATTACTCCGTTTTTACAATAGAATTATGTGAGAAAACAGGCATCAAAGTCGGTGACTTTTTGTTCCGGCATCATATCATAATTAATATATGCCTTCTTATTTATTTACTTTATATGACAAAACTTGAAAGATGAGAATTAATACACATGAAAAAAAATAATCCAATAAACAAATACGTACTTGTAATAATATTTTTAGCATTATTTGCAATAATCAGCATATTCTTAATATCAATAACCGAACACAGGTCTGATGCAAATATGAATAATAAAAGTAATTCCGAAAAACTTACAACAAAAAATACCGAAGATTCATCTTCATTTGAAGAAACAACATCATACAATCCTGCTGATTCTGCCATAGAAGAGATGAGTACAGCTCCTTCAGGCGATGCTGCAAAGCATTTGATTGATTTTGATGCTGATTTTCCTTATCAGATAAGAGTTAACAGAACTCAGAATTATGTAATTATATATGGAATTGACAAGAACGGAAGATACTCCATTCCTTATAAAGGATTTATGTGCTCTGTCGGAAAAGATGTAAAAGACACCCCTACAGGTTCATTTAAAACAAGCGATTATTATCCTTGGAGACTAATGGTTGATGGTTCTTATGCCCAATATGCAATCCGTATCAACGGTTCAATCATGCTTCATTCTATTCCATATTACAGTGCACACAACGATGATTTGGAAAGTGAAGAATATAATAAACTTGGAAGCAACGCTTCCCTTGGCTGTGTAAGACTTAACATTAACGGAATAAAATGGATATATGATAATTGTCCAAAAGGAACTCCTGTTACAATTTACGATTCAGATTCAGAAGTTCCACCTGTAAAAATTAAAAAAGTAAAAAAAATCGACTTAAACGATGAGAGAGCTAATTGGGACCCTACTGACCCGGTTGCAGGAAATCCTTGGAAAGATGGTAAAGAGACTGATGAAAGCGAAGAATATATGGAATATCCTTCTGAGACTACTTCTAATAAAAATAATTTAGAAACTACTTCTAAAAACAATTCAGAAACTACTTCTAAAGTTAAAGATAAATCAGTTTCTAAAACTACATCCAAAAAGGATTTAGAAACAACCACAAAATAATTACGGAAGGAATATGTTTTATGGCAAAAAAAATATACGCTGTTAAAGTTGGAAGAACAAACGGAATATTTGAAACGTGGGATGAATGTAAAGCAAGTGTAAACGGATATCCCGGTGCCTTGTATAAAAGTTTCACAAATATGGCTGACGCTTACGCATATCTTAATTTGGAAAGTAAGCAGATGTCTCTCTTCGATATGCCATCTGACGATTCTGTTGATGATTCTGATTTTCCTGTCATAAAAGAATCTGTTGAAGATGATGACAAACCATTTTCTAATTCCGTAAAAGCCGTTGCTTATGTAGACGGAAGTTATAATATTGCTACAAAGCATTTTTCATATGGTTGTGTTATTTTCTATAATGGAGAGGAATTTCATCTTTCTAAAGATTTTGATGACCCTGAACTCGCTTCTATGCGAAATGTCTCAGGTGAAATATTTGGTTCAATGGCAGCAATGGATTTTGCTATAGAACACGGCATAAAACATATCGCAATTTACCACGATTATGCTGGTATAGAAAAATGGTGTACGGGCGATTGGCGTGCAAATAAGCCCGGCACAATTGCCTATAAAAAATACTATGAACAGGCAAAGAAAAAAGTTGACATTACATTTTGTAAAGTTAAAGGTCATTCCGGTGACAAATATAACGATCTTGCTGATATGCTTGCAAAAAAAGCCTGCGGGATAAACTAAAAAAATTAAAACTTAATTGCATAATCAGGGCTTTGCCATACACAGATATGGTGCTGTCGCTAATGCGACAGCACCATTAATAAATTCATACATTTGATTCACTTTCTTATGCTTTCTACTTACCTTATATAACAAAAAAACTAACAGCAACATAACATTCTCAAAATAATTCTGCTATTCTTATTATATACCTATTTTTCTTCAAATAGCTATACTACTTTATTGTATTATATAAATAATAATCCTCCAAATTGGGTTCTACTTTATGCCCATTACACGCTTTTTCATTGCATATATATCTGATTTTAACTTGCTGTGCTCCTGCCATAAGTCCACTTACCAAATATTTCTGATTATACATTTCAACATTACACTTTTCAATCATTTCCTCAAATACATATCCATCAATTTCTGACAGAAGTTCTGACGGACTGCCGTTTTTGATTATCTTACCTGCTGAAAGCATTATTATTTTATTTGCAATAAATTCTATATCCGAAACAATATGTGTTGCTATAATAACTATTTTATTTATACTTATTTGTGCTATTAAATTTCGTATTCTTATTCTTTCATTTGGATCTAATCCCGCTGTCGGTTCATCTAAAATCAAAATGTCAGGATCATTAATCAATGCCTGGGCTATTAATATTCTCTGTTTCATTCCACCTGAAAATCCGCCTAATTTTTTCTTTCTAACATTTTCTAAATTAACAAACTCAAGCATTTCTGTAACTTTATCAGAAATTTCTTTTTTATTTATGCCTTTTAAATTTGCTATATAATTCAAAAACTCTTCAGCTGTAAACGAATCATACATTCCTTGTTGTTGCGGCACATATCCGATTATATCTCTATATTTATATCCAAGTTTAGTAATATTCTTACCATTATATCGAATATCACCACCACTTTTTTTAATGCCATCAACAAGTATATTCATTAAAGTAGATTTTCCGGCACCGTTAGGCCCTAGTAATCCATACACGCCTTTTTCAAATGTATATGTAAAATTATCCAATGCAAGTTTATCTTTATATTTTTTTGTAAGTCCCTTTATTTCCAACATACTATATTCCCTCCATATTAATTTTCCTTTTCTTTACCCTATATATAACTGATATACAATTAATGGAATAACTAAAACCATAAAAGATATTGCCATTTGTTTTATCTGTCCATTACATAGTTTTGAAATTAGTATTATTACAATCATCGCTATTAAAACTACAATGTATTTAAGTAAATATATTCCAATTAATACTGTAAGTATATTTACGTTAATTGGAATCTCTGAAAACATTTGCATACTTTTTGCCGGGGCTAATACACCTGATAATCTAAAATTATTTACTATTACAAATATGAATGGCACATTAGCAATAACAAATGCTAATGTTGTTATTACAATTGATACACCCCATTTCTTTTTATTAAGCTTTTCAGTACCGTAAAGCATTGAATCCGTCAATTTTTTCATACCTGTTTCACTTTCATATGCAAAACAGCTTACTACAATTAAAATTATAGCTGAAATCATAAATATCCATGCGATGATTTCGTTATAAATCTTTTTTGGTTCTATTAAATATTTTATACCTATATCATCAATTAACCAGCCGTTTATTTTTTCCTCACGCTTTAATTTCTTTACATATTCGTTATTATTTTTTACCATATCAAACGCTTCTTTAGGTAATATATCCCAACTATACTGACTGCTTATTATCATAAAACTTTCATAGCTTATTTGATTATTCATATAAAGTTTTGTGTTTTCATCATATTCTTTCTGAATATTATCAAATCTTTCCTGTTCCTGTTTTATATATAAATCTTTGCTGTCATTTGTTGTTCCTTCTAATTTCTGCATATACTCTGAATAATATTTCTGTGTTTCGTCCATCTGTGTATCTATATTATTCATCATGTATATCTGAGTTATGGCTAATGCAATTAGTATAAATATTCCCTTATTAATTACTAACACTTTTTTATATTCCATAAATGTCATTGTTCTAACTCTGAATTTTTGGGATAAGGCTTTGTTATTTTTTTTAAGCTTGATATTTATATCAACATTATTTGAAAAAAATATTATTCCCATTGTGGCAAATGCTATGAAATAAATACATATAGTTACTATAGCTACGCCTGTTATATTGAATGGTTGTTCCAAAATATTCATATTGTAATATTTATAAGTTAATGATGTTGTGTCAATCAGAGTTACCGGACTTAATATCTTTAATACTGCTAATTTATAATCCCAATTTATAAATTGTTTTGCTAATATAGATAAAGTCATTATTATTCCAATTAATGTATACAATATTCCTATATTTTCAAATAATATCACACATACTAATAATATAACTGAATATGCTATAGCAGCTATATATTTAAATACAATATAAAAAATCAAATACTGAATTACCGATACATTAAAAGCTGACTCATAAAATCCAGGTACCGATTGAATCGGGACATTTAGTTTATCACATCCAATAATATTAATAGAAGCAACAAATAATGGAATATATATCAGTAAGACTACAGCTAAATCTGAAACAATTATCGCTCCTATTTTTGAAATGATTAGAGAAACTCTTCCCTTTTTACAGGATTTTATAAGTTTCATCATACCATTCCTTCTGTCACAATTTATAGACACAACCACACACTGTAGAATAATTATAAAAATTACAACATCTGAAAATCCTAATTTTGTAATATTATCAATTACTGAATAATTTCCAAATTCAGGCTTAACATTTTTCACTTTATCATATGCATTGATTACTTTTTCCGCACTTTTTTTATGATAATTATTTTTTTCGTTAAACATTTTAAATGAAGATATTTTGTTCAGATTTTCCTGCATACTTTGAATATATTCTGAATAATTGTTTATCTTTTCCTGTTGTTGTTCTATTTTTTCATTACTTTGTTTTAACTCTTTGCTTTGAGAATTAATGCAAAAAAATATATTAAATATACTTAGAACAAAAAGTAAAAATATTATCCATTTATTCGATATTATTTTCTTTAATTCTTTAATAAGCATAAAGCACCCCCTATTATTCTATTTTTTACTTATACTGTTTTTTTGAATTTCATAAAAGCTATGTTCATCTATAAAATCATAGTTTTCGTCAAATGCCTTCTCATATGTTAATAATCCTTCATCATTCTCATCAATTACATACAAAATTTTTCCATCAACTCCATAATGTTGCTCTATTAATTCTTCTTTATTCAAATCGTATATATAATATTTAGGCGATATATTTAAATCGGCTTTAGGTATTACTTCATCTTTAGTATTTTCATTCATGTATGTACTTACCATATATATCTTATCATCTATATATTTATAAACTATACTGTAGGCATTTAATATTTCTTTCTTCTCTTTGGTATTAAAATCATAGGAAACTATGGTTCTATTCGCAAGTACCGGATCCTGATAATACAACTTATTACCCTTTACACATATTATGTAGTAACAATCATTATCTTCAATTCCTTTGTATTCCTCCAAAGTACTTTGAAATTCAATATCTAACTTATCCAGTTTGTTATTTTTCAAATCATATACATAATAATTTTGTTTTTTTCCTAATCTATCAATATCCTCTTTCATCGAAAAATCGTCACTAGTATGCCAATCTGAATAAGATTTAGCATCTTTAAATCCAGCTTCATTATATGTTTTTTCATTAAAACTATACTTAATATAAACTTTCCCCTCAAAACATTGAATCATATCACAAGATACACTCGGTTTCTTTCCCATATTTGTAAGTTGTCTTATTTTTCCACTATCAATACTAATTTCATATACTTCTGATTCAACTATAAAACATGATGATGAATTCTCACTATATTCAACTTCTTCCTGAACTCCACTGGCAATATACAACTTTCCATCATAAACGCAGAAAGTTGCTCCTATATTAATTAGCGTTTTATCTAATTTTGCTACTTTTTCTTTTTCACTTCCATCTATATTACTTCTCCATAACACGGAATCATCTGTGTCTACACAGATATAATATAATTTTTCATTATATATAAATGGATATTTCGCCTCACCTTTTACAATAGCATTGCAATTTATTTTACCTGACTGATAGTCTTCAACATTATGCGTGCAATTTGCCTGACTGCATGCATAAACTTCACTTTTACTGGAATAATCATAAAAATAAATTACACTATATTCTCCATAACTTTCAATTTCAACCATCAAATCATTGCAGCACGATTTATTCTCTTCCAATTCAATATACTTATCATTTTCGCCTGTCTGAACTTTACCTTTTCCGCATCCACTTAATGCAAATGCTAATAATATTGCTAACATTATTTGAATTATCTTTTTATTCATATAATTTTCTCCGTCCATTATTACTTTTTTATAAACAAATTTATTTATCTATCTGTCCATTTATTAATTGTATTACTTCTTCTATTCCTGCTGCATCTAATTCTTTTAGGAATTCATTCCATGTAGTGTCAAAATCCCCATTTAAAAATTTTCCTTTTAACTCTGCACTGTAATCTATATACTTTTTTTCTATCTCTACTAATCTTTTTATCTTATCTTTTGAGTCATTCAAATCAAAATATCTACCCGAAATTTTGTCTGAAGTTTTTGCTAAATCTTCTTCTTTCTTTAATTCACTACCTTCTTTTTTATAATCACTGCTATATCTCACAAACACATTTGCAAAAATTTTAGATGGTCCTGCATAATTTTCTATATCCATATTTTCCGTATAATCTTCTCTATCAATTTTATATAAAGGATAAGATGCAATATTCGAAGACACTCTATCTGAATATATGGTATTTAACGCATCCATAGCCATTTCTTTTTTAGTTGACTTACTACATATTCCTGTTATATCTTCCAATTCATCAAATTGCTCAATTTGATTATAGCAATAAATTTTTTTAGCACTTTTTAATTTAGGATATTTAGTCTTGTTATTTTCCACAAAGCTATCCACATCCATATCCTGTTGTAAAAACGCAAAACAATTTCCGGTAAAGATTTCATCTTCATTTTTTTTAGTTGGATTTAAATAATTAAAATATTCTTTTTTATAATAATCCGTATAATTTTTAAAAGCCTGTCTTACATTGTCGGATGCATAATAATTCTCAATCAATCCTGTATCTTCGTTTTTACCAAATAACTTAGTATCTATGTAATTCTCACCACTAAATTTACCAATATAGCCTAAAGCAGTGTCTTCAACTTGTGTATATGGATAATTATCCATTATCTTAAAATCACTTGTTCCCTCATTTTTTTCAGCATTATATATTTTTTCAAAATACGGAGCCCAATCTTCGTAATTCATCTGTTTCATAGATTCTAAATCTATATCATATTTTTTTGCAATATCTTCATTTATGTACCAATACATTTTACTTGTTGTTTTTTCCATAGAACCTATGCCATAAAATTTTCCATTAACTTTACTCTTGTTATAAACACTATCAGGAATATTTTCTTTATATTCTTTCATGTTTTCTGACATATATGGTTCTAAATTCTCTAATAACTCTGCGTCTATAAAGTCATACTTTAATAAAATACTATATGTTTTTGCATCGTAATCATAAAATACATTTGCATTTATAATATCCGGAGAATTGTTATTAGAAATCATATGTTTAACCTGATTAATATACTCCTGCCCGCATCCCATTCTTATAAAATTGATTACATATTTTTTTCCTTTTGATACGAGATAATCATTTAATGTTATAATTTGCTCATTTGATATTAAATGTGTTCCATATTTTGAACCAAATTCCTCTATATCTTCGTTTGATAATTTGAACTTTTCTCCATATACCCAATGTAATATTTCTTTGCCGGGATATCTTTCATTTAAATAATCATCGCTTATATCTTCGGTATCAGGAATTATTTTATCATTAGACTTACTAGTATTTATCTTCGTTTGATTGTTAGATAAATCAATCTTTTTACTTGTCTCTTTTTCATTTTTACATCCTACAAGTGATATTGCTGCAATCATAATTCCAAGCAATAATAGTCCCTTCTTCATAAAACCTCCAATAGCATTTATTTTAATAGCAATTATGGTACTAATATTTTTCAATTAGTACCATAATTAATATCACTTTTCTTTTATGGCAACTGTGTATTTTCAGTTAATATTACATTATTCATATATAGTTGTTTATGAATCCCTCTAGCTTTGACTAAGTAATGTCCAGATGCTGCTGATCTACTAACTTCCGTTACACTATTAGCGCTAGTGCTACTTACTTCCTTTACCGTTCCCTTTTCGTTAGTTGTATACATAATTACAGTTCCTGCATATCCAGTTGCTGGCTTTGAAGCAGTAGAAATTCTTGTTGAAGCCCTAGCTGTTTTAAAACCAGTATTGGCTATTGTTAAAAATTCTAATCTTCCAATTGAATTTGATGTGTCTATTGTTTTAGCGCATATACCCATAGACATTCCTATAGATAATACAGATGCTGCAACAACAGAACTAATTATTTTTCTCTTGTTCATGTTATAAAACCTCCTGTTTATTATTTATTCATTAGTTTAATGATTATAATCATTAACTGTTGTAGCTACATTTTAATTATACATCATAAACTGTTGCATCTTTCTTATTGTGATAAACTACAATTTTTTTTGACAAACAACAAAAGGTTATTCATTTTGTTATCTAAGATTTTTCTTAAATAAAAATAAATAACCTCATTTTAATTACTTAAATATGATTTTTTTTACCTCTTTAGCGTATGTTCTACCAATAGGTATTTCATAACCACCCTCTATGTAAATTTTATTATGTGAATATCCTTCTATATATTTCAAATTAGCAATATATGATCTATGGCATTTAATAAATCCCTCAGTTTTCACTCTACTTTCTATTTTTGAAATGCTTTCTGTTGCATTATCTACATTACCATCTTTTTTATATATCTCACTATTATTTCCCTTAGCTTCTATATATATAATTTCGTCAAATGATACTCCTTTTGTAATACCATCATAATGAAATTTCAAAACTTCATTTTCTTCTTTATTCACCCTATTAAATATTTTTTCAATATCAACTTTAATGATTTCTTTTCTAATTGGATAACAATAGAAATTTAGTGGTTCATATTTGAATAATTTATGACATTCAGTTGTGTCATAATCAGTAAAAATTATTTCTGGTCCTTTTGTCTTATATTTATTCCTTATTATACTGGCTATCCGGAATACATCTTCATCAAAATTATTTATCCCTAAATATAGTAAGTCGTACCACTCATCTGTTTTCAATATTTTAAGAGTATCATTTATGCTGTATGATACATCTATTTCTACGCATTTATTAAGTAACTCTCTCTCTTCATATATATAATTTTCTATCTGCGCTGCAATTTCTTTATTTGTATTATAAATAAAAAATTTCATACTGCCACCCCCTCTTTTATTATTAAAATTGTATCATATTAATTATAATAAAGCAAATTATTTATATATTTTTCTCTTACTCCCTCTCTGTCCAATTTTCATACGGAAACATATGATGTAATTTATCAATTGTCTTTTTCTGGCTTGGGTAAAGTTTTGATATTTCATCTTTCTGTTTAAGCAAATCTTCATCTATCTTTTCAAGCCCTATTTCGGGTAAATTTATTTTCTTATAATATTTTCCAAAATACATAACTTTTGCATCAGTTCCTGTTTTATCGCAAGCTTCATCTACAAGATTGTGTGTCATTATATGATGTATGTGCCCATATTCTCCCTTTTCGTTATGAGTTACTATTTCGTCCCAATTCTTATAATTAATTATTGTTTCAATGTCTTTTTCAATATCTTTTTTCCATCTGCCCCAATCGCTTCTTTGCCCTGCTATTTTATCAGGATATAACAATATAAGTCCTTTATCACCGGTTGCATTTATTACATTTTCAAACTCTTTTTTTCTTGTTTTATCATACCCCCTTGTTATGCATACAACCAAATAATCATCTTCTAAAAGATGTGCTCCACCCCATATAAGTTCATCATCAGGATGTGCCACAATCATTAATTTATTATATTTTTCTAAATCAAGCTCGTCCATTTGCTTGTTTTTTACAGACGGAATAAATAAAAATTTTCCGTATTCTATTTCCATTATCGTTGCCACAACTATTGCTATTATTACAATTACTGTAGAAACAATCGCTATTTTTTTCTTTATTTTTATATTTTTCTTCATAAATTATTTTTAGCAGCCGACTATATCGTATGTCCTAAAATTTTACAAAATAAGTATTTTTTGCTTTCTTAACGCAAAATACTGTGTGCTACTTTCTCCTTTCTTTTTATCAGTAACTCGTCATCGGAAATATTTATAAAATCTAAACCTAGTTCATTTTATTTTCTATTTTAAAGATTATCCGGTAAGTTTTTATTTCGACTTATTGTAACATACGAAGCGGTCTTTTTTTCATTCTTAAAGAATACTTAAGATATTTCAATATGGTTCTTTAAATTTTGAATTGTACATTATTTATGTAAGATAAAAATAAAGTTATTAACTGTTTTGATGATTATTTGGCATATTTATTAATAATTCTATTAATGAAGTTAGTACTTATTAATTTGAAATAAAATTTGTTTTCGGGAAAAGGAGTAAATTATGAATTTTATTAAATCTATAAAAAAATCGTCCAAAAGATATATAGAGTTAAATGATTTCATTTACCTTTCTTTGGTGACTGCTTTTATTCTTGGAATTGTTTTTCTTATAACAGGTTCTGATTATATTTATGGTTCTTCCGTAGACTGGCTGTCCCAGCACAGTGTACTCCCTGATTATTTTAGGCAGTCATTTTATGATACGGGAAGACTTTTTCCTGAGTTTAATCTTAATTTAGGTGCCGGACAAAATGCTTATAATTTTTCTTATTACGGATTTATGAATCCAATTATTTTAATAAGTTATCTTTTGCCAAATGTCCAAATGGCATTATATATAAGCATTTCAAGTATTGTAGTTGTTTTGTTATCTGTTTATATTTTTTACTTTTGGCTTAAATCACACAACAACATGAATCGAAGCACTGTTTATTTTATTACTTTTCTATTTGCCTGCGCCGGTCCATTATTATACCACAGCCATAAGCAGGTAATGTTCATGGATTATATTCCATTTTTATTATTAGCTTTAGTTGGTGTTGACCGTTTATATAAAAAAGACAGAAAGATACTTCTTATTCTAAGCATTACATGTATGTTTTTAACAAGTTATTTCTTTGCTGTGTCAGGAATTGTTGCTATAAGTATTTATGCTATTTACAAATTTTTTGAGTACAAAGAAAATCAGGAACTATACTACAAACTTCCTGCTGGTAAAAAGCCGTTTTGGTTCTTTGCTTTAAGATATGGTGCAAGTTCAATTATTGGAATTTTGCTTTCCGCAGTAATTTTACTTCCAAGTCTTGCTGCTATTTTATCAGGACGTGGTTCTTCTGATGGTAAATCAATTTCTTTAGCTAAATTATTTATACCTCAGTTTCCTAATAACGAAATGTTTTACACACCATATGGAATGGGTGTGACCGCTATTGCATTTTTAGCTTTAGCCTGCATATTAATATTAAGCAAAGATTTTTCAAAGAAGTTTCTTTGCATTTGTATTTTGTTTGTTTCAGCATTTCCTGTAGGTCAATATTTATTAAACGGTTTTCTATACATTAGAGGGAAAGCTCTTATTCCATTTGTTCCTTTAATTTTGCTTGTTACCGCATTTTTTGTAAGGGATTTATTAGCTAAAAAATATGAAACCGGTAAATTAGCACTCGTTACATTTGGCATATTAGTTCTTATTGCAATTTCTGCATATATGCATGAAAATCCAATATACATTGCAATAGTTATTGACCTTATAATTACTTTTTGTTTTATTGCTGCCTATTGCCAAATAAATAAGAACTATGTTTTTATGTTGCCTACAATTTTAATTGCCATTTTCTGTTGCTATGTTGGAAATGCTTCTGACACTTTGGTTGCAAAAAAAGATGCTGCAAAATATTATGATAAAAGTAAAAACGCTGCTATTGCAATTGCATTAAATGGTGATGATACATTTTTCAGAACGAGCAATATAACTGATAGTAAATTTACAAATAATATCATATATGGAAAGAAATATTTTTCAGAAGGTTGTTACTCATCTGTTTTTAATAAGCCTTATTTAAATATGTGTAATTATGACCTTCAGCTTAGTAACCCTACCGTTAATGACATTTCCATCACTTCATCAAATGATGTTTTGTTTAAAACACTTATGGGTGTTAAATACATTGCTTCCACAACAACTGCTCCTGCAGGATACAAGGCAGTCTGTCAGGCAGGCAATGTCAAGGTATATAAATCAGATAATGCTTATTCTCTTGGATTTGCATCTAAAGATACTATGAGTTTAGACGAATATCTTTCTCTTTCACCTGAAGAAAAAGAGATTGCTTTATTAAAATATATTGTTGTTGATGATGATGTTAATTCTTCTTATCATTCTATGTTAAAGAAGGTTAATCTTAATATGGATTTAAAATTAGAGCGTACTACAGATGGATATTATCATGTTGATACTATGAAGGGTGCAAAAACTTTTAATGTTGAGATTCCTGATAATTTAAAGGACTGTATTTATATTATAAAATGCAATATCAAAGGATATGGCATAAACCGTTCAACGATTAAAATTAATGGTATTCAAAATAGTTTAAGTGGTCTTAATTCTGCTTATCCTAATAAAAATTTCAATTTTAAATTTGTTGTATCAGATTCTGCTGACAATAATATATTAAACATTCGTTTTCCTAAAGGATGTAGTTTTGAATTCAGTGAATTTGAAATTTATAAAATTGATTATGACCAGGTTTCTGCCTTAAAAAATAACATTACAATGATGACTGATGTTGCTTATGAAAATAATATGATTACAGGGAACATTACTTTAGATAAAGATAGTTATTTTACTACAACAATTCCTTACGACAAAGGATTCTCAGTATATGTGGACGGCCAAAAAATTGATTACTTTATGACTGATAATGCTTTTTTAGGATTTTCTCTTTCATCAGGACATCATATTATTAAATTAGTTTATCATGCGCCTCTTATAAAGGTTGGTAAATACACATCCTTATTAGGACTTGTTCTTTTTCTTATATTTTGTGGCAAGGATTTTATTAGATTGTGGATTCAGATATTGAACCATTTTAAACGCAAAAAACTTACGTACTCAAATGGTCTTTCAGGAAATATTGTTTATCAGAATGATAGTCTTGAAAGTAACCAATGATAAAGTGGGTCGAACATTAGATACAATGAAAACCCTGTTTATTTAATACAGAAAAATGGTCACTACCTGCCTAATAAATGTTTTATAATCTATATTTAATAATAAAGAGTGACGAACAAATTCGCCACTCTTTATTATATTACTTACTCAATCACATCTAACAATTGCATTGGTTCATCTATTATTTTCTTATAAGCAAGTTTTTCTAAAATGTCTTTTGTTCTAAATCCCCAACTTACGAGGACACAATCAAGTCCTGAATTAACAGCAGTCTGACTATCAACTTCTGAATCTCCTACATAAATTGATTTTTCCTGTGTACTGCCTAATTTATCGAGTGCTGACATAACCATGTCTTTTGCCGGTTTTTTCTTAATTCCGGCAGCTTCATTTTCTCCTAATGCAACATCTATTAAACCTTCAAAATAAATATTTTTCAAAGATTCAACTGCTTTGTAATTCTTATTTGACACAATTGCCATTTTAATATTACGTTTCTTTAATTCTTTTATCAAATCTAACGTGCCATCATAAGCTCTCGTTTTTACCTGACAATGCTTCTGATAATATTCACTAAAATCAGCAAATATCTTATCAAAATCAGGATTATTCTCGCCTTCCGGAATTGAGCGGTGCATCAAAAGTCTAAGGCCATTTCCTACGTGTTTTTTTACTTCATCTACTGTATGAACCGGAAAACCATATTTTTTTTGAGCATATTGCACTGCTGCTGCTATGTCATCTATTGTGTTAAGTAACGTTCCATCTAAATCAAAAATAACTGTATCGTACATATTTTTCTCCAATCTGCTTATCCCATTTCTACATATGTTTAAATGTTTAATTTCATTTTAAAATATGTTAATAAAATTGCTTTTTGTCATATTGCTTTGTATTATTTACGCAAATGCCCAACTCATTATATAAAGTAAAACAGACCCCAAGTGTTAAAACCCCGGGATCTGTATTTATATCTTTATTACTGTCTTACTTTAATATGAACTTCCCTAAGCTGCTGTTCTGTAACTTCACTAGGAGCTCCGCACATCATATCTTGAGCGTTACCATTCATTGGGAATGGAATAATTTCTCTGATATTTTCTTCATTTGTAAGAAGCATAATCATACGGTCTACACCAGGAGCCATTCCTGCGTGTGGAGGTGCTCCAAACTGGAATGCATTGTAAAGTGCTCCGAATTTTTCTTTCAAATCATCTTCTGTATAACCTGCAATTTCAAATGCCTTAACCATGATTTCCATATCGTGATTTCTAACCGCACCTGATGATAATTCAACACCGTTACATACAATATCATACTGGTATGCAAGAATGTCTTCAGGTTTCATTGTTTCTAATGCTTCAAGTCCACCCTGTGGCATTGAGAATGGGTTATGTGTAAATATAATCTTCTTTACTTCAGGATCATATTCATACATTGGGAAGTCATTGATGTAGCAGAATCTATATGCATTCTTTTCAATTAAATCAAGTCTTTCTCCTAATGCTGTACGGATTTCACCTGCATATAAAGCAGCCTGTTTTTCATTATCAGCGATAAAGAAAATTGTATCTCCTGCTTCTAATCCTGCAATCTCCTTGATTTCTGTCTTCATGTCATCTGGAATAAATTTATCAATTGGTCCCTTATATGTCATATCTTCTTTAACTTCAAGATATCCAAGTCCTCCCATTCCGATGCTCTGAGCAAATTTCAATAATTTCTCATGGAATCCCTTTGACATATCAGCATGAACTTTAATAGCTCTTACTGTCTTACCATGGAATGGCTTAAATGTACATCTCTGGAAGAAATCTGTCACGTCGATGATTCTTAATGGGTTACGAAGGTCTGGTTTGTCACTACCAAACTGCAGCATTGCTTCTTTGTAGCTGAAGATTGGGTATGGTGCTTCTGTGATCACACTTCCTTCTGGTGCAAATTTCTTAAATGTCTCTGTTAATACTTCTTCTCCGATCTTGAAGACATCTTCCTGTGTTGCAAATGCCATCTCGAAGTCTAACTGATAGAATTCTCCTGGAGAACGGTCTGCACGAGCATCTTCATCTCTGAAGCATGGTGCGATCTGATAGTATTTGTCGATTCCAGATACCATCAGTAACTGTTTATACTGCTGTGGTGCCTGTGGTAATGCGTAAAATTTACCTTTGTATTTTCTTGAAGGTACTACGTAGTCACGAGCTCCTTCTGGTGATGATGCACAAAGGATTGGTGTCTGAACTTCTACGAATCCCATGTCTTCCATCTTTTCTCTTAAGAAACGGATGACTTTGGAACGGAATAAAATGTTATCTTTTACCTTTCTGTTTCTCATATCAAGGTAACGATATTTTAAACGAACATCTTCACGGATTTCTTTACTTGTTGCGATCTCGAATGGAAGATCTCTGTATACTTTTCCTAAGATATCGATCTTGTGTGCTTCTAATTCGATCGTTCCTGTAGGAATCTTAGGGTTAAATGTTTCTTCGTCTCTGTGCTGGATCACACCTTCTACAGATAAACATTCTTCTTTTCTTACATGGTCTAATAAACTTGTATCTCTTAATACGACCTGCATCACTCCATACATATCGCGTAAGTCGATAAATGATACTCCACCGTGGTCACGGATATTCTCTACCCATCCGGCGATCTTTAATTGTGCTCCGATGTCACCTTCAGAAATCTGGTCCATGGTTCTGGTACGGTACATGTCTGACATTTTCTTTTCTCCTTTTTCTTGTATTCTCTATCTTGCGTTCAGGCGGTTTTCTTAGTTCCCTGTCACCTTAAAATCAGGTACAAAAAAAGCCCGTCCTGAAATTGTTACTTCAGGACGAACTGTATATCTCTAGTCCGCGGTACCACCTGATTTACTGTCTTGCAGTCTCTCTTGTGTGCCGGTTAACGCCCAGCTTACGTCGCACCTACTGACAGGGTTTGAATCTTGTTCTATTCATGTTCTGCGTTCAGATTGATGCTCGGGAGTGTTCTTCGCATAAATTCACTTTGCAGGATTCTCACTATCGCCTGCTCACTGGGAACGATAATTTATGGTACTTTTCTCCGTCTTTGCCTATTGA